>ERZ827156.5168-NODE-5168-length-9995-cov-3.991952_pt1 | contig 9995 bp, 11 predicted proteins | sample MGYA00519919_ERZ827156 | MGnify/ENA primary metagenome ERZ827156 (study PRJEB31778, sample SAMEA3449269) | human gut metagenome | biome: human gut; feature: human-associated habitat; material: faeces | place: United Kingdom | collected 2010/2012 ... | reverse complement strand
TTCGCTCCTTGCTTCGGGATATAGGTCGGTGAAGCCTCACTCTATCGTAATGGATGTGTTCACCATTCTGTTGCTTCTTTGTATCTCCGTTATTGTGATCCTTCTCGACGGCTATGCCATCCATCGCTTTCTGTCTCCCCTAGACCGGCAAAAGAGCAAGGCGGGGTATCTCTGTTTGGCCGTACCCGTGGCGTTCGGAATGAAGAGCAGATGCTCACTCTCCTCCTCTCCCAGATCTTCCTCTTTTTCCCCGTCGTCGACGTGATCCGCAACACGGGCTCGCATGACTGTGGAGTAAAACTACGTGTTGCGTGATGATGCAAGGATGTGGACTCCTCCTGTGCCTCCAGCGGCATGCTGCCCTTCTGGGAGTACACCTTCGACGGTCTCCTCTTCTTCGTGTCCGTCCTCCTCCCTTGCGTGCTGTTCCTTTACGACCAATCCGCCTCCAGTGTATATCCTTGCTCGCTTTCCCATCATCCCTTCACCCACCTTCTCCTCCGCGTGGACACGCTTCCTCGCCCTCTGCACTGTGGTCATCGCCGCTGCAGGCGCGACCTGCCTCCTCGCCGCCACCTACTTCTTCCTCGAGAAGGTGTCCTCCTTCGCCTTCGCCTTCTCTGGCGTCTTCACCCTCCTCTCCTGGCTGCTCTTCCTCGTCTACGTTCCCTACGGGCTGGTGCGTCTCCCCTGGACCTTCTTGTCGTTGCCTCTCTCCCCCTCCCTTCCCGTTAGCGCCTTCATCGCCCGTGTGCGCAAGCGATCCGATGCGCAGTACACGCAGCGCGTGCAGCAGGCGGAGGCCTTCCGCGAGGAGCTGAAGCACGCCCTCCCAGCGGAGCTGCAAGTTGCAGAGAAGCTCGCCGCGCTGCATATCCTTCCCACCGTGCCGAGATGGCCTTCACCGACAGAGCGGGACTTTGGGCGGGAGCAGCGCAAGTTGGCGCTGCGCGTGAAGGTGAACCGGCAGATCCGCAAAGTGTCGCGGGTGCTGCAGCGCGTGGTGTAGCGTCCTTGCCGTGGTGTGAGCCGTAGCAAGGAGAAGGAGGAGCAGTGGGGTCTGGTGTGTCGCGTGGAGGCGGAGAAGCTGCAGCGCGCCGGCGAAGCGAGCTTCATCGTGTGGAGTGTGCTGCTGTTCGTCGGCTTCCTGTTCAGGTGCGGCTTCTGTGGACTCGTCACACACAGCACGCTCCTCAGCCTCACAGTCCTGCTCCAAACGCTCCTCTATTCCATCCCGCTGGTGCTGGCCGGCAAGCCTCTCGTGAGCGCCCTCACGGCATGGCTCGTGTCCATCCAGGACCGCGGCGTGGCGCTGATCCTCCTGCTGGTGCCTTTCTCCGCCTCCTCTGATCCGCAGACCGTCGTCCTCTGCCTCCACCTTCAGCTCTGCGTCCTGAGCAGTCTGCGCGCCCTCGGCCTCTCCATCTCCTGGGTGCGCGTCTTCCCGCTGCAGCAGCACGCCACGCTCGCCCATGCCCTGCTGGTGAACGCCGCCGTGCTGCTGGCGCTGCTTCCCGCAACGCTGCACTTCCTCACGCTGCTGTTCCGCGACGCCTTCGACTCCACGGCGCTCCTCACGCTGCTGCTCCGCTTCGAGCGCGGTCGGTTCCTGTCTCACGTGACGGACTACGCGGGGCTGCAGTGCCTGCTGCTCCTGCTGACGCTCGCCTCCGTCCTCGCCGTGGGAACCGGCTCGTTGTGCCGCGCGTGTCGTTCGCGGAAGCGGCGAGAAACGGAGGAAACGGCGGTGGTCGTGAGCGGGGAGCCACCGTCCTCGCGGTCCTCACGGTCCTCGTGGCGACGGTGGCTGCAGGGTCTGAAGAAGAAGGAGGACTTGGACGCGACCCTGCGTTTGGAGTGGGCTCGTTTGTGTATGATGGTGGAGGCGTGTCTGTGTTTGTGGCTTCACTCTTTCAAGCGTTGCTCTCTCCAACAAAGCAAGCTCCCTTCACTCTCAATACAGCAAATCCCTTCACAAGAGCAAAGCAAATCACTTCTCCCAAGCAAAGCAAATCCCTTCACATGAGCAATGCATGTCTCTTCTCACACAAGCAAAGCAAATCCCTTCACACAAGAGCAAAGCAAAGCAAACGAGAATACTCCAAACAAACACACAAGTCACAAATGGAAATGCTCTGTTCCATGAGAATCACGCGCGAATCCAGAATGGGCGCCACGATCACCTCCTTGGGCGACAGCCGGAGGTCCTTCTTCTCGTACTCCTGCAGCAGATGCAGGTAGTCCGCGAAGGACAGGAACATCGCATGCTTCCCCTCACGCACCCCCTCCGCGCCTACTCGCAAGTTGATGTCGAGGATCCGCTCCTCGGGGTGGTTGATCTGCCGCACCACGCGCAGCAGGAACTGGTCGATCTGGCTCCCCACCGCCACGTCCTCCGACTACGCCTCACGCACGCTCTCCGCCAGCACGTCGTCGTCCTCCACGCCGCTCAGGTTGTAAATCGCCAGCGAGGACTTGGACTCGTACAGCACGCTGTTCGCCGCGCCGTCCGCCCGGCCCAGCAGCATCTTCTTCTTCCACCTCTCGTGCTCCACCAGCAGGTGCTGCACCGCTACGCCTCACGCCCGCGCGCCGCGCCCACAGTCCTCCTCCACCAGCGAGCTCTGCACGCACGCGATCTCGCGCAGCTTGTCGTCGTCCAGCCGGCGCAGCAAATCGCCTACGCCTCACGCCGCAGGCGGGGCAGCACCGGAGGAGAGCAGCGGGAGGAAGGAGCGGCGCCGCCGGCAGCAGCGGTAGAGGAGGAAGAGGTGGAAGAGGCAGCGCACGTTGCTGTCCCAGTGGCAAAAGAAGCGGAAGAAGTCGGGGAACAGCACGTCCACAATGAACTACGGTGGAGCCCGCGGCGCGGCGCTACGTCGGAGCGGTGGTGCGCGTGGAAGAGGTCGATGTTATTGTACAGGAAGACGAAGGCGCGCTTCAGGATCTAGCGCTGAGTGCCCGCGGCGACGCCCACGACGAGGTGCTCCTGCCGCAGCAGGCGACGCAGTCCCTCGAAGAGCAGCGTGTACTGGAAGGAGAGCGGGAGGTGGATGCCAGCGCTCTGCGAGAAGAGCGTCGGCGGAATGACCTTCTTGCGGATCTGCCAGATCGCCTGGCCCAGCGTGCTGTCGAAGCGCACTACGGGAAAGGGAGAATGATGGACTCACCCTGCTTCAGCGCGTTGGTCTCCAGCAGCCGGTCCCACGCCTCCTTCGCCTCCATCTCGTTCATCGCCAGGCCTGCGAATGAGTCCACGCCGCCGCGCGCACCGCTCACCATGAAGGTGTCCAGCGCGTGCTTGCGCAGGAAGCCGTCCTTGATCCCGTACTTGATGTACAGACTGTCCTCGATCTCCTGGTTGCTCAGTTGCCGCCGCTCCGCCTCCTCCAGCTCCATCCGCAGGAAGCGTTCCAGCGACAGCAGCACCATGATCTCGGGCGTCTAGGCGTCAATCGCGCGTTGCGCCGGCACGTCGCTGAGCGAGGCGATGGGTCGCAGCTGCAGGACCTGCGCGATGCAGCGCGAGCGGATGGCGTCGGCCCAGGTCTCCAGATAGAAGAAGCCTACGACTGAGGCGGGGAGAAGAAAGCGACAGGTCAGCACGTCGTTGACGACGTAGGCGTTGCATTGGGAGAAGAGCAGTTGCACGAGCCTACGCGTGAGGGGGCGGGTGGGTGGTGACAGGTCCAGCATGGCGGAGTCCACGAGCAGCGACTCGCTAGGCGTGAGCGACGGGGAGCAGACCCACCTGGCCTTGAGCCCGGCGGTGTTGAAGGCGTAGTTGCTGACGTAGGCGCGGGAGCGCAGCACGCCGCAGCGGTACTGGTGAATGAGCGAGGCCTGCAGGTTGGGCAGCAGCGCGCGCAGCATCACGAAGTACCCCGGGATGCAGGGGAACAACACTTCTACATGTCAGGGACGGTTGGCACGCGCACCGGCGCCGCGGTAGGCGCGGTAGTCGTCGACGAGGTCGAGCCAGCAGCGCACCAGTGTGAAGAGGAAGCCGTCATGTGTGGCGAGTCTGCGCATTACAGAGGACAAGGGAGGCCACCTCTCCTTCCACCAGCCGACGGGTTCCAGCGCGAGGCCGCGGTCGGGCAGCGTGCACCAGAAGAAGAAGGAGGGGTAGGCGAAGATGAACTCCTCGCGCCTGCGCTGCAGCTCCTTGTTGTAGATGCACTCGCGGCAGTACCGGTCCACCAGCGCCGCGTAGTCGATCACGCGCAGCGGCGGCAGCTCCTCCTCCGGCGGCCCGAGCGGCGTGGTGGGCGAGATGGACGAGTGCGTGCCGAAGAAGCCGTCCAGCACGTCCTTGCCCGTCTTCTCGCCACCCGGTGGCAGCATGTCCGCGTCCGCGTTCTCTTCCGTGTCGAACGTGAACTCGAAAGTGGGGGGATTGGGGGCTTGGAGGATGACTACGCGTGAGCGTGGGCGAATGCGGGAACAGTGGTAGTCCTCGTCCGGGTGCAGCGGCGCCTCGCTCTCTTGCGACGTGTCGCTTTCTGATTCTTCTTCTCCTTCCTCTTCTTCTCCTTCGGAAGCCTCTGTGCTTGCAGAGTCCGTCAATGAAGCCGACTCTGAAGTAGCAGACACCTCCGTAAAGTCCGAGTCTTCCGTGGAGTCGGAGTAGGAGTCGTCGCTCCAGCCGCCATCGAAGGAGGGCGAGGGGAAGGAGGACTGTGTGTCGGGGAAGAAGGACATGGTGTGACTCTTGGGCAGCGAGCCCTCCAGCTCGAACTCGTCCTCGCTGTCCTTCGCGCCGGGCAGCGGCGAGCTCAGCTTGGTCTGCAACACGGGCGCGTACTCCTCCTCGTCCACGTTGAACACGTCGTAGCGGTAGTCGGGAAGCGACAGGGACACGGGAGGCTGCAGTGCGAGGAGCGCCTCGTACACCACGTCGGACACGCCGGGAATGCGGATGCAAGACAAGGCGATGATGCGGGAGCAGAAGAGCACAGGGAATTCCGTGCGCGCGTCCTTGATGACGACGCACGCCTCGATCAAAGCCAGCTTGAGGAGGTAAATGTAGCGCTTCATCAGCGGAAGGGAAGCCGGGGCGATTTTGTATGAATTGATGTCGAAGCCGTTGGCTTCCTAGAATGAAGCGAGCAGCACAACACCCACGAGCAAAAACTCCTTCCGATTGCATATATAAACGATAAAACGGTAGGCGATGTACTTGTCCCTGAGTTTCAGCTACTCCTTAGGAGAATGCGCAATCCCCACCTCGTTCAGCCCGTTCATGAGCAATTCCCACGTGGCTAGCAAGTACTTCATCCCCGATAACCGATCTTCGTCGTTATTGTACACTACACGTCAATTCGGTCTGCGTTCAGTACCAAATTCAGGTGCTTCGAACGCACTCTCCATGGACTCTAAAAGGACTAGGCGCTTCCCGATGGTTGACGGGCACTCGACAAGCGCGTGGAATTGCTTGACCAGTTTCTTATCAAACACGACGGGCTTATCTTTACTCATGATGCTACAAACAGGGTCGAATAGGTCTTTCCAATTTGGGCAGCAGTCAATTCGCATAGGACGATGACAGGCAGATGCGGACAATCCAATCGCTGCTTCCACGACGGACTGGGTTCTTGAATGTGAAACTGTGTCACACTCCGGAAATCGGGCCGATTTTGGAGTGATGCGGTTTCCGGTGGGAGAGGATATGGGGAGTTGTTATCCATGTTAAGGAGAGTGTTTCCACGATAAGGAAGGGAATCCAGCAATGAGAGTGCAATGAGAGTGAAACAGGTTTCGTTGGATGTTACCTCTTGTTCTGCAGTGTGTAGTCCCTGAAATCGGAAGGGATGGCGACTTGGAACGCGAACCACAATTTGGGGATATAAACACTGGATTGTCCTGATTCATAAAGACACAAGGGCACTTCGGTTGTTGTTTGTTTTACGCTTTTGTGAAGGTGCATAGCATTCCTGGAGACACAGCAATCCACCGGCTATGAACAACGCTTCCGACCTCACCATCGTACTAACGCCAAGCGACAGTATCAAAATGGAGCGTGAACGCGTTCAGTGCCGATAATGGGATAGTGGTCCAGGGAGAGCAAGCGACGACGACCATCTCCGTGCTGAATCCGAACGAACAGAAGGCAATGGACGGGGAGAGAAATGAGCTTTAGATTATTGTGAAGCTGCGATCGAATGCTGGGAAGAAGATTCGCATACGGAACGGCTCCTTTGCCCTCGATTCACAGCAGTCGATCACGCTCGAAGGTAGTAATCGAGATGGTGTGTTCCACGTAGTGAAAATCCACCCCAAGGTCGTTGATGAGCTTCTGAAGGGATACATGGAGTCAAAGACATTTGAATCGTTGCTGTGCAGCGCCGAAATCATGTGTAGATATAGACTGCAATTCATCATCACGGGCATATCCGATCTTCTCTACGACCGGATCAGCACGGCCGACGAGGAGGCGCAGTCAGCGCTGCTGGCAAAACAGGTTGGTGATGGGGATTGGGAGCCACGCGTAGTGGGAGGAGACGTCCAAGTTGGACACGCAGCAAACTATCCTTCCCGTCACCTTTTTCACAAATGCCGTGGTGCCGCCTACACTCGAAGAGCGAGCAGGGATGGAGAGCGGTGATTAGGACTAGAAATCGGAGGAGAGCCTGACGAGCCTCGTTTCCACGGATGTGTTTACGGTGCTGTAGTTGATGGAGAGTGACGCCTAGCATCCCGAGTACAAACGACTCAAGACGCAGTACGATGCGATTTGCGTGATCGTGAAGCGCTGTCAGGATCTCGTGAAGAAGCAACAGGAGGAGAAGGAGGAGCTGGAAAAGAAGCTCAAGGTGGCCGAGGGCTCGCTGGCCGCTGTGAAGGAAGAGCAGGATTTGGACCTGTCTGCTTCCGTCAGGGACATGAGAGTGATTGACGCATAGAAGCATGTGCTCACCCGTGTGAAGCCGTCTACCCTGTCCGGCATTTCGGTATTCGGGTTCGTGATCGCCTTCATCGTCGGCTTTATTCTCGGGCAGTTTGTGTCGCGTTTCATTAAGTGATTTGTGTTTCTTTGAACGATGCTATTCTGAGTGGAGAGGTGAATGGAGTGAGTGGAGAGGAGAATGGAGTGAGTGGAGAGGAGAATGGAGTGAGTGAAGAGGGGAGTGAGGTGATTGGAAATGCAACCGTGACGATAAGAGAGACAACCACATCATCCCCATTCTCGTGTTTTCCCATACAATCCACTCATGCCATAAAGACGCAATTCCTCATGCTGTACTCTTCGCCCTTTTCCTTCCTTTGTCTCATCATCCTCAGCATCGCCATCTACGCCCTTTTGGTGCTGTTTTACTCTTATGCACTCTATGTCTTCATCACCCATCTCTCCATTCACAAGGCCTACTACTGATGCCCATTCGCTCCTTATTCTTAACCCTCCCCAGGTTTCCATTGTCTCTGTACTCCTTGTTTCCAATACAGAACCGATGCATCCACAGGGAACAAGAAAGATACCCCTCTTTGGCTTGGGTTGAAAGAACAGAAAGATGAATTCGCTGCTTCGCTGTTTATTTCTTTCCCTCCTCATCGAGTGCTGCGTAGCCAAGTTGAAGTTGCGGCGGTTTGGGTGAGGGGTAGATATGCGTACGTGACCATCCATTACGAAGGAACCAAGAGGGACGACGAGTACACACTGGCGATTCGCGTGTGGGCGAAGTCTCTATTTGACCATGGCATCAGTACCTGCCGATTCGCGCAACCGCTAATGCTATAGAGCAGGACGTTGTCATTTTGGTGAGTGACAATGTCCGGGAGTCCACGAAGAAGCAATTCCGCGAGCTGGGATGCAAGCTGGTGGAGATCAAGAACATCGAGAACCCGTAGGCTGCGGAAGGGCGTACTCAACTAGGTTCAAATCCAACCAGGACCGGAGACGATCCTACAAGAACCACTTCGAGTTTACGCTGAACAAGCTCTACGTGTGGAACATGCTGGAGTACGAGCGCGTCATCTACATGGACGCGGACAACCTCTTCTTCCACAACATCGACGAGCTCTTCAAGTGCGGACACTTCTGCGCCGTCTACATGAATCCGTGCAACTTCCACACGGGCCTCTTCGTCGTGACGCCGAACGCGACGACGTACAATAGTCTGCTGAAGAGTCTGGCCACGCTGCCCTCCTACGACGGCGCCGATCAGGGCTTCCTGGTGGCCTATTTCGACGGCCTGCAGAAGGCCCCGCTCTTCGACCCGCAGCACCCGTTCGCGGAGCAGGACATGCCGGCGATGCAGCGCCTGCCCATCATCTACAACAACAACCACATGTTGGTTCGTCGCTTTCTCTGCACGGTAGATTCCACTACGTGGAGGGCCACATGGACCAGTTCCGCCTCTTCGGGCTGCGCGACTCCAGCGAGCCCTTCTACTCGCTCACCTACGCCATCGCGCCCATCCTCAAGCCGTGGTACTGGTGGGGCTACCCCGTGCTGGACATGCACTGGTACTGGGACCAGCAGCGCTCCAGCCTCCACGACAGCTGGGCCGCCTCCTTCCTCCTGCGGTGGGTCCTCTCGCGCGGCGTCACGCGTAGTCTGGCGAGCATCCTCGCCGCGGTGTACGCCAACTCGCTCTTCGTCAAGCAGCTGCTCTACAGGCGCAAGAAGGCCCTCTCCTGCGGCCTGCTCGCCCGCTTCCAGTCGTGCGCCTGCTCCGCCCGCCTCACGCCTAGCCGCTGGTTCCTCGGGTACGCGCTGTCCTGCGGCGTCGCGCTGCTGCCGCTGCTGCTCGCCTTCAAGACCATGCTCTACGTCGTGCCCACGTCCCACTCGCCGCGCGGCGTCACTCCTAGGCTGATGCCCGCGCACCTCGCACTGCCGCTGAGCGTGGTCTATTTGTTCGCGTGGCAGTGGGTCGCCGCGGCGTACCTGAAGCTGCTGCGCGCCTTCAGTCCCGCGCTGCTGCGCTCGCTGAACGTGCCGCGGTACTGGTACTGGTGCGCCTTCTGGTGCGTGGTCCTGTACTTCGGACTCACCTTCTACATGGACTGCTTCTGCAAGATCTTCGCCGCCTTCACCTTCGTGTACTACTTGCTGAAGGTAACGGCCATCGAGGGCATCAAGGCATTTGAAGAGAGGAAGTAGCTCCGTTTTCCGCTAGTTGTCGTGTTTGTTGCCATGCCACTTCTTTCTTGCTTTCGTCAGCGATACCCGTTGCCTTCCGCCGTTCGCAGTCCTCATTGCATGCGAGGCTTCCTCAATCTCTATAAGCCGCGATGTTCGCGTTGGTAGGAGAATTGAACCCTAGCGGTCACCAGCGCGTTCTGTCTCAACTGGTTGAAGAAGCAGTATCACATCCCGCGCCTGGGACACACGGGCACGCTGGATGCGTTGGCGGAGGGCGTGTTGGTAGTGGCTATGGGCTCCAGCACGAAGCTGATTCCCGTAGCAGTAGGCGGAGATGTGAAGCGTAGTATCTTCCCGATTCCAAGACCTATCTTTCCACCTTCCGCTTCGGTCAAACGTCGCCGAGTCTCGATCTCAACACGTGCGTATTTCTAATTCGATTGAGCGTAGTCCCGTGCGCATATCCGCTTCTGCGGAAACGAGCAGCATTACACGGCAGGCGGTGGAGCAGGCACTTCCCTTGTGGGTGCGATGGAGTGCGATGAGGACTAGGTTCGTGGGAACGATCCAACAGGCCGTTCCGACGTATTCTGCTGTGAAGTGGAAGGGGTCGCGACTGAGCGACCTTGCGCGCGAGGGTCTTCCCGTCGTCTCCAAGTCTCGCCCCGTGCGAATCGACTCCATTGACTTGCTGAATTATTCACCTGCCATCTTCCCGGAGGTGACCTTGCGCATTCGTTGTGGTTCTGGAACGTACATTCGGAGCCTGTGTCGTGATCTGGCCCATTCCTTGCGTTGTTGTTCTCTTCCTGCTTGAGGAGTAGAGAGTGAGGGAGTCGTCACGCGGCTGGTGAGGGAGGAGTGTCATGGGTTGGTGTTGAAGGAGAGTGTGAATGCCGTGTCCATT
>ERZ827156.5164-NODE-5164-length-9999-cov-2.811846_pt1 | contig 9999 bp, 6 predicted proteins | sample MGYA00519919_ERZ827156 | MGnify/ENA primary metagenome ERZ827156 (study PRJEB31778, sample SAMEA3449269) | human gut metagenome | biome: human gut; feature: human-associated habitat; material: faeces | place: United Kingdom | collected 2010/2012 ... | reverse complement strand
AGTATTCGTCTCCCTCCAGCTGCTCTCTGGCATCCGATACGGTCTTATGCATATCCTGGATATCCTGGGAAAAATCCGCGGAGAAATCAAAGGTCTCATTTTCTTCCTCGCCATAGAGGTCTTTGTTGATCATGCTCTGTGGGTGTTCCATACGAAGTCCGACAGCAAACGACTTCGGCTCCATATAAACGCCGCGGCGGCTCAGCATCTCAAAAGTATCCCTCGCGCTGTGGCCGAGAGCCAGCACGCAGACCTCTGCCGGGATCTTTTCTTCGTGGTTGACCTCAACGGCTTCCAGTCTGCCATCCTTAAGGATCAGGTCCGTCATTGTCGTTTCAAAGCGGAAACTTCCACCCATTGCCTCGATCTGATGGCGAAGTGTTTCTACGATCCCGATCAGTACATCGGTTCCGAGATGTGGTTTCTGCTGATAGACGATCTCCTTCGGGGCTCCGGCTTTTACAAATCGTTCCAGGACTTCATGGTTACGTCCGTTTGGATCCTTGACCAGAGTGTTCAGCTTTCCATCAGAAAAAGTTCCTGCTCCACCCTCGCCGAACTGCACATTGGAGTCCGGGTTCAGAATGCCATCTTTCCAGAAATGATCTACCGTTTCTTTTCGTTTGGACGCCATCTCTCCCCGTTCGAGGACAAGCGGACGGTATCCTGCCCTTGCCAGATACCACGCGCAGAAAAGTCCGGCCGGTCCGCTGCCGACGATGACAGGTGGATGAATCAGCTCCGTACTTCCTGGTTTCGGGAAATGATATCTTTTCTTTTCTGTTGACATAATATTGTTACTGTGAACTTTTTTCAAAATCTGTTTTTCCTTTGGCACCATGACATCTATCGTGTAGGCGAATTTTTTGTCGTCTTTGTGTCTGGCGTCCAGGGACTGTCTTATGATCTCGTATGTGAAGCTGCCCTCCTGGCATTTCAGCGTCCGGGCGATCTTCTTTTCCAGCTGTTCTTTTGTATGATTTATAGGAAGTTTTAACTGTGTGATCCTTATCATCTTATCTCCTTTGCCGCATGAATGCCTGCCACTGCTCCGCTCGACCATGCCCACTGCAGATTATATCCGCCGCAGGGACCGTCGATGTCAAGAAGTTCCCCTGCAAAATACAGTCCTTTATGGATCCGGGATTCCAGAGTCTCCGGATCTACTTCGCCGGTATCTACACCGCCTGTGCAGACCTGCGCCTGTTCAAATCCGCTGGTTCCTTTGATTTCAAGAGGAAAAGCAGTCATTGCTCTGTATGGATCTTTCTGTTTCAGGATAACCTTGATCAGTTTATCCGGCAAAAGCCCCAGCAGGCGTTCTGTCCCTGAAAGTTCCGGATATTCTTTTTCCCTTTTTGCGAGAAGTTCCTGTACCTTTTCTTCTGTATATTCCGGGAAAAAGTTCAGTGTAACGGATACTTTACGTTTCTCTTCCAGGGCTCTGGCTGCCATTCCACTGATCTGAAAGACCGGTATTCCGGAAACCCCATAATCCGTCAACTGAATCTCCCCTGTCTCGCTGGCAGTTTCCGTTCCATCGATCCACAGAGTGACTTTGCAGTCGGTGCGCACTCCTGCCCATGCGGAGAAGAAATTTCCTTTTACCTTAAGTCCTGTCAGCGCAGGAAGCGGTTTGATGATATGATGTCCGAGTTCCTTTGCAAGTACATATCCGCTTCCATCTGCACCCTGTACGGAAGAAGCTTTGGAGCCGTTCGCGAGAATGACTGCATCCCCCTCATAGGTCCACCCTTCTGTCTGAACTTTCCAGAGATCCTGTTCTCTGTAGATCTTCTGGACTTTTTCTCTTGTTTTGATCTTGACTTTAAGGGAGCGTGCCTTAAGAAGTAAAAGTTCCGGAATATATTTCGCCTGGCCGCCCCTCGGATAGAGCCAGCCTTTTTTATCTGTCACAACAATTCCCAGTTCGTCAAAAAATTTCAAAGTATCTTCCAGCGAAAACTGAGACAGAATGTCCCTAACAAATGCCGGGTTTTGTCCGTGGAACTTTTCCCAGGCCATCTCCTGATTGGTCAGATTGCAGCGGCCGTTTCCTGTCACGCAGATCTTACGGCCCGGTTTCTCATTCTGTTCGAGGATCGTGACGGCTGCTCCGTTTCTGGCAGCCATGATTCCGGCAGTCAGTCCGGCAGCTCCGCCGCCGACAACGATCACCTGTGGTTTTTTATCCATAACGACTCCTTATTTTGATGGGAGAGTGACCAGATTCTTCTCTACCAGTTTCTGGAGAGACATCAGGACACCAAGTTTTGCATGTTCCCAGGTAAGTCCGCCCTGGAAATAGACTGCATACGGTGGTTTTACCGGACCGTCCGCTGAAAGCTCGATCGAAGATCCCTGTACAAAGGCACCTGCTGCCATGATCACCTGGCTGTCATATCCCGGCATATCCCATGGTTCCGGGTCTACATAGCTGTCAACCGGTGCTGCTGCCTGGATGCCCTTGCAGAATGCGATCAGACCTTCCGGTGTGCCAAGAGTTACCGCCTGGATGATATCCTGACGCGGTTCGCTTCCGTTCGGTACGACCGGGAATCCAAGTTTCTCATAGATATTTGCTGCAAAAACTGCTCCTTTGAGCGCGCCCTTTGTCACCATCGGTGCAAGGAAAAATCCCTGATAGAAGGAACGATTTACGCCAAGAGAAGCACCGACTTCCATGCCAAGTCCCGGACAGGTCATACGGGTAGCAGCATTTTCTACGCATTCTTTTGTTCCTGCGATGTAACCGCCGATCGGTGCCAGACCGCCGCCCGGGTTCTTGATCAGAGAACCGACGATCATGTCTGCTCCGACATCACTTGGCTCGATCGTATCTACGAATTCTCCATAGCAGTTATCTACCATACAGATTACATCCGGTTTGATCTTCTTTACAAAAGCGATCAGCTCACCGATCTGTTTTACAGAGAAAGAAGGACGGGTCTGATAGCCTTTGGAACGCTGGATGGTTACCAGTTTTGTTTTTTCATTGACTGCTTTTTTGATGTTTTCGTAATCAAAGGTACCGTCCTCAAGAAGATCTACCTGACGGTATTTTACGCCATATTCCGCAAGAGAACCATTGGACGGACGGATTCCGATGACTTCTTCCAGGGTATCATATGGTTTGCCTACAGGGGAAAGAAGCTCATCGCCCGGGCGTAAGTTTCCAAACAGCGCAATGGCAAGTGCGTGGGTTCCACAGGTAATCTGCGGGCGGACCAGGCAGGCTTCTGTGTGGAACGTATCCGCATAGACCTGCTCCAGGGTCTCACGTCCAAGATCATTATAGCCATAACCGGAGGAAGCTCCGAAACATGCTTCACTAACACGGTTTTTCTGCATGGCATGGATCACCTTCAATTGATTGATCTCGGCCCGCTCGTCAATGGACGCAAAACGGTCTTCTATGTCATGTAATACTTCTTTGCCCAGAGTAAGTACATCGGCAGATATTCCAAATTGTTGATACATTTCTTCTCGGTTCATTTTTATAATCCTCGCTTATTTTTATAGTATGTCCTTATTTTTCAGTTCTTTTTTGATCACAGTCAATAACTGCTGAGTGTCTTTGTAAATGTCTTTGTCAAGGTAGCAGACATCTTTTTCCCGGCGAAACCAGGTGAGCTGCCGTTTGGCAAAATGTCTTGTGTCCCTCTTCAGTGTACAGACAGCTTCATCCAGAGAAATATCCCCCCGGATGGCGGGTACCAGTTCCTTATAGCCAAGTCCCTGCATAGAAACAAGGGAAGGATCCAGTCCTTTGTTTAGCAATGAGGCTACCTCATCATAAAGACCGGCATCCATCATCTGGTCGATTCTTGTATCAATACGGTTATAGAGAGTCTGGCGGTTCATAGTCAGTACAAAATATGCAAAGTTGTAAGGTGAAACCCGTTGGGATTCACGCTCATTGTGCACGGAAAACTTTTCTCCGGTAAAATGATAGTATTCTAATGCGCGGATCACCCGCTTTACATTATTGGCGTGAAGTGTGGCGGCATACACCGGGTCAACTTCTTTTAATCTCTCATACAAAGCCTGCACTCCCTGTTCATCTGCCTGTCTTTGTAAAGATAAACGATAGGACGGATCAGAAGGGGTTTGCGTAAAAGCAATATCGTACAGGATGGCCTGAATATAGAATCCGGTTCCTCCGGTAAGAATAGGAATTTTTCCACGGTCGTAAATGTCTGTCATGTAACGGCGTATTTTTTCCTGAAAAATATATACATTAAATTCTTCGTCCGGATCCAGTTCGTCGATCATATAGTGAGGAATCCCCTGCATCTCTTCTTTTTTAATTTTGGCTGTGCCGATGTCCATGCCACGGTATACTTGCATGGAATCGGCAGAGAGGATCTCTCCATTAACCGCTTTTGCCAGCTCAATAGAGAGTTCGGTCTTACCTACGGCGGTAGGGCCGGTTAGTATGATCAAAGGTTTTTTTTCGTTTTGTTCCATAAATACTCTCCTGTCTCTATAGAATCCGCTTAAATTTCTTTTCAAATTCATATTTGCTCATGGCAATGGTAGTAGGACGGCCGTGAGGACAGTGATAAGGCTGCTCCATTTGAAGCATCTCTTCAAATAACTTTTTGGCCTCAGAGAAAGAAAGGCGGTTGTTACCTTTTACAGCAGCTTTACATGCCATGGTGGCACAGTGATCCAACACCAATTCTGTGTCCGTTGCTTTGGATCCCTGTTCTAACATTGAGTCCAGCATTTCAAGAAACAGTTCCTTGGATGGAATGTTAAGAAAGTCAGCCGGGATCCCGGTGATCAGGTATTCCCTGTCTCCAAAAGGTTCCAGTGTGAAGCCAATCTGTTCAAAAACCGAAAGATTTTCTTCCAGAACAGATAGTTCTCTGCCTGACAGAGTAATGACCATCGGAGTGATCAGTGTCTGGGTCAGCGGAGTTTTTTCTTTCATCCGCTTCATCAGTTTTTCAAATAATACCTTTTCATGAGCGGCGTGCTGGTCGATGATCAAAAGTTCGTTCTGATATTCCAGCAGCCAGTAAGTGTCAAAGACCTGTCCGATAATACGGAAAACAGGAACCTCATCCTTTATGATTTCTTCTTTAAACAGATTGGTCTGGGTAAAGACTGGCGCAGACTCAGGTTTTGGTTCCGGTTCTTTTTGTGGTGCAGCCGGTGGATGGTACTCTGTTTTTTGGCGGATCTGTTCAAAAGGTTCCGGTGTTTTTTGAATCGTTTTCTGGTATAAGATTTTCTCTTTTTTTTGTTCTTTGGCGGATGGAACGGTGTCCAGCGTCGCTTCCGGGATCAGCGTCATTTTCTTTAAGCGGTTATAAATGCTGTTATAAAAAAGATTATAAATCTCCTCCTGGTCGGAAAAACGGATCTCCATTTTAGTTGGATGGACATTTACATCAATAAGACGGCTGTCAATTGTGAGAGACAGTACAACAAAGGGATACCTGTGATTCATCAGAAATTCCTTATAGGCATCTTCGATTGCCTTGGTAATAACAGGGCTTTTTATATAACGGCCGTTTACATAATAATTCATAAAACCACGGTTGCCTCGGGAAAGATCGGGGGTACCGATATATCCGCTTAGAACAGCGTGGGCTGACTGGGAAGATAATTCTACAATGTGTTTTGTGAGATCGGAACCATAATTGTAAAAAATATTGGTTTTCAACTGGTCATCTCCATTGGTCTGAATCTTAGTTTTTCCGTCTGCAATAAAAGTAAAACGTATTTTCGTTTTACAGAGGGAGTAACGGAGGATCAGATCCTGGATATAATTTCCTTCGGTTATTTTTGATTTCAAAAACTTTTTTCTGGCAGGAGTATTGTAGAAGAGATTGCGGACAATAAAAGTGGTACCGGATGGACATCCTACTTCCTCAAATGCCACTTCTCTTCCACCATGAATCTCGTAACGCACGCCCGTGATCTCATCGGTTTCCTTTGAAATTAATTCAACCTGGGAAACAGCGGCGATGCTGGATAAAGCCTCGCCGCGAAATCCCAGGCTGTGGATCGTTAACAAATCTTCCAGTGATTGGATTTTACTGGTTGCGTGACGGAGAAAAGCAGTTTTGATCTCGTCACGGCGGATGCCGCTTCCGTTATCGGTTACACGGATAAAAGAAATGCCACCTTCTTTTATTTCCACCGTAATGGCGGTGGCACCGGCATCCATAGAGTTTTCGATAAGTTCTTTGACAACGGCAGCCGGGCGTTCTACTACTTCGCCGGCTGCGATATGATTAATCGTTTCCTGATCAAGTACCTGTATCATTTTACCATCGCTCCTGAAGGCTCTTCTGCCATTTATATACTAAATTCATTGCGTCCATCGGGGTGACTCTGGAAAGATCGATATCCCGTAATTCGAAGAGAATATCGTCTGTCTGGTCATTGCCCATTGTATCAAAAATAGATAACTGGTTCATGGTCTTTTCCCCAGGGGAGGAAACTGCCATCTGGTTTACTACTCCGTCCAGAGACAGAGCATCTTTGTTTTCCAGCTGATCGGCAATTTCCCGGGCGCGGATCAAAACCTGCTCCGGTACACCTGCTAATTTGGCAACCTGGATTCCGTAACTCTTATCGGCTCCGCCCTTTACGATCTTGCGTAGAAAAACAATATCTTCGCCATCTTCTTTTACGGCGATGCAGTAATTTTGTACCCCTTCCAGTTTGCCTTCCAGTTCGGTCAGTTCATGATAATGGGTGGCAAACAGGGTTTTGGCACCAATGAGTTTTTTGTCTACAATATGTTCTACCACTGACCAGGCAATGCTTAATCCGTCAAAGGTGCTGGTTCCACGGCCTATTTCGTCCAGGATAATAAGGCTGTTTTTAGTGGCATTATGTAAAATATTTGCAACTTCTGTCATTTCTACCATAAAAGTACTTTGGCCGCTTGCCAAGTCATCGGATGCACCAACCCGGGTGAAAATACGGTCCACCAGTGATATATCTGCCTGGCTGGCCGGAACAAAAGAACCTAACTGGGCCATTAACACGATCAGTGCCGTCTGACGCATATAGGTAGATTTACCGGCCATATTAGGACCTGTAATGATTACAAGCCGGTGGGAATCTTCATCCAGAAAGGTATCATTTGGTATAAACATATCATGGGCGATCATTTGTTCAATAACCGGATGACGGCCGTCTTTGATACGAAGAATCCCTTTGTTGTTCAGTTTAGGCCGTACATAATGATTATGCTCTGCCACATAGGCCAGAGAAGCAATCATATCAATGGATGCGATGACAGAGGCCGTCTGCTGGATACGATCCATCTGCTGGAAAATCTCTTCCCGCAACTGGCAAAAGACGGCATATTCCAGATTATACAAACGGTCTTCTGCGCCTAAAATAGTATCTTCCATCTCTTTTAATTCTGGTGTTGTATAACGCTCAGCATTGGTCAAAGTCTGCTTCCGGATCCATGTGTCTGGTACCTGGTTAACAAAAGATTTGGTAACTTCCAGGTAATAACCAAAGACTTTGTTGTATTTGATACGCAGATTTTTTATGCCGGTCTGTTCTTTTTCTGTTGTCTCAAGATCTGCCAGCCAGTTCTTCCCTTCTGTTTTGGCGTTCCGTAAGTGATCAATTTCTTCATTGAAGCCATTTTTGAAAATTCCACCCTCTCTTACGGAGATAGGTGGCTCTTCTACAATTGCACTGTGGATCAGCTGGTATACATCTTCCAGAGGATCCAGATTCTGTGTAAAGTCTTGAAAAAGGTCAGATTTGAAGTTGGAACATAAAAGGCGGATATGAGGCAGCATAGAAAGAGAGGATTCCAGTGCTATCATATCCCGTGGATTTACGGTTTTATAGCTGATCTTGCTTAAAAGACGCTCCAAGTCGTAAACAGGATTCAAATATTCTCGCAGTTCCTCTCTTGTGATCACATCCTGATTTAATTCATCAATGGCATCATAGCGTTGTAAAATAGTTTCTTTGTCGATGAGAGGCTGCTCCAGACTGGAACGGAGTTTTCTGGCCCCCATGGCAGTTTTTGTTTTGTCCAGTACCCATAAAAGAGAGCCACGCTTCTGCTTTTCCCGCAGTGTTTCTACTAATTCCAGATTTCGCCTGGTATTTCGGTCCAACAGCATGTATTTTCCGGTATGATAAGGAAGCAGGTGGGAAATATGAGCCAGAGAACATTTCTGGGTTTCTTCCAGATACTGCATGATCGATCCGGCAGCAATCGTGCCAATGGCATATTCTTTAAATCCAAGTCCTTCTAATGTGCTTACTTTAAAATGGCGGCACAACGCTCGCTGACAACTGTCCTTGTCAAAGTAAGAAGGATCTAAAGGAGAAATTACAATCCCCAGCCGGCTGCTTAGATCATTCATATCTACACCACTGATATAAAACGTATCATTACAGATAATCTCAGAAGGTGTAAATTTGTTGATCTCATCTAACAATTTGGAAACAGAATCCACTTCTGTCATAAGGTATTCTCCGGTTGTAACATCCACTACGGAAATGCCGAATTTCCCCTCAATGGAAACAATTCCCATAAGATAATTGTTTCTTGTTTCATCCAAAGAAGAAGTAAAACTGTTGGTTCCCGGAGTGACAACACGGATTACTTCTCTCTTCACTAAGCCTTTTGCACTTTTGGGATCTTCTACCTGCTCACAGATGGCTACTTTATAGCCCCGTTCAACCAGGCGGTTAATATAACTTTCAGCAGAATGAAAGGGGACACCACACATGGGTGCCCTTTCGTCTAAACCGCAGCTTTTACCGGTCAGGGTCAATTCCAGTTCTTTGGTGACACACAGGGCATCATCAAAGAACATTTCATAGAAATCACCCAGACGGTAGAAAAGAATACAGTCTTTATATTGATTTTTAGTTTCCATGTACTGCTGCATCATGGGAGTAAGTTTTTCGGTTTGAATTTCCACGATCTTAATTTCCTTCACTCTCTGGTACAGGTGTTACAACTGGTTCCTTAGTAGGCTCCTTAGTAGGCTCTTTGGTAGGCTCCTTAGTAGGTTCCTTAGTAGGCTCTTTAGTTACTTCAGCGGTAGGCTCTGCCGTAGGTTCCGTAGTAACATTAGCGGATGGCGTCTTCGTAGCCGCCGGCTTCTTCGTGGCTTTTGGTTTTGGTGTTTTGGTTGCCTTAGGCTTAGGTGTCTTGGTTGCCTTAGGCACAGGTGTACGAGTAGCGGAAGCACTGCTCTGAGTAGGCTGTGTTGTCGGAGCTACTGTCTCAATCGGTTTTGGTTTGGTAGTTGACAGATACAGGGATTTGATATAACCTGTCTGTCCGTTGTACTCAACCTCACACCACTGCTTATCATCAGAAAGTTTTGTCAGTTTCAGTTTTGTACCGGACGGTACTTTCGTAAGGACGCTGGAAGTCAGGGAAGCGTCACTTCGCATATTTACACTGGTAGTAGTATAAGCATAATCACTGTTTGCAAGGGATGCATCAATATCATCATTTGTGTTGTCATCTTCATGAACCACAGAATTTGCATCCGGTGTGGCAGTAGCAGACGGCTCTTCCGTCTCTGTCACAGCACTTCCGGTCACGCTTCCGGCATCTGCTTCCTGGTCGGTGACTGTATCCTGCTTGGAAAACATAAAATTTCCAAGCATAATGGCACACACCAGAACGACAACTGACACAACGCCACTGATGGAAAACATGATTATCTCAAACAAACTATGTTCGTCATTTTTCATTTTTGAAAAGAACTCTTTTATCTTATTTAACATCTTAATATACACTCCTTTATTAATATCAAAATACATTATAACCATAAAACAAGTATTTGTCTACCTAAATATAACAAAAAAAGACAGAAAATCAGAACATCCGTTTGACTTTAGAACATAGATATGATATATTATTAAAAACGAACCTTTGTTTGTGTGGCCGTTGTCAGTACAGACCGGATATCACAGGCAAGGCAGAAGGGAGAATCTATGGAAAAAGGTAAAATATCTGCAAAGCAGGAAGAA
>ERZ827156.5161-NODE-5161-length-10000-cov-14.359879_pt1 | contig 10000 bp, 9 predicted proteins | sample MGYA00519919_ERZ827156 | MGnify/ENA primary metagenome ERZ827156 (study PRJEB31778, sample SAMEA3449269) | human gut metagenome | biome: human gut; feature: human-associated habitat; material: faeces | place: United Kingdom | collected 2010/2012 ... | reverse complement strand
CGGACTATATCAAGACCTCCACCGGCTTCGGCGGCGGCGGAGCCACCCGCGAGGACGTGGCCCTGTTCAAGGCCCATGTGGCCCCTCATGTGAAGATCAAGGCCGCCGGCGGCATCGCCAACCTGGACGACGCCCGCGATTTCGTGGCCCTGGGCGCCGACCGTCTGGGCACCAGCCGCATCGTCAAGGCCGTAAAGGCCCTGGAGCAATAAGACTATAAGGAGGAACTGACTATGCCTACTCCCCATAATAATGCCAACAAGGGCGATCTCGCCAAGACCGTTCTCATGCCCGGCGATCCCCTGCGGGCCAAATTCATCGCCGAGACCTTTCTCACCGAGCCGAAGCTGGTGAACAACGTCCGGGGTGTGCAGGGCTATACCGGCACCTACAAGGGCGTGCCGGTGTCCGTCATGGCCAGCGGCATGGGTATCCCGTCCATCGGCATCTATTCCTATGAGCTGTACACCCAGTACGACGTGGAGAACATCATCCGCGTGGGCAGCGCCGGTGCCATGCGCGCCGACCTGGAGCTGGGCAGCGTGGTGGCCGGTCAGGGAGCCTGCACCAACTCTGACTTCGCCGACCAGTATGAGCTGGGCGGCACCTTCGCCCCCATCTGCGACTTCGACCTGCTGATGGCCGCCGTAGAGAGCGCCAGGGAGCTGGGCGTCAAGATGCCTGTGGGCAACCTGTACTCCTCCGACACGTTCTACGACGCCGCCCAGCGCAACATGCGCTTTGCCAAGATGGGCGCCATGGCCGTGGAGATGGAGGCTGCCGGGCTGTACTGCACCGCCGCCTACACCGGCAAGCGGGCCCTGGCCATCTGCTCCATCTCCGACAATCTGGTCACCGGCGAGGAGCTGTCCGCCGACGACCGCCAGACCACCTTCACCAACATGATGAAGATCGCCCTGGAGGTGGCCGTGAAGATGGCCGTCAGGAAGTAAACAGACGTTGCGGCGGCGCAGCCTGAAAGGCTGCGCTGTCGTTTTATATGAGACACTTGTGCATTTCGTGGAAACAAAATGTAAATTTTTGATTACATTTGTTTACATTTCCTTCGCAAAATGCGGATAAAGCTTGCCAAAGGGGAAAAAGTCTGCTATAATGCGCAAAGCAATGGGGCCGTGACCCCTGCGCTGAAAACCGGTTTTCCCGCCGCAAGGCGTGAAAATAAAAAAATTGAGGAAGGTAGAATAACCATGAAGAAGTTTCTTGCTATGATCCTGGCTCTGGTTATGGCGCTGTCTCTGGTTGCCTGCGGCAACAAGACCGACGACCCCAAGACCGATGATCAGACTCCCGGCGGTGACAACACCGGAGTCACCGAGATTACCAACCCCGACGAGATCCCCGACGAGATGACCTCCGAGGATGGCAAGTACGAGATCGCTTTCGTCACCGACGTGGGCCAGCTGAAGGATAAGTCCTTCAACCAGGGCACCTTCGACGGCGTGAAGCTGTACGCTGCCAACAACGGCCTGAGCTACAAGTACTATCAGCCCGCCAACGGCGACCAGGCTACCGATGACGACCGTTACGATGCCATGAAGGCTGCTGCCGAGGGCGGTGCCAAGGTCATCGTGGCTGCCGGCTTTATGCAGGCCACTGCCCTGACCAAGGCCGCTGCTGAGTTCACCGATGTCAAGTTCGTGTTCGTGGACCGCGACAGCGCTGTGACCACCGAGGACGGCACCGCCCTGAAGAACGTTCTGGGCATCTGCTTCCAGGAAGAGCAGTGCGGCTATCTGGCCGGTTACGCTGTTGTTAAGGAAGGCTACACCAAGCTGGGCTTCACCGGTGGTGGCGGCGGCGACAACCCCGCTTGCTGCCGTTACGGCTACGGCTTCGTGCAGGGCGCTTCCGCTGCTGCTGCCGAGATGGGCGTGAAGGTCGAGATGAACTACTCCTGGCTGTACGGCGCTTCCTTCTCCGCTTCCACCGAACTGCAGACCATGGCTTCCGGCTGGTATGAGAACGGCACCGAGGTCATCTTCGCCTGCGGCGGTAATATGTTCCAGTCTGTCGCCGCTGCCGCTGCCGCTAACGACGGCGCCGTGGTGGGCGTGGACGTTGACCAGTCCAGCCAGTCCGATACCGTTATCACCTCCGCTATGAAGGGCCTGTCCGCCTCCGTGCAGTGGGCTTGCGGCAAGGTCTATGACGGTTCCTTCGACGAGATCGGCGGCACCTTTGTGACCCTGGGCGCCAAGGACAACGCTGTGGGCCTGCCCACCGCTACCTGGTCCCTGACCAAGTGGACTGTGGATGACTACAACGCCATGCTGGCCAAGATGGCCGATGGTTCTCTGGTCGTCGACAATGACTACTCCAAGCTGGACAGCACCGACAGCCTGACCCTGAACCTGGTCAAGTGATCGGAACGTACTTAACAAAAAAGAGACGCCTGCGGGCGTCTCTTTTTTTGCGTCAAGCGCGTGATACCGTGAGTAAAGCGCCGCTGTTTTTCTTGCAATCTGTGCATATATGCTATATAATAAATCATGCTTTTATCGCCATTAGGCGAAATAATAGAGGAAAGTAGGTGGCAGCATGGATAAGACTCCCACGTATGTGATCGAGATGCTTCACATTACCAAGGAGTTCCCCGGCATCAAGGCCAACGACGATATCACCCTCCAACTGAAAAAGGGAGAGATCCACGCGCTGCTGGGCGAAAACGGCGCCGGCAAATCCACGCTGATGAGTGTGCTGTTCGGCCTGTACCAGCCCGAGGCGGGCGAGATACGCAAGAACGGCCAGACGGTGAAGATCAACGACCCCAACGATGCCACGGCGCTGGGTATCGGCATGGTCCACCAGCACTTCAAGCTGGTGGAGGTATTCTCCGTGCTGGACAACATCATTCTGGGCGCCGAAACGACGAAGTGCGGCTTTCTGCAGAAAAAGGAAGCGCGGAGGAAGGTTGAGGAGCTCTCCAAACGGTACGGCCTGCACGTGGACCTGGACGCCAAGGTAGAGGATATCACCGTGGGTATGCAGCAGCGTACCGAGATCCTGAAGATGCTCTACCGCGACAACGAGATCCTCATCTTTGACGAGCCCACCGCCGTGCTGACGCCCCAGGAGATCGATGAGCTGATGGCCATTATGAAGAACCTGACGGCGGAGGGGAAATCCATCCTCTTCATCTCTCACAAACTCAACGAGATCATGGCGGTGGCGGATCGGGTGACGGTTCTGCGTAAGGGCCGCTATGTGGGTACCGTGAACACCTGCGACACCAACAAGCAGGAGTTGTCCAACATGATGGTGGGCCGCCCGGTGCAGCTGGAGGTCGTAAAGGAGCCGGCCAAGCCCACGGATGTGGTGCTGGAGGTCCGGGATCTGTGCGTGCCCTCTCATACCCACAAGCGCAACGCCGTGGACCACGTCAGCTTTGATGCACGCGCCGGCGAGATACTCTGTATCGCCGGTATCGACGGCAACGGACAGACGGAGTTCATTCACGCGCTCACCGGCCTGGATAAGAGCAATGGCGGCACGGTGACACTGTGCGGCAAGGATATCTCCCACGCCAGCATCCGTCGCCGTGGAGAGTGCATGAGCCACATCCCCGAGGATCGGCACAAGCACGGCCTGGTGCTGGATTTTACGCTGGAGCAGAACCTGGTGCTGCAGCGGTATAAGGAGCCGGAATTCGAAAAGGGCGGCTTTATCAAAAAGGACGCGGTGCGTGCCTACGCCGAGAGGCTGATCGAGGAATACGATATCCGCAGCGGACAGGGCCCCGTGACCACCGCCCGCAGTATGTCCGGCGGCAACCAGCAGAAGGCGATCATCGCCCGCGAGGTGGACCGCAACAAGCCGCTGATCGTGGCGGTCCAGCCTACCCGCGGCCTGGACGTGGGCGCGATCGAAAACGTACACAAGGAACTGGTGAAACAGCGTGACGCCGGCAAGGCAGTGCTGCTGGTATCCCTGGAGCTGGACGAGGTCATGAGCCTTTCCGACCGCATCCTGGTCATGTACGAGGGTGAAATCGTGGGTGAGTTCGACCCGAAGCAGATCACCGTGCAGGAGTTGGGCCTCTATATGGCCGGCGCCAAGCGGGCGGACAAGAGAGAGGGTGAGACGGCGTGAAACAAAAACTGACAGATCTGTATGCCAAGAATGGCACCAAGAAAGTCTTGGCCTCTCTGCTGTCCATCCTGGCCGGCCTGCTGCTGGGCAGCATCGTGGTCATTATTGTGGGTCTGGCGGAGCAGAAGATCACCACCGCCGGTATGTGGGAGGGCGTCCGGCTGATCTTTGCCGGCATCCTCAGCACGGGCCGCGACGCTGCGGGCGCGCTGACCTGGGGCTTTAACGCCCAGAATGTGGGCAATATGCTCTTCCGCGCCATGCCGCTGATCATGACCGGCCTTTCCGTGGCGGTGGCCTTCAAGACGGGGTTGTTCAATATCGGCGCGCCCGGCCAGTATCTGATGGGTACGCTTGTCTCACTGTCCGTTGCGCTGGGCATCCCCTCCGAGTCCGTGCCCGTGGGCATCATCTGGCTGCTGGCCTTCCTGGGCGGTATGCTGGCTGGCGCCCTGTGGGGCGCGATCCCCGGATTGCTGAAGGCGCTGCTGAATATCAACGAGGTGTTGGCCTGCATCATGACCAACTGGATCGCAGCCAATCTTGTCACCTGGATGTTTGATATCAGCAGCTTCAAGAACGTAACAGAGGGCACGAAGTCCGGTTACATCTACAAGACCACCTTCAACGGTGTGGCCACACCCAAGATGGGGCTGGATCAGCTGTTTCCCGGCTCCCAGGTCAATGCCGGTATTCTGGTGGCCATCATTCTGGCCATCGTGGTGTACATTATCATGGAGAAGACGGTGTTCGGCTACGAACTGAAGGCATGCGGCGCCAACCGCCATGCGGCCCGCTACGCTGGTATCCCCGATAAGCGCAACATCGTGCTGTCCATGGCCATTGCCGGCGCGCTGGCCGGCGCCGGCGCCGCGCTGTACTGGCTCAGCGGCAACACCGAGTTCTACTGGAACACCTACCAGGCCCTGCCCGGCGTGGGCTTTAACGGGATCCCTGTGGCCCTGCTGGCGGTGAACAACCCCATCGCGGTCATTTTCACCGGCATCTTCATGGCCATGCTGGATATCGTTGGTCTGCAGCTGACCAACCTGACCGCCTACAACGAGTACATCACCGACGTGATCATCTCCGTCATCGTGTATCTGTCCGCCTTCTCTCTGCTCATCCAGATGATGCTGACCGGACGGAAAAAGAAGCTCGTCGTGGAGGCCAACAAGACCACCACGGCGGATATACCGGCAGAGGCGGAGACACAGCCACTGGATGTGCCGCCGGAGGACATACCGGACATACCGACGGAGGAAGCGCCGCAGGTACCTGAGCAGCCGGAGGAAGGAGGGGAGCAGGCATGACATTTCTGATCCAACAGACCATGATCTACGCCGTTCCCCTGATGATCGTGGCACTGGCCGGCGTGTTCGCTGAGCGCAGCGGCATCATCAACCTGGCGTTGGAAGGTATTATGATCTTTGGCGCCTTTATCGGGGTGCTGTTTGTACGGATGATGCAGGCAATGGGCTGGTTTGAGGCGGCAAAGGCCGCCGATAACTGGGTGGCGCTGCAGGGGTATCTGCTGCTGGCCATGCTGGTGGCGGCGATACTGGGCGCGGTGTTCTCGCTGCTATTGGCGTTCGCGGCCATCAACCTAAGGGCAGACCAGACCATTGGCGGTACGGCGCTGAACATGCTGGCGCCCGCGCTGGTGCTGTTCTTCATCCGCATCATCGCCAACCAGAATACGCTGCAGATGCTCACGGGCGACGCGGCGAGCTGGTTCATGATCAAAAAGTCTACGCTCGGCATCGACAAGAACACCGACCTCGGCTTTTTCGGCGAGACGTTCGTCAACAAGGTCTACCTTGCGACCTACGTCTGCATCCTGCTTTTCATCATCCTGTCGATCCTGCTCTATAAGACGCGCTTCGGCCTGCGCCTGCGCGCCTGCGGCGAAAATCCCCAGGCGGCGGATTCGCTGGGCATCAACGTCTACAAGATGCGCTACGCGGGCACGACCATTTCCGGCGCGCTCGCGGGCATGGGCGGCTTCGTCTATGCGCTGACAACGGCAAACTGCGCCTCGAACGGCGACGTGGCGGGCTTCGGCTTCCTCGCACTGGCCGTTATGATCTTCGGCAACTGGAAGCCCGTGAATATCGCGGTCTCCTCGCTGCTGTTCGGCCTCTTCAAGTGCATCGCGGCGAGCTACGCGAGCATCGACATCAACGGCGACGGCGTCTACATGCTCGCCGAGATCGGCATCAGCGCCCATCTCTACCGCATGCTGCCCTACATCGTCACGCTGCTTGTGCTGGCGTTTACGTCCAAGAGCTCCCGCGCCCCCAAGGCCGAGGGCATCCCCTACGACAAGGGCCAGCGGTAACGTACATCAAAAAGCGGTATGGCAATGCCATACCGCTTTTTTGCAAAATGAAAGAGAGAAATGTATGGAAGTTAGAGAGATCACAGCGGCAGAGGAGAAGCAGCGCATCGCGCGCTTGATTTTAGAATCGCTGCCCGACTGGTTTGGCATTCCAGAGGCGCGCGAGGAATACATCGAAAAGAGTGTTAAGCAGCCGTTTTTCGCCGCGTTCGACGGCGAGAACGCCGTCGGCTTCCTTTACCTTGCCGAAACGGGGAGGGATACAGCGGAACTCTATGTCATGGGCGTGCTGAAAGAATACCACCGCCGCGGCGTCGGCAAGATGCTCTTTGCCGCAGCGAAGCAGCGGGCGAAGGAGCTTGGCTACTCGTTTTTGCAGGTCAAGACCGTGCAGATGGGGAAGTACCCTGAGTACGACGCGACGAACCGCTTTTATCTCGCCCTCGGTTTTGGCGAGTTTGAGGTATTCCCGACGCTCTGGGACGAGTGGAACCCGTGTCAAATCTACGTGATGAGCCTGAAATAAGAAAATGTTGGAACTTTTTCCCGCCGTTTTGCGTCTATAAAAGCAGAAAAACAGGGGAGGGAAGCATATGACCGTCCGCGAACCGAAAAAACGCTCTAATTTGCGGCTGAAGCTCGGCGGCGCGTATTTTAGCGCGCAGCGAAAACTCAGATGGCTTTCGATGCGGAAGCATTTTGCGCGCGAGCGCAGCGGGGAAGACTTAGCATATCAGGCGTTTTCCCACCATACGCCGCTCATGCGAAAGCTCAAGGACGTCGACATGCAGCTCCAGCGCAACAAGGTGACGAATCTCCGCCTCGCCTGTGCGCGGCTCGACGGGCTTTTGCTGCGCCCCGGTGAAACGATGAGCTACTGGTATCTCATCGGAAAGCCGACGGCGGGGAAGGGGTATCTGCCCGGCATGATCCTGCGCAACGGCGGGTATCTGGCCGCGACGGGCGGCGGGCTCTGCCAGCTCTCAAACCTCATCTACTGGATGACGCTGCACACGCCGCTCACGGTCGTCGAGCGCCACCGCCACGGCTACGACGTCTTTCCCGACGCGAACCGCACGCAGCCCTTCGGCAGCGGTGCGACCTGCTTTTACCCCTATCTTGACCTGATGATCCGCAACGACACACAGGACACCTATCAGATGCGCGTCCGCGTCGGCAAAACAGACCTTGAGGGCGAGTGGCGCGTGAGCGCCGAGCCGACCGAGCGCTATGAGGTCGTCGAGCGCAACCATGAGATGCGCGCGCAGTACTGGGGCGGCTACATCCGCCACAACGAGCTCTACCGGCAGACGTTTGATTTGCAGGGCAAGCTGCTCGCGGAGACGCCTGTCGCCGTGAACGACGCGGTGATGATGTATTCGCCGTATCTCGAAGAAAGCAAAAAGGAAGGCTGAAAGCCTTCCTTTTATTCAGCCGTTTCGTCCGCCTCTTCGGGCGTATCCTCTTCCTCGGGCTCTTCCCACGGCTGCATCGTGGCGACGCAGCGGTTGATGTTCTTGCCCTCGGCATAGAATTTGGCCTCGTAGTCGGTCATCACGCCGCGCTGTCCGTTCGCGTGCAGATCGCGTGTGACCTCAGAGAGTTCGAAGCCAAACTGCGGGATCTCCTCGATCGACCACTCAAACAGCGGGTCGTTGTCGGTCTTGAAATGAATTTGGCCGTTGTCCTTGAGCACCTTGCGGTAGAGCTTCAAGAAATTGCCGTGCGTCAGCCGGCGCTTGGCCTGCCGCTTGGGAGGCCACGGGTCGCAGAAGTTGACATAGATGCGGTCGACCTCGCCTGCATCGAAAATTTCGGGCAGCTGGTTGGCGTCGATGTCGATGAAGAAGACGTTGTGCAGCTCTGCCTTCGCCGCGCGCTCCATCGCGACGACCATCGCGTCGGGCACCTTTTCGACCGCGATGAGCAGCACGTCGGGCTCCGCCGCGGCCGTCTCGACGGTGAAGCGGCCCTTGCCGCAGCCGAGCTCCACGCGGATCTCCTTCGCCTCGGGCATCAAGTCGTGCCAGCGGCCCTTGCGCTCGTAGGGGTCCTTGATCTGATACGCCCCGCACCGCTCCATGCGGGGAAGCAGGTTTTTCTTTTTGCGCATTCGCATAGAATGAACCTCGTTTTCCTATAATTAAAGCCTATCATATCGAAAATTGGTGCAAGAGACAAGTCATTTTAAAAATTTTATACAAGAGTTGCTGCATTGGGAGAAAAGATCGTTAAAAATGCAGCGTTTCTTGCAATGACACCGGAAAAGTGTGAAACTTTTTTGAAAAAAGTGATTTTTCTCTTGCAAATATGCCTTGCCGCCCATATAATAGGGGGCAGTTGAAGAAGACAGGAGGAGACACACGATGTCTTTTGTCAAATATGAACCCAAGGGCAACATTGCCTATCTCATCATTGACCGCGAAAAGGCGCTCAACGCGCTCAATTCTCAGGTGCTCGCCGATCTCGATGCCGCGCTCGACGCGGTGGACTTAAGCGAGATCCGCTGCCTGATCGTCCGCGGCGCGGGCGAGAAGTCCTTTGTCGCCGGCGCGGACATCGCGCAGATGAAGGAGCTCAGCAAGGAGGAGGCCGAGGCCTTCGGCAAGCAGGGCAACGACGTCATGCGCAAGCTCGAAGCGTTCCCCATCCCGACGATCGCGGCGGTGGGCGGCTATGCCCTCGGCGGCGGCTGCGAGCTCGCGATGAGCTGCGACTTCCGCATCTGCTCCGATACCGCCGTCTTCGGCCAGCCCGAGACAGGCCTTGGCATCACGCCGGGCTTTGGCGGCACACAGCGCCTTGCCCGCCTCATCGGCCCCGGCATGGCCAAGCAGATGATCTACACCGCCCGCAACATCAAGGCGGACGAGGCCTACCGCATCGGCCTTGTCAACGCGGTCTATCCGCTTTCTGACCTCTACGCCGCGGCGGAAAAGCTCGCCGGCCAGATCGCTGGCAACGCGCCCATCGCGGTGCGCGCGTCCAAGCAGGCCATCAACGACGGTCTTCAGGTCGACATTGACCGCGCCGTCGTGATCGAGGAGAAGGCCTTCGGATCCTGCTTCCAGAGCGCCGACCAGCAGGAGGGCATGGGCGCCTTCCTCGAAAAGCGCAAGCATGAGCCCTTTATCAACAAGTGATTCCATAGAATTATCTATTTATATTGTAGGAGGATACACACAATGAAAGTTGCAGTTTTCGGCGCCGGCACCATGGGCAGCGGCATCGCTCAGGTCTTCGCGGCCAAGGGCCACACCGCTCTGATGTACGCTTCCAGCGTCGCTTCCGCTCAGCGCCACAAGGATAAGCTCGCCGCTTCCCTGCAGAAGCGCGTCGAGAAGGGCAAGATGACCGAAGAGGCCAAGGACGCCATCCTGAACAACATCCTCGTCGAGGAGAAGTCTGCCGCGGCGGACGCCGACCTCGTCATCGAGTGCGTCAAGGAAGAGATGGGCACCAAGCGCGAGCTGCTCGGCGAGCTCGACGAGATGTGCAAGGAGAGCACCGTCTTCGCGACCAACACCTCTTCTCTGTCTGTCACCGAGA
>ERZ827156.5157-NODE-5157-length-10011-cov-4.278726_pt1 | contig 10011 bp, 15 predicted proteins | sample MGYA00519919_ERZ827156 | MGnify/ENA primary metagenome ERZ827156 (study PRJEB31778, sample SAMEA3449269) | human gut metagenome | biome: human gut; feature: human-associated habitat; material: faeces | place: United Kingdom | collected 2010/2012 ... | reverse complement strand
CTTCTTCGACGGACTGCTGTAGCCTGTTTGTTCCAGACCGTGTGCAACAAAGAGAACACAAAGGACGCATGAGATTGGCCACCTTTCCGCACTTGGGGCAGCAGTAGTCCACGGACTAGTCATAAGGAGGGGAAGAAGTGAAGCACCTTCTTGGCAAGGGCGCGGCGAGTTTCCTCGCTCGTCTCGATAAAGCTGATGCCTCTCCTCGCCTCGGTGTAATCTTCCATGAACACCTGGATCATCTGCACCATGGTTTCGACTAGTTGTGAGCAGAACAGAGTGGCACGACTGGTAATGGCGGGTTGCCACGACTCGTTGTGGTAGCCCGAAATGGACAGGCAGATCTTTTGGTTAATCGTGTATCTTCCGTTTTCCTATCCCTTAGTATCGCAAGCCACACGCACCGTCAAGAAATAGAAATCGGGGGCAGAAAAGGGGAAGTTTGGGGGGAGGACGATCTTTCCGTGGTACAGACCTCCCTCGAAAGGCGATTTATCGGGGCCGCGAATAGTGAAATGCCATTCCAGATTGTCTTCCTACGGGCATGATCCACATATGGAGAGTGCTACAGAGACGGGGGCATACCAAATGTAGGGATTTGTGCACTTCTTGGAGTTCTCAATCTCCTACAGCGTTATCGTCCCATATGCATAGCGTACCCTTTGCAAACGCTTTGCCATCTTTGCCTGCAGTGCCGGGGACGACATGGTCTTCTTCTTTGAGCTTGTTTTGAGCTGCGTTCATTTGCCGCGGTTTTCGGGGCATTCGACTCGTTAACTGAGCGCCATGCATAGAAGCCATGAGAGCGAGTGGTTTCAACAAACCGTGCAGTACGAAAAGAAAAGGGCAGTGGAAGGGAATGATACAATTAGTGGATTTCCATCAAGAAGTCGAAGATATCCGTGTTCTTGATCGTGTCAAGGATCGACTTCTTGGTGAGGACCAGACGCTCATTATCGTACTCCGCGTACTGCGTGGAGCGGATGGTGATATCCATGATGAACATTTCGCACGCACGCGCGAAAATCACCGGAGTCTCCGCAGAGATCATGCGCACGTCCTGGTCCGACTTCATTATCCTCTTGATTCTCGCAATGGGGAGGTCGTTGTGTTTCTTGAAGTCTTTCTTGTCATCTACGTCGTGAAGGCGAATCCCTCGGGACCCACTCGGATTGGACTGGACGTTGTCCAGCTGCGCCTTCCACATTTTGTCCAGCTCGTCGTCTATGGAATAACGACCGTTTGACATATGGAATGAGAATCAATGCCGTTCTGTTTTCTTGGTTCCCTCGTTAGTTGGGTGTCGCTCCTCATTCTGAAGCATACTGTGAGGTGCTGAGAGCGAATTCCCACTCCCTTCCCGATTCATTACAAAACAGGGGTACGCACACACGGAGAAGGGGAGGAGGCAGTGAGCCCGGAAAGGCCGTTCGCCAGTCCCTGAGAACAGTGGAATCCTCCTGTTCTGTTGTCTTGATCATCAACACCTGCGTAACCACTGTGCGCGCACACAACAGTATCCTTTTCCATTCTCGTCGATTGCAGGAACGCATAGACATGTCGGAAGCAAATCCGCAAGAGAAGGCCGAAAAGCGGCCTTCTTCTCCTGCTGGGAACGATGAAAGCGCCAAGTGAGTCCTTTCCCGCGCATTTAGTTGTAGAGATCCGATAGATACGAACTGCAGCGAAATAGTGATTTCTGTTGTGAATGCGTGATCCGTAGCAGACTCCAAAGAAGAACGTGTTGGTGGAACGGCAATCCGTGTCCACTTCAAACGAGGAGAGATTGTCCGGTTTGGCCGCATCTGCGTGACTGATGTGTAGAAGTCTCCCCTTCCCTCCTGAAAGGGCGAATGCGTTGTTTCTCTATTGTTCTGTCACAAGTAGCGAAGAGTCCCTACTCCCCCATTCACAACTCCCACAACTCCTACCTGCGGACAACCAGTCTCTTTTCTCCATACAAGCGACCCTCTTCAAAGTCCCCACTTCTCTCGCCTGTTCGCCGTATCTCCCCTCACATCCACTCACATCCAGGAATCGACCCTGACCCGTTCTCCCTCGTGTACCATGAAGTCTCGGCATTCCATCAGTTTCACAACTAGTATATGCCCGTCGAGAAGATGCCCCGCACCACGCGGAAACGCTCGGGTAGGGATTCGGTCCGTTGTGAACGCTAGCCTCCCTGGGGTCCTTCCGGTCTCCCGTGAAGGAGGTGGGTTCCCTTCCCCTCCCCAACGCGCACCTCATCGACCTTCCCTCCACACGCAAGTGGGCGGAGGACGCGTTGTTGATGGGTAGGACGCGCAGTCGCTCGATGGACGTTACGCCGCGTCTGATGCGACGCGAGTCGTCCAACCGTTCGCAGAGTTATCGGTTGCGGATCGTGTTCAACACGTGGGGTGAGAGAGGAGGCGTGAGGATCAGAGTGTCGAAGGACGTGGTGTTCTCGGGGTCGTCGCTGGACGAGTTGAAGGCGACGATCAACGGATGCTATTTGTACCTGCCGGTGGTGAAGGTGTGCATCGAGCATCCCTCCATGCCCCACACACTCGTCAATATAACGGACATCGACCAGCTCTACGACAATGCGGTGATCGTCCTTGTCCCCTCCTCCCCTCTTTCTTCAAATAAACAGTGGATGTGGTTGTTCTTTCAGCACATCAAATGGCAGATGTGTTCAGCACATTAATAGGCAAGTATGTTGAGTACATCAAAAGACAGACACACGTTTCAAAACAACAAACACCCCTCTAGGTTACATAAACAGACGCGCGATGCTCACAGACTGTACTTCCCGCCCGGGTTCCTGCCGCTCACACCGCTTCCCCACGCCTACCGGTAGAAGTGCAGGTACGCGCACTCCCTGCCCCGCGCACACTCGCGTCTGAAGCACTCCTTGCATACGCCGTACTTCCAGCACATCACCGACTCGGGCAGGTACTCCACGCTCAGCTCCTTCCCCGCGTAGAAGCGGCCCTGCAGCGCCCGCAGCGCCTTCTCGCCTGCCTCGCGCGTTTCCCACACACAGTAGACATTGCCACGGAGGTGCGGGAGTGTGTTGGAGCTGACAAGAAGGTACAGCAGACGGCCGTACTTCTCCATCTCCGGACACACGTCCTGGAAGAAGGTCGTGAAGTGCTCCCTGATGTCGTCCTCGGAGTACTATGCATTACTTGATGATGATGCGCTGACCTCGAGGTAGGCGCTCAGCGAGTCTTCGCCGCCCATCTCGCCGGGCAGTTGGAACATATTCTAGAATGAGAGAGGAGGAGGACGCATTACGTGGATTAGCACGCCCCGACTCCGCTTCGGCCACACGTGTATCATCTTGCATCGAGGACCAAAGCGACAGCATCCCGTGCGAAGATAGGACAGGCAATACTCCTTCGCGGGCACTTCGTTGGAAGTGGATGTTGGCGCCTCCTTTTTGGCGTCCTTACGAGGCGCCTCTCGTTTGGCTACTTCCTTGCTACCGCTTAGTGAGGAAAGCGAACACTACGCGATTCCCTCGAGATACTCCCTCTCCTTCTCCTCCTTTTCTCTCTTCTCGAACAGCAACTGCTGCTGAAGAGCGTGCGAATAGTTATCCTCCTATACATCAAGTCGTTGCAGCGCACAGACATCCATCATCCGATTTCGCTCCTCCCACAAGCGGGCTTGCTTCTTATGCTCCTCGCTCTCCACCTCTTCTGTATCTTCCGGCTCCTCCCCCTCCTCTTTGACTCCAACCATGCTCTTGCGCAGCTTGTTCCGCTTGTTCTTGATCATCTTCCTCTTCTGCTTTCTATTCAGATTATGCAGCTTTTCTCCCAGTTCTTCTCGAACCTCCTGATATGACGGGAGGGGAGGCTTTTCAGGTTGCAGCTGCGACACCGGGACGTAGTACAACTGCTGCGTTAAGGGCACCGTACTCGACACTGCATATCCAGTCACGGAGGCATATGGAAGAATGCAGTTCATCGATGATGGATATGTGCTGCCACCGCTCGGACTCTGCGCATTGGGTGCATCCATTTCCAGTGAAGGATATGAGGAGGGTGATTGTGAGTAGCCAGCTCAAACACGGGGAGTGTGATTGTTAGAACAGACTTGGATACAGGGAGTGTAAAGAGCATACTCGGACACAGAGAGGGTGATTGTGAGGAACAAACAGAGCCGGACAGCAACAATAGTCACAATTCCTCGCAGGGCTCCGAAGCATGCTTTGGAGAGTAGCATCCGGACTTCTGCTTCTCTGTTGCCATTACCCAAACACAGGTATCTCTTAGCTCAGGAAAGGATGAGGAGATGATCGTAAGGCACAGGTAGAACTCGTGGTCCGAGATGGACTGTACGGAGGGCTCGATGGGTTGCTTTCCGTAGTACTTTCTCATCAGTACGGTAACCGACAAAGCGGCGATGGCGCGAGAGGACAGTGCGCAGGAGGAGCATTCTACGGGTGACGGAGAGAGGGAGGAAGCACTGCTGCACACCACGTCGATGACGGAGTAGGCAAAGGGGAGGAAGGAGTCAAAATGGACGGAGGACAAGTAACGGTGGCAAAGAATGTAGGGGTTTTCGACGGCCAGGGAGGAGGGAGAATTCAACAGCACATACAAGATGCAATAGTCCAGCCACTCCTTCGTGCGGCCGTTCTTCACACATAAAGACTGAAGTACCTTCTAGGGGTGAGCGCGCTGGAGGCGACATTACATAATCACATACGGAGGCGAGGGGCGTGCTCGCGAGGGTACTGGAGCCGACATAAATGGATGAGGATAAATAGAGAGCAATTCTGTAGATAAAAACAGCGTATCTAGGATCGATTCTGACAACTGACAGCAGATGGTCCACTAGCAAATGGGCATGAAAAACACAGGTTCTCGTTTCCACGTTACAGGGAATTCTCTAATGATGACACATCGGCGAATCTACCCACGTGAATCATATCCATGTAAATCATCTCTCTAATGGCATACAGACAGGGCGCTTTCTGCACTGTATTGGGATAATCGGGAGAAATGTGCATATCAGCAGTATTACCGGTTTCTTCGAATTCCATAGCGATAGTCATCATTTCCTCGTTGCGAAGCATCAAGGATTCACTCACAAAGGGGTTCATGACATTTCTTTTTGATGGACCCTTATTTGTCAAATCTGTCAAACGCAATTGCGATAAGCTCCGTAATCCCCGATTCTTGCATTTATAGAATCGGGACACGTTATTGGCGTTTGATAGCTCGCCGATTTCGAGCTCCCTTGCACTGTAAACGACTACAATTATTTAGAAGTGCATGTGCAGCACTCCAGATGCACTCAGAATCCCATAGAAAATGGATGGGAATCCGTGCTCCTCACAGCCTGAAACGCCTCCAACGAGGTGCTTCACTGTAAATATTTCTTATGACACAGAATGGAGCAGCTCAAGGAAAAGACACCATGTTCCTCTTCTCCGTGCTCTAGATGGAATCCAAATGCATCTCTACACGCATGGCACGGAATACCGCTCAACCACTGTGTTTTCATGAAGTGTCTTTTTGAATGAAACTCCCTCCATCGCTGCGCAAAGGAATACATAGTGGGATCAAATGGGTAATATCTTAGACTGCTCTACAGCCGTACGGCCTCTGGTGGGGGAGGATGAGCAATAGGAGCCTGTACAGCCGGAGCCGACAATTCAGGACGGGCCTCCCGATACGACGGAAGTGCCGATGCTGGAGGACAAAGTGCCGCTGATGGAGTCGAAGATTTGGACGTATCTGCGCGACTACTACAAACGGAATAATGCCGTGTTCAACGCGAATCCGGAGACGCCCACATTTATATCGAACAGCAGCTACATCGCGAGCGTAGGCCCTTGCGCTGCTTTTCGGTCTTATTCGCATAGAGCTACGCGAACGTGATTATCAAGTTCGTGAACGACTGGTTCAAGACTCCTTCGTGCGACAAATCGAAACCTATATATATTGTGGAAGTGGGAGCGGGACAGGGGCGTTTGGGCTTCCTCATCCTGAAGAAGCTGATGTCCATGAAGCAGTACTTCCCCGAAGGCGTCAAGCTTCCGTTCGTGTACGGGCTGCTGCCTTCCGTCACCCGTAGCTATGTCATCACCGACTTCACCTCCGAGTCCATTCTGAAGATGAAGTCGCACAAGTGGTACGCTGACTTCGTGTCGCAGGGCGTTGTGGACTTCGCTGTCGTGGATTGCGAGGACATTCCTTCCGTTGTTTTAGCTTTCCTTCGTAACGCGTAGATCACCCTGGAGGTCTCCAACGTCCACCTCACTGCCGAGACGATTACAAACCCGCTCTTCGTCATCGCCAATTACGTGCTCAGCAGCCTCCGCAACGACGCCATTCGAGTGGAGAACAACGCCCTCCAGCGCGGCCTCCTCTCCGTGTCCTCGCCGCAGGACAACGTCGACGTGCTGAACATCATCCCGCGTCTCCAGTGCGTTCGCCATGCGGACCTCACCGCTAGGTTCACCTGGAACTTCGTGGACATGCCGGAGACCGTCTACAACGACTACGATGAGGACGTGAAGACGCTCATCCAGGAGTATAAAACGACCATCCCGGTACTTTTTACCCCCTGCCCTGACCCACAGAACGGAACGGTGCTCCTGCCCGTGGTGGCGCTGCGCATGCTGCGCCAGCTCCTTGCGCTCAGCAACAACCGTCTGGTGTTCCTGTCCGGCGATGTGGTACGCATCATCTGCATTCCTCACCCGCAGGGCACGCGCGTGTTGGCGAAGCTGTCGGCGTCTCGCAACCCGTACATCACCACGCACGGCTCCTTCTCCATGCCCGCCAACCTCCACGCGCTCGACTGCTTCGTGAAGGCTCGGGGTGGAACCGTCTTCGCCTCGCCCTACCTCGAGGGCTTCATCGTGGGGGCCCCCCATTTTCCTCATCCTCAGAACTCGGTGTACGTGATGGGCATCAACCCGGCGCTGCTGACGACCACGCGATGGATGATCCACCATGAGTTCTCCACCTTCACGCCCGAGTCCTTCAACGTCACGCAGAAGTGCCTCAAGGAGGAGAGCAGCCCGTCGCCCTCCGTCGCCGCCGTGATCGCCGTGCTGCGGCTGGCGCACTTCGACACGGACGTGTTCATGCGGTTCAAACAGGTGCTCATCGAGCGAGGTGGGTATGCCGGGTCTGCACCGAGCACCCGCAAGGACATTCTGTACGACCTGGATGCTGTGCGCACGCAGTACTACCCCATCAAGTCCACGGCGGATGTGTGCTTTGAGCTGGCGCGCATCCACATGGGCATCAAGGTGGGGATTTGAAAGAAGCGTTAGGGGTAGGAGTACGACAAGGCCATCTCGCTCTTCGCGGATTCCAACGAGAACTGCGCCGATCACCACGTGACGTGGCACAACATGGGCATGTGCTACGAGTATAAGAACGACATCGAGAACGCGAAGCGGTGCTACATGAAGGTGCGTGCGGCGTGCTTGCGTGATGCGTAGTCCTTGGACATCAAGCCGTCCTACCGCGAATCGAAGCTGAAGCTAAGTAAACTCGCAACGGAGATGAAAAGCGACAGCTCCGCAACCCCCAAACCAGTGTCAAGTTGATTCCGCTGTTTGTTAAAGAAGTGCAAGAAAACTCGTTCACCCAATCAAAACGGTGGATTCCCGTTGCGAGAAGAAAGCAGAAATGGAATACTGACCGTGAAACAAATGGCTACAACCGATAAAGACAAGCGAATTGAGGAGCTTGAGGTAGACAACGACCGTTGCGAGTGATGGGACTAGAAAGAGCTTGCTTCCGAGAAGGAGCACTGCGCAGAGCTGGAACAGAAGATACTCGAGCTGAAGCAGCGCATTATCGACCTCGTTGGCTGTTGTTTCGCAGAATGATGCTGTAGAGCACGAAGTCGGAGGCAGAGGAGGAGGCGATCACGATGAAGGTAGGATTCTGTGAATGTGGACTGAGGGGATAGCTCATGCGAAGAATGAATGAGCTGAAGAAGGAAAAGGAGGATCTGATGAAGCAGGTCGACGTGGAGGAGGACCATATCACAAACACCCTGCTCAAGAAGCTCGGGGACGTGGCTCTCTCCCATTCCCCTTATGGCTAGTTACAAAAGGAGAAGGCGTCGCTGGAGCAGAAACTGGAGTACGAGCAGGAGTGCATGGTGAACCGTCTGCAGAGACAGATCCAGGCCATCCACCGGGAAAAGAGGTAGGGCGTTCTGTCGTGGTGAGATGCAGCGATCTGAAGACGCGTCTGCGCGACGATACGAAGGTTCTGCTGCGCACCATTCAGGCTTCCATCGACCTGCTGCAGCAGGCGAGAAGCGCCTCGGCCACGCCCGCTCTGGGGCAGGCGTATGTGCTCTTGTTCATGTCTAGCCCGATCCAGGGGGATGTCAATGCGGAGATGGAGGAGGTGAGCAAGCAGCTGAAGCCCTTCTCCCTTCCCGCGTCGGCCCTGTCCACGCCCGCGCCGTCCTCGGGACACCAGACTCTCTTTCCCCCGTCTCCTCTGCTCACGTCGCAAGATGCGCAGGTGAAGATGATTGAGGTGGCTGTGGTTCGCTGCGTGAATGGTAGGGAGAGAAGAAGATGAAGGAACTGCTGACGGTCGTGAACGGCATGGAGAGGACGTTGGACTCGCTCTCTGACCGTTACGAGCCCATTCCGCCGCAGCCAACGTACCTGGGAGGCGTGCCTGTGGACGAGGCGACGGTGCGTCTGCGAACGGGCAGCATCGCGTCGCAGCGGTCAAGATCGAACAGTGTTGCTGGAAAGGAGCGTTCTCGCCATGCCAGTATTAGTGAGTGATTTCAGTTGTTTGTTGACAGATGTCACTTCTTCGCCTCGTCTCCCCCCTCGCTCTTTCAAATGCGTTCCTTCTCTGCTCTCCTGACTGTGTTTTTGCTTTTGACGGGTTTGTGCATGGAAGCCCCATTCCCCGCTGCGCGTGATGGAACCGGAATGGACAGACCGATTTACGAGGAAACGACTCCCAGAAACCTGGATGGGGAGGGATTGAAAGAGCTTGACTTTTATTACTCCGGATCCAACCGCTGTGGCTTTACGGACCCGTCCAGTCTAATTGGATGTGGAGTGCAGCTGTGGATGCAGTGGAGGGAAAAGAAGGAGCTGGATACTGTCTGCTCCATCCTAACTCAGTTGCTCCCATTCCTGTCTGTCACCCAATGCAACCAGAATACTGGGGAAGGCGGTGTGGATTGGATGGACAGGGTGGAGTTTTCCCGATCGGATTCCTGGAGCGTACTGCTGGTGGACCACACGATCGTACTGCCATTGTTAAAGGTGCTTCCCATTGTGCGGAGCGATATGATGTCTCTTCACATTCACTACGCTTCGAATCGTGTTTCCAGATCGGTGTATGCGTGTGATCATCGCGCCGCTCGCCTTCCAGTGCGTCTTGCGTTCCCAGAGCGGCATGGCTACCACAACCGCCTGCTCATTCCAGTGAGTAGCGAATTGAGGAATGCAACGCTCTTCTTGACCTTCCCTCGGGGCAGCTACTATGACGTGGACGAGCTTGCCGATCTCCACAGAACGGGGGAGTTGCCTTCATTTCAATCACTACCCGCTTCTGTTGATTGCGAATTGCTCTTTGATGACTCGCATCCTTCGTTCCTTCTTCTCTCTGTTCCCTCCAATCAGTCATCTCCCATCACCGTTCCGTTCCACCTACGGACCGTTCTGCCGAGCAATCCAAATGATACGCAATCCAACAAAACAATCCGCATCCCGTCCATTACCGTTTTCAGTTCATCGAAGGGTTATCGCCGCCTGCCCATCTTCTCGGAGGAAATCACGCTTGCCATTCCTGTGGGAAGTGCAGAGAGTCCAGCCTTCGTGCTTGCCTTCACGTTCCTCACCGTTGCCATTTCCACTGTGTATCTGCTGGAAGAACTACTGCGCCATTCATTCCCTTCTTGTGACTACGACTGTTTGTTGAAAACAGAGCATTCAATATACCACTCCGCGTAACTGGAAGCTTAATCGAGGTTCGCCATGTTGACGTCCTTCTCCGTGTA
>ERZ827156.5154-NODE-5154-length-10014-cov-13.338689_pt1 | contig 10014 bp, 7 predicted proteins | sample MGYA00519919_ERZ827156 | MGnify/ENA primary metagenome ERZ827156 (study PRJEB31778, sample SAMEA3449269) | human gut metagenome | biome: human gut; feature: human-associated habitat; material: faeces | place: United Kingdom | collected 2010/2012 ... | reverse complement strand
ATTGATGAATTATATGCAAGTAAAGATCTTTCTTCTTATATGACAATTCTTACAATGGCAGGCGTTTCACAGACAACTATCAAGAGCAGTATTGAGAGTTCATTAAGTGATATGCAGCCAGTTACATTGTCAATGTATATTAATAAGAATGATGAGATTGTAAGACTTGCAATTGATGCAGCAGATTATAATACAAGCGAAAAAGGATTTGTTGCAATCTCATTTCTTGGTAATGACAATCCATTTGAATATGTTGTTATCGAAGCTGATGTTGATGATATTAATATGAAGTATACAGTAAAGACACAGGATGATAAGGCTGCACTGGCATTAGAGATGACTCAGAATAAAGAGTATATCAAAGCAGGAGCAGAACTTAGTTCATCAGGAACAACAGTTAAGATTGATAATCTTTATGTGAACAGCAATATTGATGACAGCAATATAGATATGAAGCTTTCAGGTGAAGCAACACAGAAAGAATTCAGCAAGTTAAAATATTCTGCATCAGATTATTCAGGTGCTTACAATCTTGCTAATCTTACAGAGACCCAGAGCACAACACTGGCATATGAGCTTATGAAGAATTTAAATGTTTTATCTAATGTGTTCAGTGATAAGCTATATAATGAATTGTTTAATGGAAAGAGTTCTTCTGGTGGTGCAAGACTTGGGTTTTAATGGCAGCTATTAACTAATGAGTAATTAGAAAGATGAGGGTATATAATATGAAATTGGCAATTATTATTGGGGTAGTTGTGATTTTATTTGTTGTGTTTATTCTTGCAAGTTATATTAAAGCACCAACAGACAGGGCATTGATTGTTTCTGGTTTAAGAAAGAATCCTAAGTTTGTTATTGGTAAGTCAGCGTTAAGAATTCCATTCTTACAGAGAGTTGATAAACTTGAACTTAAGATGATTTCTGTTGATGTTAAGACTAAGGAATCAGTTCCGACTAACGAATATATCAATGTCAACATTGATTCTGCTGTAAAGATTAAGGTTGGTTCTTCTAAGGAAATGCTTGAGAAAGCAGCAAGCAACTTCCTTAACAAGAACGAAGATTATATCAGAAACTCAGTAGGAGATGTATTAGAGGGTAATGTTCGTGAGATTATAGGACAGATGAGGCTGGAAGATATTGTTCAGGACAGAAAGATGTTTGCTGAGAAGGTACAGGAAAATGCTGCTCCGGATATGGCAAGAATGGGTCTTGAAATAGTAAGCTTTAATGTCCAGAATGTTACTGATGAGGGAAATGTTATTGAGAACCTTGGTATTGACAGGGTTGTAAGTATCAGTAAATCAGCACAGATATCAAGAGCAGAATCAGAAAGGGATATTGCAGTTGCCAAGGCTAATGCAACAAAGCAGGCAAATGATGCAAGAATCGAAGCTGAGACTGCTATTGCAGAAAGAAATAACGAACTTGAGATTAAGAAACAGGAATTAAAGAGATCAGCAGATGTTAAGAAAGCTGAGGCTGATGCTGCATACGAAATCCAGCAGCAGGAACAGAGAAAAACAATCGAAATTACAACTGCGAATGCTAATATTGCAAAGCAGGAGAAAGAGATTGAGTTAAGAGAGAAAGAGATTGCTGTTAAGGAAAAAACACTTGATGCAGATATACGTAAGCAGGCAGAAGCAGAGAAATACGCAACACAGCAGAAGGCTGATGCACAGCTTTACCAGAGACAGAAGGAAGCAGAAGCAAAACAGTTCGAAATTCAGAAACAGGCAGAGGCTAAGAAGGCACAGGCAGAAGCAGACAGATTTGCAAAAGAGCAGGAAGCTGAGGCTGTTAAGGCACAGGGAATTGCTGAAGCAGAAAGCATTAAGGCAAAAGGTCTTGCAGATGCAGAAAGTATTAAGGCAAGAGGTCTTGCTGAGGCTGAGGCTATGGAAAAGAAAGCAGAGGCAATGGCTAAGTATGGTAAAGCTGCTATGACAGAGATGATTATTAAAGTCCTTCCACAGATGGCAGAAGCAATTGCAAAGCCTCTTGAAAGCATTGATAAGGTTACTATTATTGATGGAGGTTCAGGGGAGAACGGAGTAGGAACTTTCAGTGGTAATGTACCGTCAGTCCTTGCTAAGACAATTGAGAGTATCAAGGAAACTACAGGTTTTGACCTGACAGAAGTCATGAAGGCTAATACATATGATGCAAAGACTACTAAGAACGTTAATTTCACAGGTCTTCCAGAAGAGATGAGTGCAGCAGCTAAAGAGCCTGAAACTGATGGTAAAACAGAATAATACTGATTAATTAAGAATCTAAATGTAAAATGTATATGCTGGTATCAGATATGGGAAACTATATCTGGTATCAGCATTTTTATAGTAAGAGCCGGTTTTACAGGTTGACTATATAAACTGTTGTGAGTTATAATTCTATTATTTGAATTGAAGGAGAATGGCATTTGAATTATACAAGTGCATGTGAACAATGATTAAACACAGATATTTTGTAGGAAGAGTTCTTGTATATGGATTGATAAGTGTTACAGTTATGTTATCTGCAGCAGTGACAGGATGTAACAACAAGAATAATATTTCAGAAGGAAGTATTAAGACAGAAGGAAGTACTAAGACAGAAGGAAATAATCAGTCAGAAGAGGGTAGTGAGTCAGATGTTAATGACCTGCCGTCAGATATTGATGTTGAGCCACCGGTAATTCATGGTATATCAGATAAGACATATTATACAGGCAGCAAAGTTTCATATATGACAGATGTATATGCAACAGATTTCTCAGGGCAGGAGATTGATGTTGAGGTTGATAAATCACAGGTTAATACTTCACAGCCGGGAAGTTATATTGTTTATTATAAAGCAGTAGATTCATATGGTAATGAGACTATAGAAGAAGTTACATTTACTTTTATTGAAGAGGAGACACAGGAAGTTAAAGTAAACAGCAGTTATTCAACTCTTGATGAAGTTGTAGCTGCAGTTCTTCAGGATATTACAGACAATTCTATGTCTAAAGGACAGAAAGCAAGGGCAATATATAAGTACGCACATTCTAAGATTGGATATACAGGGAACAGTTATACGAATAGTTCAGAATGGCAGGATGAAGCATTTGAGGCATTAAAAGTGATTAAGAAGAATGGATATGTAGCTGGTGACTGTTTCACATATGCTTCTGTTGACAGAGCACTCCTGGGTGGAATAGGGGCAGAGTGTATATGGGTTGATAATCAGGGCGCAAGATCTGGAGATCATAGCTGGATTTTATGCAATCTTGGAACAGGCTGGTATCATTTTGATTCAACTAGAATGTATGATGGATTTGAATGTTTTATGCTGACAGATTCACAGGTGCAGGATTATATTAACAGAGGAAATTCAATATATAGAAGAGATATGTCCGCGTATCCGGCAACTCCTTCAGAAGAGTTTTCATATTAGGGAGGAGTAAGATAAATGTTATTTACATCTTATCAGTTTATTTTATTTGTTCTGGTTGCACTTATTTTATATTATGTTGCGCCTAAACGTATTCAGTGGATAGTACTGTTATGTATGAATATGTTATTCTATGTGTATGCCGGATTAAGCGGAATAATATTCATAGTAACAACTATCATAACGACGTATGCAGGTGCAAGGCTTATATGCAGGGAGAAAGACAGGTCTGTACGCTTCATAGAAGAACATAAAGGTAATATATCCAGAGATGAAAAGAAAAAGCTTAAGAACATTTCTTTAAGAAAACAGAAAATGTTTCTTACTATTGTTCTATTTATTAATTTTGGAATACTTGCTGTACTTAAATACACCAATATGTTTATAGTCACATTTACAACATTTAATACGGTTGATTTCATACTTCCGATGGGAATATCATTTTATACATTCCAGTCTACTGGATACATGATTGATGTGTATCGCGGTGTTGCAGATGCAGAGAAGAATCCATTCAGATATGCATTGTTTGTGTCCTTTTTCCCACAGCTGGTACAGGGACCTATAAGCAGGTGGAATGATTTGAAGAAAAGTCTGCTTGAAAGCCATGCTTTCTCATGGATTAATATACAATATGGTTTTGAGAGAATTCTGTGGGGGTATTTTAAGAAGATGGTAATTGCAGACAGGGCAGCCATTGGACTTGCCACAATACAGTCGGATGTTTCGGTGTATTATGGTGCATATGCATTTGTAGGAATGCTGCTGTACGCAATTGATCTGTATGCAGATTTCACAGGTGGTATAGATATTACAATTGGTGTTGCACAGATGTTTGGTATTACTCTTCCGGAGAATTTCAGAAGACCATTCTTTTCAAAGAGTATAGCAGAATACTGGAGAAGATGGCATATTACGTTGTGTGCATGGTTTAAGGATTATCTTTTCTATCCATTATCAATGTCTAAATGGATGAATAAGGTATCAAGGTGGCTTAAGAAGCACGTTGGAAAGCCAGTAGGTTCAAGATTTCCAGTATATTTTTCAAGTCTTACTGTGTGGTTTGTGACAGGTATATGGCATGGTGCAAGCTGGAATTTCGTAGTTTGGGGACTTTTGAACAGCATAATTATGCTTGTTTCCCAGGAACTTAAGCCACTATATGAGAAGGTAGATAACAGGTTAGGTTATAGAAAGTTAAAATATTACAAAGTATTTGAGATAATAAGAACTACTGCTATAGTATGCTGCCTGCAGATGCTTGATTATTACAGAGATATTGCAGAGGCATTCCGTATGTTTTTCTCGATGTTTACCAGTGTCAATTATGCGGCTGTGTTTACTAAGGGAATGTGGAGTATAGGATTATCAGCAGCTGATTATATAGTTATTTTTGCAGGCGTGGTTATAATGTTTGCGGTAAGCCTGCTTGAGAGAAAATGTCTGGTAAGAGACCGGTTAGCAAAGAAGAATTATATTATAAGATATACAGTGTTTCTTGTGATTTTTCTGCTTATAGCTGTGTTTGGAATCTATGGAACCGGATATGAATCAAGCCAGTTTATATATAATCAGTTTTAGAAAACATTTTCTAAGGAATGGAGATAGTTTTGAGAAAGAAGATATGTACAGGTATTGCAGTTGTCATAATACCGATAGTATGTCTGTATCTTTTACAGTGTCTGTTAGTTCCTAAATATGCATCAGATATTAAAGAAGGTGCAATGATTAAGGAATATTATAACAGTGAAAAGAATCATGATGTGCTTATTCTTGGTGACTGTGAAGTGTATGAGAATATATCCACAGTTACAATGTGGGAGAATTACGGAATATCAAGTTATATCCGTGGAAGTGCGGAACAGCTTATATGGCAGTCGTATTATCTTTTAGAGGATACACTAAAGTATGAGAAACCGCAGGTTGTTATTGTAAATGTACTTGCAATGACAGAAAGTGATGCCAAAAACGAGGCTTATAACAGAATGACACTGGATGGCATGAAGCTTTCAAAGTATAAGATAGCTTCTATAAAGGAGTCAATGACAGAAGAAGAGAATATGACCAGCTATATATTTCCACTGCTTAGATATCACTCAAGATGGAGTGAATTGTCATCAGAGGATTTCAGATATATGTGGAAAACACCATCTGTTACGACTAACGGTTATCTTATGCAGAAAGGTGTAAGACCAGTTAAGACCATACCAAAAGCTGCACCACTTGCTAATTATACATTCAGTGACAGGAATATGGAATATCTTGATAAGATATACTCACTTTGTAAAGATAATGGTATTAATCTTGTTCTTATGAAAGCACCGAGTGTATATCCTCACTGGTATGATGAGTGGGATAAGCAGGTTAGTGATTATGCGTATGAGCATGGAATACTATATCTTAATACAATTAATGAGGCTGGAAATATAGGTATAGACTATACTACTGATACATTTGACTATGGACAGCATCTTAATGTGGAAGGAGCTGAGAAGCTGTCGTTATATCTTGGGGAACAGCTTGTTAAGAATTTCAGGCTTACTGACCATAGACAGGATGAATCATATAAGAATGCATGGCAGTCAATAGTTAATAAATATTACGAAGAGAAACAGGGAGATTGATTATGAGAAAGAAGAGTTTAATGTTAGCGGCAGTACTTGCAGCAGGAGTTATGATGGCAGCATGTGGAAGTGCATCAACACTGCCAGATAACAGTCAGGAAAAGCCAGTTGCATCACAGCAGACGGAAAGTAAGTATTCATTTGAATTAAAAGGCATAGAGTTAAAGACAGATGGCAATCTTACAGAATATACATCTAAGCTTGGAGAACCTTCTGGTGGTTACTATGAAGCTAAAAGCTGTGCATTTGAAGGAATGGACAAATTCTATTACTATGATAGTGTAACACTACAGGGATATCAGAAGGACGGAAATGATAAGCTATATTCTATAACACTTATGGATGATGCTGTTAAGACTAAAGAGGGTGTCCGTATTGGCGATAAGAAGGATAAGGTTGTATCAGCATATGGAAGTGATTATACAGAGGCTGACGGACAGCTTCAGTATGAATCAGGTAACACTAAGCTTTCATTCGTTATGAAGGATGATGAAGTACAGAGTATAATATACAGCGTTAAATAATTCAATGGAACAGAGCAATTAATCCCGTCAGACTGGTTTACAGACAGTCTGGCGGGATTAATTGTTGTATGGCTATCAGCGTATATTTATGAGTATACAATATATGTGTTGTATCGGAATTTACGCAGCTTCTGCTCCATTTTAATGGCGTTGGAAAGCTGTCTGAAAGCACCAACCTGAACTTTATAATAGTCATTCTCATATATGATAAAAGCTGGGAATCCTTCAATAAGCAGGGAATTAAGCATGCGGTCTGCATTATTTTTATTGCGGTACGCACCAACCTGAACACGATAAAGTGGCTCAGGAGAGAGGTCATCATCGCAGTTACATGCTGGTTTAGCAGGAGGTGCAGGCTTTTTTTCGCATGCTGCAGGCATGATTTCAGCGGATTTGGCAGAATCTGATTTCACTGATGGCACTTCACCTGAAGCAGCCTGTGCAGTAGTATTATTTGTCTTTGGTTTAATTCCAAGGGTCTTAAGAATACCATCTGCGATTCCATTTGCAATCTGGTTAAAGTTCTTATCAAATGTTTCATTATCTTTATCGTTGTTAATAAAGCCGGCTTCTACAAGTACGGCAGGCATTTTTGTCCGTTTGAGTACAACAAGGTTAGGACGTTCGGTAATTCCAAGATTTTTAAAGCCAGCCTTTTCCAGTTCAGAATTGATATTGGCAGCCATCTGTGATTTAATACCGGAATTATTGTAAACAAGAGTTTCCACGCCTGTGTACTGGTTAGGCGTAGGGGATGAATTTCTGTGGATTGAAACAAAATAATCAGCCTTAGCATCATTGGCATCAGTCGCTTTTTTAAAAGGTGTCTCATATTCATCAGTAGTACGGGTGTACACAACATCAATACCATTTTTTTCTAATATATCACCTACGGCAAGAGCGAGCTTTAAGTTGTCATCTTTCTCAGCTCTGCCATTATATGTTGCACCATAGTCGCTTCCGCCGTGTCCGGCATCTACAGCTATCTTATATTGAGCCATAATATCTCCGATAACATTAATCATATTATTGTATGCAAAAGACATAATAAGCGTACCTGTCACATATATTTATCTTAAGATGAGAAAGAGGACAGATTATGAACGTTGGATATGTACATACATTTGAAGTGCCAGAAAATAATATTGATAAAGGCCGATTGAAGGTAAGTGTTGTCAATGAAGAAAATGTGCCAATTAAAGGAGCGGCTGTAAGACTGTCGTATACAGGAAATCCTGATAATATAATAGGAGAAAGTGGTACAGACGGAGACGGGATAAGTATATTTAACGACTTAAGAACGCCTCCAATTGAATATAGCATGGAACCAGGGAACAGGCAGCCATTTTCAGAGTATGACATAGCTGTAAGTGCACCAGGATTTGATAATGTAAATATATCAGGCAGTGATATGTTTTCGGGGGAGCTAAGCATTCAGAATGTAAAGATGTCTGCAAGGGATAATTCACAGAATAATATAGTCATACCTGTTAACACATTATATGGAGATTACCCACCTAAGATTGATGAAGAAGAGATTAAGCCTATGGGACAGTCGGGTGAAATTGTGCTTGACAGAGTTGTTGTTCCTGAAATTGTAGTTGTACATGACGGACCGCCTAAAGATACTGAGGCAGATAATTATTATGTTACTTATAAGGATTATATTAAGAATGTAGCAAGCTCTGAGATATATTCAACATGGCCGAGGCAGACAATTGAGGCAAATGTGCTTGCTATTATGTCATTTACATTAAACCGGGTATATACAGAATGGTACAGAAACAAATTCTATGATTTTACAATAACTTCATCAACTGCATATGACCAGAAATGGGTTAATGGAAGAAATGTGTTTGAAAGTATATCACAGGTAGTAGATGATATATTTGACAATTACATATCAAGACCTAATGTAAAGCAGCCAATACTTACACAGTATTGTGATGGAAAGAGAGTGACATGTCCTAACAGGCTTTCACAGTGGGGAAGCAAGTATCTGGGAGATCAGAATTATTCATCAATTGATATATTAAGATATTATTATGGTCAGGATGTGTATATTAATGCGGCAGAACAGATAAACGGAATTCCTTATTCATGGCCGGGAACTAATCTTGATATAGGTTCATCCGGGCAGAAGGTAAGACAGCTTCAGGAACAGCTTAATCTTATAGGGGAGTATTATAATTCCATTCCGGTTCTGAGTACTGATGGAATATATGGTGAGCAGACGGCAGCAGCGGTTAAGGAGTTCCAGCGGATATTCAATCTGCCACAGTCAGGAATAACAGATTTCCCTACATGGTTTACAGTGTCGGAGAAATATGTTGCACTTGCCGGACTTGCGGAATTATAAGAATGTTAATGAGGTATGTAAGGCTGTCACTTTGTGGCAGCCTTTTTAGGAGAATCATTTAAACAGCCTGTCCAAGACATGTCTTAATGTCATCTTCCGGATTGCTTATAAGTCTTAACTGGAAAGTATCGACGAGATACTGTAATACATTAGGGCTTAAGAATGCAGGAAGTGTAGGTCCAAGATAAATATTCTTAATGCCAAGGCTTAACAGGGCGAGAAGGTCTGCAACAGCCTTCTGCTCATACCATGAAACAATCAAAGATAATGGCAGACCATTTACGTCTGTTCCAAATGCATCAGCAAGAGCATTGGCAATAAGGATTGCGGAATATACATCATTACACTGACCAATATCAAGGAGTCTTGGAAGTCCGGCAACAGTTCCAAAGTCCAGCTTGTTGAAGCGGTATTTGCCGCATGCAAGAGTGAGAATCATGCAGTCATCAGGAACCATAGTGGCAAAATCAGTAAAATAACTTCTGCCAGGTCTTGCACCATCACAGCCACCAATCAGGAAAAAATGTCGTATCTGTTTTGATTTTACCGCTTCAACAAGTTCTCCAGCATGTGAAAGTGCTGCTTCATGTCCGAATCCTACAAGAATCTCTTTAACCTCCTGATCTTCAGTAAAGCCTCCAAGTTCAAGAGACTGTTTTATTATTTCAGAAAAATCCTTTTCACCGTCAGGTTTCTTTTCAATATATTTTATTCCGTCCCATCCTACGACATTAGTAGAATATATGCGGTCTTTATAGGTGTCTCTTGGACGCATAAGGCAGTTGGTTGTCATAAGGATACAGCCGGGAAGATTGTCAAACTGCTTCTGCTGATCCTGCCATGCACCGCCGAAGTTACCAACAAGATGCTTGTATTTCTTGAGCCCTTCATAACCGTGTGAAGGAAGCATTTCACCATGTGTGTATATATTAATGCCGAGTCCTTCTGTCTGTTTTAAAAGCATTTCAAGGTCTTTAAGGTCATGTCCTGAAACAATTATAAATGGACCTTTCTTAATGTGTACATTAACTGTGTGAGGCGATGGATTACCGTAAATGGTAGTGTTTGCCTCATCAAGTTTTTTCAT
>ERZ827156.5152-NODE-5152-length-10015-cov-3.472791_pt1 | contig 10015 bp, 9 predicted proteins | sample MGYA00519919_ERZ827156 | MGnify/ENA primary metagenome ERZ827156 (study PRJEB31778, sample SAMEA3449269) | human gut metagenome | biome: human gut; feature: human-associated habitat; material: faeces | place: United Kingdom | collected 2010/2012 ... | reverse complement strand
AAAGAATATGGCTTAGAATATGAAGAATTTGAAGAAAGGATGAGAGATATGTGTAATTTAGGAGAAGCATTGGAATTAGAAGCAAGACAAGAAGCAAGCAAAAGAAAGAATATAGAATATGTAAGAAAAATGATGACAAAATTACAAATGACATTTAAAGAAGCAATTCAATTTTTAGAAATTCCTGAAGATGAAGAAAAAGAGATAGAAGAATATTTTAAATCATAGATTAAAAAAATTAAATATAATTCTTATTTTTTCAAATTATGAAATGAAAGAGTTCCTTGTTTACTAAGTGCTATAATACATTTAGAAAAACGGAGGTAGAGAAAATGAGTTTTCCAAAAGATTTTTTATGGGGTGGCGCTATCGCTGCTAATCAATATGAGGGTGCTTGGTTGGAAGATGGGAAACAACCAAACGTTACAGATGTACTTGTAGGTATTATGTCTAAAGATCCTGGTATTCAATGGAATGAAGCTAAGAAAAAATATGAAATGAAATTAAATCCTGATAAAGTTTATTTATCACATGATGCCGTAGATGGGTATCATCGTTACCGTGAAGATTTAAAATTAATGAAAGGTATGGGATTCAATAGTTTTAGAACTTCTATTGCTTGGGGAAGAATTTTCCCTAATGGGGATGAACTTGAACCAAATGAAGCAGGTCTTGCTTATTATGATGATATGTTTGCATGCATGAATGAATTAGGAATGGAACCTGTCATTACTTTATCACATTATGAAACACCATTACATTTAGTTAAAAAATATGGTTCATGGAGAAATAGAAAAATGATTGATTTCTTTATGAATTATTGTCAAACAATTTTTAAACGTTATAAAGATAAAGTAAAATATTGGATGACTTTTAATGAAATTAATGAAACGATGAATAAGAAAAATCCTTATCATCAAGCTGGTATTCTTTTTCAAGAAGGAGAAGATAAGGCATCAACTGTTTTACAAGCAAGTCATCATATGTTTGTAGCAAGTGCCAAAGCAGTTATTTTAGGACACCAAATTAATCCAAATTTTAAAATTGGCTGTATGGTTCAATATCCAGAAAGCTACCCAGCAACTTGCCAACCAATAGATCAAATAGCTAAAAGAGAATATATGTTGTTTACACATTATTATTTAGATGTGATGTGTAGAGGATTTTATACGAATACATGTTTGGCTAAACAGGAACAATTGGGAGGAAAATTGATTATTGATGAGGGCGATGAAGAAATATTAAGAAAGGGAACAGTTGATTTTATTGGCTTTAGTTATTATTTTTCTTCTATTGTTTCTTATCAAAGAGATGGTTCAATTAATGCTAAAGGACGTAATCCTTATTTAGAACTTACGGATTGGCGTTGGCATATTGATCCTTTAGGATTAAGAGTTGCACTTAATGAATTATATGATCGTTATCAAATACCATTATTTGTTGTTGAAAATGGATTAGGGGCTGTTGATCAACTTAATGAAGATGGTACTGTAGATGATCAATATCGTATTGATTTTTTAGGGAAACATATTGAGGCTTTAAAACAAGCTATAAAAATTGATCATGTTGATGTTATTGGTTATACAACATGGGGATGTATTGATTTAGTTTCTGCTGGAACAGGAGAAATGAAGAAAAGATATGGTTTTATTTATGTTGATAAAGATGACCAAGGAAATGGAAGTTTAAAAAGATATAGAAAGAAATCATTTTATTGGTATAAGAAAGTAATTGAAACCAATGGACAAACAAAATTTGAATAGGAGGAGAAAATGATGAATAGTTTTTTTGATAAAATGGGTGAAAAACTGATGCCATTTGCATCTAAAGTAAGTGCAAATCGTTATTTAAATGCGATTAAAGAAGGTTTCTTTGGCGTAATGCCAGTTATTATTGTTGGTTCTTTATTCTTACTTTTTACAAGTATTCCTATTAATGGTTATAGTGAACTTATGACAGGACTTTTAGGGGAAAATTGGAGTCAAATATTTATGGTTCCTTATCGTATGAGTTATGGAATCATGTCTATTTATGTAGTTGTAGGAATTGCACGCTCTCTTGCACATTTTTATAAAGTAGATACAAGAGAGTCAATTGTTGTATCATTTATTGCTATCTTCATGTTAACACCTGTTTTAGTAACAGAAGATGGACTAAAAGGATTACCACTTGATAATTTTAGTGCATCAGGATTATTTTTAGCAATTATTACAACTTGTTTAGCTGTAGAAATCTTTAGATTTGTTGTTCAAAAAGGATGGACAATTAAATTACCAGATGCAGTACCTCAAAATGTGGCTAAACCATTTGAAGCTTTAATTCCAGTAGCTATTATCTTTATTATTTTTAACTTTGTAAGAATTGGTTTTGAAATGACAAGTTTCAAAAGTGCACAAAATTTCATTTTTACAATGTTACAACAACCATTACAATCTATTGGTAGTACATTACCAGCTACAATTTTAGTTTTATTAATAGAATCAATTTTATGGATCTTTGGTTTACATGGATCAAGTATTGTTTCTTCAGTAATGAATCCTATTTGGAGATCATTATCTGCTGAAAATGCTGCAGCAATTGGACTTGGAAAAGCTGCTACACATATTGTCAATTATCAATTTATTGCTAACTTTGTTAAATTAGGAGGAACTGCAGCTACTTTAGGATTAGCACTTGTTATTGTCTTTACTGCTAAATCATCTAGATATAAAGCTTTAGGTAAATTATCATTAATTCCTTCATTATTTAATATTAATGAACCATTGATCTTTGGTATGCCAATTGTTTTAAATCCAATTATGGCTATTCCATTTGTGATTGCTAATATTACAATGGCAATTGTCACTTATGCTTCTACATATATTGGATTAGTCCCAGTAAGTATGGGGGTCGAAGTTCCTTGGACAACACCACCAATTATTTCAGGTTTCTTATTATGTGGTATTAGAGGAGCTCTATTACAAATTGTATTATTATTAATTTCAATGGCTATCTATTATCCATTCTTTAAAATGTTAGATAAACAAGAAGTCAAAAAGGAATCTATTGAAAAGGCATAATTGCCTTTTCTTTAATATAGGGGGAAAAATATGTTATATAAATATGAAGAAGATTATGTTGAACAAGAAGCTGATTATTCTATAGAACTTTTAAAACAGTTAGCAACTATTCCAGCACCATCTTATCATGAAGAAAAAAGAGCACAATTTTGTAAACAGTGGTTTAAAGAAAGAGGTATTGAGACAACAATTGATAAGATGAATAATGTTGTTATTAAAATGTTTGATGATAATCAAGATATTGCTGTATTTTGTGGGCATCTTGATGTTGTTTTTGCTGATATGGAACCGTTAAAAATAACACAAAAAGGGAATTATTTATATGGACCAGGAGTAGGAGATGATACAGCTAATGTTGTTCATTTAATGCAAGTGATTCATTATATTCACCTTCATCATTTACATGGAAAGACAGGTATTTTGTTTGTTTTAAATACGTGTGAAGAAGGTTTAGGAAATTCTAATGGGTGTCGTTATATTGTTGAACAGTATAAAAACCGTATTAAATCATTTATTTCTTTTGATGGATATTTGAATCAGTGTACAAATAGTGCTGTAGGTTCTAAACGTTATCGTTTGACTGTTCATTGTCAAGGAGGACATTCTTATGCTGATTTTGGTAAAGAAAATGCTATTGAGACTTTAAGTAAAATTATGTATGAATTAAGTCATCAACAAATACCAACAGAAGCTAAAACAACTTATAATTTTGGAAAAATAGAAGGTGGAACAACAATTAATGCAATTGCTTCTACAGCTACATTACTTTATGAATATCGTTCTTCTATGCAAAGCTGTTTAGATATCATGGAGAAACAATTTCAAGAAATTGTTTCTCACTATTCAAATGTAGAAATTGAAATTTTAGGAGTAAGACCTGGAAATGGTTTATTAAATAGAGAGAAATTTGAAAAATTTACAGATCATAATGTGAGATTGATTAAAGAATATTATTTAGATGATGTAGAAAAATGTGCTAATGGTACAGATTCAAATATTCCTTTATCTTATGGAATATGTGCTAATACGATTGGAACTTTAATGGGAGAAAAAGCACATACTTATGATGAATGGATTGATTTAGATTCTTATAAGATAGGTTTTAAAGTCATGATGAATATTATTTTAGAATATTTTAGGGATTAAAATGAATGTTTATTTAGTAATTAATAAAATTTTACAATTGTTTATGATGATTGTTTTAGGTTTTATCTTAGGAAAAATGAAAGATTTTGATGAGAGTTTTATTGATAAAATGAATCGTTTTGTTTTAAATATATCAATGCCTTGTTTAATTATTTCATCTGTAAGTGCCAATAAAAATGGTATTCCTTATCAAGATTTATTTTTATCAATGATTATTTTAATTATTATATTACCTATTTTTGCTTATTTGTGTTTGAAAATAAGTTCTTTAAAAGATAAATCACTCTATTTATTTATGATAATCTACCCTAATGTAGGTTTCATTGGTTTTCCTCTATTACAATCATTATTTGGTAAACAATCGCTTTTATTGACAGCTTTAATCAATATGCCTTTTAATCTATCATTGTTTACTTTAGGAATGATGATTATGTCAAATAATAAATCATTTCAAATAAAAAAACTCATTACGCCAGGAATTATTGCTTCATTGATTGCAGTGTTATTATATATTTTTTCAATATCATTACCTGAAACATTGTTACAACCTATTCAATTGATAGGTAATATGACAACACCATTAGCAATGATTATTATTGGAGCAACACTTTCTAAATATCCTATCAAGAAAATATTACTCGATAGAAAGATTTACTTATTTACAATATTCATTGATTTAATCATTCCAATGATTTTTTCGCCATTAGTTCATTTTCTTATCAAAGATACAATGATTCAAGCAATGACGATGATTATTTTAGCGATGCCTGTAGCTAATGGTGCTGTTTTATTTGCGAAAAGATATCAACAAAATGAATTTTTAGCAGCAAAAACAGTTTTTCTATCAACTTTATTATCAATTATAACAATACCGGTGGTGGCTCTATGTTTCATTTAAATAAAAAATGTTTTTTAACATTGATAACAGTTATTTTAGGTGCTTTTGTACAAGCTTATGTCATCAAAGTCTTTATTCAACCAGCTAATTTATTATCAAGTGGATTTACAGGAGTTGCGATATTGATTGAAAAGATTACATCAACTTATTTTCATTTCTCATTTTCTACTTCTTTAGGAATGATTGTATTAAATGTACCAGTAGCTATTTTATGTTATAAAAGTATTAGTCCTAGATTTACGTTCTTTTCTTTATTAGAAGTTTTTCTAGCAAGTTTCTTTTTAAAAATAATTCATTTTCCACCTATTTTTGATGATACTTTATTGAATGTGATTTTTGGTGGAACTCTTTATGGATTAATGACGGCAAGTATTTTAAAAATGAATGCTTCAACAGGAGGAACAGATTTTGTTGCATTATATATTTCTAATAAGAAAGGAAAATCGATTTGGAGCTATGTTTTTATTTTTAATTCAATTATATTATTGATTTTTGGATTTATGTTTGGTTGGATCCATGCAGGATATTCTATTTTATTTCAATTTATTTCTACTAGAACAATAGATTCATTTTATCATCGTTATGAACGCGTTACTTTACAAGTAACAACAAAAAAAGCACAAGCTGTGATGGATAAATATATTAAAAATTATCGACATGGAATATCATGTGTTGAAGCTATTGGAGGATATAGTCATGAAAAGATGTATTTATTACATACAGTTGTTTCTAGTTATGAGGTTTTAGATATTGTAGAGTTAATGAAAACAGTAGATTCTCATATTATTGTTAATGTTATAAAAACTGAAAATTTTTTTGGTGGCTTTTATCGCCCACCGATTGATTAAAGCAATTGAAAGATTGCTTTTTTCTTTTTAAAAAAGAGATATAATAATAGAAAGATACAAATTATGCTTCTAAATGGATTGACAATAGGAAATTATATGTTATACTTAAGTGGTAATCATTCCTAATAAGGAATTAAAAAAAGGAGAAAAGAAATATGGCTAAATTTGTATGTAAAGTATGTGGATATGTTTATGAAGGAGATGCAGCACCAGCTGAATGTCCAGTATGTCATGTAGGAGCTGACATGTTTGAAGAAGTAAAAGGTGAAATGAAATTAGCAGCTGAACATGAATATGGTATTTACGCTAAAACTGTAAAAAATAATCCTGATATTAGTGATGAAGATAAAAAATATATCTTTGATCAATTAAAAGCAAACTTTGAAGGTGAATGTTCAGAAGTTGGTATGTATTTATGTATGGCAAGAATTGCTCATAGAGAAGGTTATCCTGAAATTGGTTTATATTGGGAAAAAGCTGCTTATGAAGAAGCAGAACATGCTGCTAAATTTGCTGAAATGTTAGGAGAAGACTTAGAACCAAATATGAAAGCAACTACTAAAGATAACTTAGCTTGGCGTGTTGATTGTGAATTTGGAGCAACAGCTGGTAAAGTTGAACTTGCTACATGTGCTAAAAAGAATAACTTAGATGCAATTCATGATACTGTTCATGAAATGGCTAGAGATGAAGCTAGACATGGTAAAGCTTTAAAAGGTTTATTAGATAGATATTTTGGAAAATAATAGAATTATTGAATTATAGAAGGGCTCAATTGAAATGAGCTCTTTTTATCTACAGTAGTAATTAAATTCTCAAAAATTAAAATATTATAATCAAAAAAATGTGAAAGATATTTATTGAAGTATGATAGTATTAAGTTGCTAGATATAAATATTTAGCAACGCCATTAAAAAGTATTGTAATGACAATCATATTAGTATTTCCAGCTACTATAAACAAAAGGCTTTGATTCTTGAAGAAGAAAATACTTTTCTTCCTGTCATCATTGATAAAAGTATGATGTTATTGATTTTGATATTGACCATTATCATATTTCCTGTACCAAACAAAATCTCAAGATTTTATTGGAGAACCTGCTATGATTATCAATACCGATGAAATCAAAAATATTTATGTTTCCAAGCAGTTTTGTGACATGAGAAAACAAATTGATGATCTTGCTTTGATTATTACATCTCAGTTCAGCATGACTGTCTTGGATCATAGCTTGTTTATTTTTACTGATTTTTCACCAAGTTACATTTGGCTACGTAGGATTATAATGTCTGTTTAATAGATTTTTTAATTTGTCAGAGAAATCATGACTAACTGTTGTTTGAATATATGGCTTAATATATTTTGCTTTGATATTGTTTTCCTTCATGATCGAATAAACATATTTTTGACTTACCTTGTCACCCTTTTTGTTCAGTAGTTCTGTTATTTTTGGTGATCCATATATTTCATACGATTCCTTATGGGTTCTCTTTTGCTTTTCTTCCTTAACTGCTTTATAAATATCTGTTTTGTTTATTTTCCCAGTATGCCAATAGCCTTTTTTAACACTTCTAACGCATCCTGTGTATTTTTTAATTCTTTTCTTAATCTTGCAATTTCTTTAGCCTCATCACTAGAAAAATTACCGGATCCTCGAGATTCAATTTTATTGTCATTGTTGTTTGTATCTTTTATCCATTTATGAATTGTACTATCTGCAATACCAAAACTTTTAGCAATAGAAACTTTGGATTCTTCAGGATGTTGGTTAGCATAATCTACAACTCCTTGTTTAAATTCATCATCAAATACTGGTTTTGTCATAGTCTTTCTCCATTTCTTTTTTTACTTATGACATTGTACCAAATGATGTTTAATTCTTCTATTTAACTTGTACAGTTTTTATACTAACATCAATATTTATATTATTATACTGTGGTTTGGAAAAATAAAAAATTGTATTTCATCAACGTTTCATAAATGGTGTGTATAATATTATTGAAAGTAGTTATAAAAGGCTTTTGTTAAAAAAATAAAGGAGGATAAAATTATGGAAAAAAAGTAGCCAGAGGTGCATTCCTATTACTTATGTTATGTTTGAGCTTAAGTACAGTTGGGTGTAAAAAAAGTAATGAAAGCAATAAAATTAAAGAAGGACAATCAATAAGTTCTGAAGAGAAGGGTACGTCAACTAACAAAAAGGATAAAAATGCAACATTTAAGCCATCAGATTATACTTTAAAAACAAAAAAAGAATATGTTTATGAATATTTAGGTCTTAAATTTAAACTTTCAAATAAATTTAAAAAGTATATGAATGATAAAAAGATAGCGATGTTAGATGATCAAAGTCCTATAAATAAGGAATTAAAATATGCTTTTTTAACTTTTAATAAAATGACTAAAGAGCAAAAAAAAGCAGTTGTTGATAAAAAGGAAGGTGGTTATGAAAAATGGGAAAATGGGCTTAAAAGAATTGGAACTATTGGTATATTTGAAAAAAATACAGCAGAAGAAAAAATATCTAAAATGACAAAATGTGATACTCATACTAAAATAGGAGTTTCAAGTGATGGAAAATACGATTGCTATTTAAGTACGAACAGCGAATCTGAAATTAAACTTCTGAATGAATTTAAAAAAACTGAGATTCAAATTATAGAAAAAAAAGAACGTCCTAAAAACGGTTTTGTTCTATCAGAAAAAACTGATTTAGAAAATACAGAAGCATTTAAAAAATAATCAGTTAGGAATTTACGTAAACTATTACTAAAAGACATAAATGGTTAGGATTTTACAAGTAAATATTTTGAGAAGTATGGTAAACGTATTTACAATTTAGCGTAAAGTTTGTGTAAAAGAGATTCCAAATTTAGTTGAGGTTTAGAACGAAATAAAAATTAAATGTTTTAATATTGTTTGTGTTGTTACAGATAATGTTGATGATAATGGTGAAAACAAGGGAGTAATTGAAAAAGAATTAACAAAAATAAAAAATAAGTAAATGTAAAGCGGTGAAAGGTATATGGTTAATTAGTTTTAAAAAGGCCGTAATTTCTCTTTAGTAATTGTCTTTATTAATATGACTATGACTTACTATGGATATGGTCATGGAGCGACTAGAGTTGAATTGGAGAAGGTAATAAGAATTTGCTTGGAGTGTGTTGGAATTGGATAGAATCAAAAAAGTAAGACATTTAAGCTTGATAAGAATTTGAGAAAATTGAAATATATAATATCGATTGTATTTGTAATAATACTTCCTCTATTTTTAGTTGATATTTTAGGACAAGGGTCTCCATATTTTTGTATGCTTATTAGTCCAATTGGTATGCTTGGACTTTGGGAGCTATTTATTCAGTTATTAGCCCAATTTCAGTATTCAGGCATAGACTAGACGAAGAAAAGTGCATCAGTTGCGGTAATGTGAAAAAGTTTGCTAAATGAATATAGATCCAGTTGAAAATTGTAATCATCTAGAATGTATCAGATGTGGACGATGCAAAAATGCATACAATTAGTTGTGGAATAAAAAAATAGAGAGGAGCTTATTAGAAAAGTGATAAAAAATGCTATAGCATACATTACAAGAAAAAAAAATAGAACATTTATTATTTTTGTTATTTTAACAATAGTTCTTTCTTGTTTGTATTCTTGTTTAACAATAATGAAATCAAGCAATGAAATAGAAAAGACTTTATACGAAAGTTCTAATTCTTCAATATCAATAACAAAAAAAGATGGTAAATATTTTAATGTTAATCAATTTAAGGATATTGAAAAATTAAAAGAAATTGAAGAAATAATAATTCAATATGATGGATTAGCAAAATTAAAAGGTGCTAAAGTAGTTAGTGGAGAGCAAAAAATAAATAGAGAAGATTTATCTGATAAATTTAAGAATGTTGTTTCACTCGAAGCTACAAATAATACTAAAAGAAACATTTTATTTAATAGTGAAGTATTTACAATTAAAGAAGGTAAAAATATAGAGAAAAATGATAAAAACTCAATTATTGTTCATGAAGAATTTGCTAAACAAAACAATCTAAAATTAGGTGATG
>ERZ827156.5145-NODE-5145-length-10027-cov-2.272062_pt1 | contig 10027 bp, 7 predicted proteins | sample MGYA00519919_ERZ827156 | MGnify/ENA primary metagenome ERZ827156 (study PRJEB31778, sample SAMEA3449269) | human gut metagenome | biome: human gut; feature: human-associated habitat; material: faeces | place: United Kingdom | collected 2010/2012 ... | reverse complement strand
AAGTATTGAATATTAGAGGTTATATTTGCACTTGTTTAGCTCTTTTTTTCATTTTTGGCTTTACTCAACTTTTCGAATATCAGATATTGCAGTTCCACGCTTTCTTGTTGTATTTGCTTACTCATCGCACTATTGTCTTTTAGCGGTTCTTTGAAAGAAGAAGGCTGCGTTGGAGTAGAAGCTCCACTACCTCTTCCTCCGCTACTACCGCCTGTTCCTCCGCTTTCTCCTGTGGAACTACCGCCACTTACTGTGTAAGGTTTGAATTCGAAAGTGTATTGAATGGAAAGTTCAAAACCCTGTACAATTAAAGCTTGTCTTATCTCAAACATCAATTGATCGATGAAAACATTAACGCTATATGAAGGCAACTTATTTTCCGGAATGGAAATAATCATGGTTAAAAATCTATGCTGGCATGGATTATCTAGGTCTCTGATGCCAAGTCTTTTAAGCGATTCTTCAATTACCCTGATTAATAAATCAGGGTGCATTCCTATAACGGCATCTGTCCTTCCTCCTACATATTCGGACTCATAGCGCATACAAATTTCCAGTATATTTACGGTTGCTTTCGTGTGTATGAAGCCGTCCGGAAAGTCTTCGGGGGAAAGGGGGAGGATTTTGTTGTCCAGCAGTTCGGCGTAGAGGAGCAGTTCGGGGTCGACGTTCCATCCTTTGTCCTGTAAATGTTTAAAGGGCATGGAGTAGGTGTAGCGTTCGGTGAAGGGTATGTCACGGTTGATTGTCGGGGCGTCTATGTCTATGGGTGTTCCGAGGGAGCCGTCGAAGGTGACCGTGCCGTCTTCTGCACAAGTAGCTCCGGCAGGAAGGTAAACGGCACCTTCGATGGTCGGACCGGACGGGGAGCAATACGGGATGATGTAGCATAAACCGTAAGCCGAGTGGGTGGCGAAGCGCACTTCCTCATAGACGGGAGTGCGGTCGGACAGGACTTCGGTATAGCGGTCGTAGGCAGCACCGTCGGCTTGCAGCTGTTCCTGTAACAGCAAGGCATAACGATTTGTGACATCCGCCGGAAAGGCAGGGCCAGGCCTCGGCGGGAATTCTTCCTCCGCGCAGCTTTGCCCCAGGAGGGCAAAGCCGGCGAGAAAGAGTACGGCAATCAGTTTTAAATGTGTTTTCATGTATTTATCGGTTCAGGGGTTCGGAGTTTATAGTTTTTCCAGCTGTGCATCCAGGTCATTACTGTCATGACCGGAGAAGATGATACCTCCGTCCGGGCCGATAAGCAAGAAAGTCGGGATGGAGGTGATTTTGTATGCTTTCCCGATGGCGCGGGAGAAAGAGGGCGTAGCGCAATATTGCTGCCAGGGCAGTTTCTCTTCATCCGTAGCCTTGCGCCAGTCGCTATCGTTTTTATCGAGAGAGACACTGATGAACTCTATTTTTTCCCGGTTGGCTTCGTAGACCTTGCGCAAATGCGGGAAGCTGGCACGGCAGGGACCGCACCATGATGCCCAGAAGTCGATCAGGGTGTAGCGTCCCGGGGTAGTTCCCAGACGGAGGGTATCGCCCTGGAGATTGTATACTTCTCCTCCGGCAAACGGTTTGCCTTGTGTGTAAGCCGAAGCGGCACGGTAATCTTCGCGGAATTTCCGGAGGGCCGGCAATGTGTCGGTATAGCCGGCAAAAAGTGCTGTCACGGCGTCAAGATCGGCTTGGGTGTAGGTAAACGGTTCCATTTCTAACATTTCGGCTAAATGTAGGTTGACACTTAAATGGCGGTTGGCGGCGATAAATTCGTGGGTAGCCTGACGCAGTTCGCTGCGCATCGCGGCAATGGCTTTTGCGTCCGGTTCGCGTTTTTCCTCCCACGCAGCGCGTTCTTCCCGGCGGAGGCGGTATTGCAAATCCAGGGTTGCACGGCGGTAACGGTCGAAAACGTCATGGGCGGCGGAGCCTTTCAGGGTGTAATTGTTTTCGCGGCGGATGTCGTAGCGCCAAAACGATTGCGGAAGGCTGTCGATATGAGGGGTCGAGAAGGTCAGGTCCCCGTTTTCAATAAAGATATTGGCTTCCACATATTTTACGGCATTTTCTTCCTGAATACCCTTGCGTTCGGCAATACCGTTATTGTTCATGCTCAACCGCGCGTAAACTGCACCGATAGGCAACTACCCCTTTAGTTCGAATTTGCCGTTGATGATATAACCTTCGATTGGCTCAATGGTACGGTTGTCCACCTGCAGGTCGACTTCGGTGCTGTCCATAGCTCCCGGCACAGTGCCATGTAATACGAAATGATCTGCCGGGGTGTGGCTGCAGGCAGCCAGTAAGGGGAGGATAATTATAGAATAAATTCGTTTCATTGTTTTTAATTTTTAAAGAATAGATACAATTTCCTGTAAGTTTGTGAGGACTATCTTAGTATTTCTTCCAACTCGATACTGATTTCCTCGGGCGAGAAGGTGTTGCACACGACTTGTCCTTTGTCGTCGATGAGAATCAGGTTAGGAATGCTGTTGATGTTGTAGCGCAAGGTCAGTTGTTCGTATCCCCTGTTGCCCGCGATGAATTGCGGCCAGGGCATTTTTTCCTCTTCGAGGGCTTTTTGCCAGTCTTCTTTTTTCGAATCGAGCGAAATGCTGATCACATCGAACCGGTCGCGGTCATATTTGTCATAGAGGGTTTTCACGGCGGGGATGGCGGCACGGCAGGGACCGCACCATGAAGCCCAGCAATCGATCAGCATGACATGTCCCGGGCGGATGTGTGCGGATAGGAGGGTGGTATCGAAAGTGGGTGTATGGAGCGGAACATCCGGATAATGGATGTCCTTGCAGAAATAGCGGGCCTGTTCGGCTTGCCGGCAGAAACGGGCTGCGCGGGCGGTGTCGCTGATATGGCAGTTCCGGGCGAGGATTTCTTCCAGATCCGTGGCAGGTACGGAGAACGATTTTGAAATCATTTCACCGGCAACGTACAGGGCAAGCGGTGATTGCCGATGGCTGCGGATAAAGGCCATACGGTCGGCATGCAGCCGTCCGGCCGCTTCTTTTCTTAAACGATAGGATTCGGTGTAGAGGCGGTGGTATTCTTCCGGGGTATACTTGTCCGGGGTCGCCATCCTGTCCCAATTCAGTGTGCTCAGAACACTGTTGTATTTATGATATTCCAGTTCATTGGCATGTACGGTCTGCCGGTAATCCATGTAATCTTTTTGGAGAGTGCCGCCCACTACTTCCGTCAGCAGTTCCCGGTCGTCGGGGCCGTACTCGCTGATGTAGTACAGGCTGTCGAAATGCGGGGTACGGATTTCGATAGCGGAATGGTCGAGGAACAGGCGGGTCCCGAGGGAGCGGCTCTGTTTCTTGTTGCTGATCCAAAGATGGCACATTACCGGTGCGTCAACGTTTCCGATCAATTCAAAGCGGCCGTTTTTCACGGTATCTGCGGCAAGCAGCTGCTCGTCTTTATTACGGGTCTCGGCATTCAACAGGCGGACGGTCATGCCGTCCTGTAATCCGGGAAAACTGCCCCGGATGATGTATTGATCTGCCTGGTTGGCGCAACTCAGGCACACTAGGCAAAGTAAAATGGATAGGTAAAATTTCATGTTATGATGTTTTTAAAAGCATATAAACGCGAGAGTGCCGATACACTCTCGCGTCGTTCATATCATCCGGATATTAATCCACGGCATCACGGACGTAGCGCACACTCATGTGTTTCGGATAATTGGTTTCGTAATTTGAATCCACGATTCTTGTTATTCCTCGTTCGATTTGGGAAGAGCGGAAAGAAATCTTACGATAATAAGCATCCGGAAATGGAGTTTCATTTTTCTCTTCCGTAGCCGTCCAGAAATAACCGAACTCTCTCCAGTGCCGGAAGCGTAGCGCGGCTGGTCGACCCGTTACAATGGCATATCCACCGAAAGGCAATGCAATACCCGTCCCCGTTATATCCTGTTGCAGCAAAGTGCCTTCCTCTGTTCCGCGGAATCCCGTGGCATCGGCATCTCCCTGCGACATGCCCATTGCCCGTTCCAGTTTTTTCCAATCCTCGTCGGTAGGCAGGCGCCAGCCTTCCGGAGCATTGGCTTTTGCCTCCTCATAGGAATAAAGATTCCCGTATCTGTCCCATTCCTCCGGAGTCAAGTCTTCACAATCTTTAATTAAATCATCTGTATAACCATATTGGTTGATATAAGTCAATTCATAATAAGGGGTGCCTTCCTTGAAATTGGAGGTCATCCAATCCAATCCGGCATAACGTACCCATTCGTACGTGTTTTCTCCGATGGTTACCATCCCTGTTTTTTCTGGTTTTATGACTGGCAAGTTGTTGTCATCATCGTTGCACCCGATAGCTACGACGAGTAAAGCAACCGATATATAGGAAATAATCTTTTTCATACGCTTATTTATTTAAAATATGAATCCCATGTCGGCAATGATTTTTTGCATAATTGTGTATTTTTCACGAACTAACGGATAGTCTTCGTACATTTCCATGAATTTTTCTTCCGGAGTGCCTAATACAGCTTTTACGAAATCCTCCAAATCATAGCTTGCACTCCAAGGAAAGTCACAAAAATAATTATCAAACCGAATAAAACCGCATTGGTTGGCAATGTCTTCACAATAGGCGTTGATACCATCTTCATCGCCTTCTGCTTCAAGTGCATTATACTTGTCCCAAAAATCTGCATCAAAATCCGCATACACTTTATAATACCATTTATCGCTAATTAACTCAAAGGGTTCTGTCGCCTCGTCATTGAGCGTACTCAATTTACTTTTGACATATGACTGGAAAATAGCGATACAATGCGTGGCATAGTCCTCTTCGGTTTCCAGTTTGAGAATCGGCTCCATGCTGAGTGCCATTGTCCGCATACCGATATAATATTTCAAAATACCCTTGCGATATGTGTCAGGATCCCTCCCGTATATGGTGTTTACCATCAGAAACGAATAGGGACGTACCGCCTGTCCCAAGTGCGGAAGGATGTATTTGCTGACAAATTCCACAGCTTTTTCTTTTTCCTGTTTAGTTTGGAGATAGGTCAATGCGGGAGCGTCATCAAATGAAGTCATCGAATAGCCGAGGTCCACGGTTTCCGTGTACCAGCGCGGATTCCCATCCTCAAACGTGCCCCTCTGCTCGTGGCGCAGGGTATCGTTGAAGAGCAAATGTACCCCTGTCTCTTCGTAAAATTCACGTCTCATGACCGATTCCGGGTCGGTGGCCGTTGCCGGCACCGTAAAGTAGTCGTCATTCGCCCCGGTGGGCTCTAATGCGTCTTCTTTCGTACAAGCTCCCAAAAGGAGGGAAAGAAATAAGAAGTAATATATCTTGTTCATCTTCTGTTCAATTAATGGTGTATGTTTTATTCCTCTGGCGTTTCATCGCCTCCGATAGTCTCTACCGGTTGCCGTTCCGGACGTTCGTTTCGACTCAATGTGTTCTGAAATTCGGTTACTTCGTGCGGTAGGGCAAGGGTATAGGCTTTGTCGTATTCTTTAAGTTCATATACCCGTTGTTTGTATGCGATATCTTCTCCTAAGTCTCTATCGTATTTGTAATCGCGATAAATGTGCCGGATGACTTTAGACCAGGGGTATTTCGTGCATACGGTGTAGCGGCGAAGGTCGTACCAGCGGTGTCCTTCCAGACACAACTCACGTTGGCGTTCCTCACGGATCAGATCGATCAAATCGTTACCGGTAGCGCTCACGACAGGCGGAACGGCAAAGCGTTTCGCCTGTAACAATCCGATCATCTCCCGGGCTTTCTCTTCGTCTTCGTCCAATGCGGCGGCTTCTGCCAGGTTCAGGTAAGCCTCTGCTGTCCGGAAGAGGAAGTTCTCGGAAACCGTGCATTTGGCACTAGGGTGGTCTTTACTGTCCCAACGTACTTTCTGAAGGATATAATAACTTCCCTCTTTTTTGATGTAATGTTGTTTCCGCAAATCGTTGTCATCGAAAGCAGCGATCAAATCGTCCGAAATGTAAAAGGGACGTTCGTCATCATAGTGTCTTCTGCCTTCGGATCCCATCATGCCTGTCGACAACTGGTGGCCTCCCATGGAGAAGATGACCTCGGGCAAGGATTTGTTCAGGAAATTTCCCGCTTCGTCATTGAATGTATTCAAGTCCCCCAATGCATTGTTGCGGCTAAGAACATCCTCGGCATATTTCCGGGCGTTCTTGTAATCCTGCATATAGAGGTGCACGCGACTCATAAGCAAATAAGTGGCTGTCAGGTCGGCATGGTAAATGGAGACCGTTTCCGTTTGTTTGAGGCAGGCTTCCGCTTCTTCCAAATCGTCGATAATCTGCCCGTACACTTCCTCCAGGGTACTCATTTCGTACTCCTTGTCTTCGATGTAGGAGGTCAGTTTTAACGGTATGCCCGGCGTTGTTGCCGCTTTTGCCGGTTCGTAGGGGGCGGCATACAGGTTCACCAGCGTGAAATAGTATAGTGCGCGCAGGAAATGGCTTTCGCCTTCAATCCGGATTTTGTCGGCCTCCTCGCGTTTGTTTCGGGCAGTGACGTTTCCCAGCTCGTCCAAAACCATGTTGGTGGTGTTGATATACTTGTACGTCTTTTTCCAGCATTCGTTTTCCGTCCCGATAGCCGTTTCCAAGGAGTTGATTCCTACCGAACGTTGCCAGGTGAAATAACCGAATATATCTTCCGAGCTGAGCATGGAATTAATGGCTCTTGTATTCGTCGAATGGTTTTGTTGGATTTCGTCCGACATTGTATGGATGAATGTATTGTATGGCTGTGGCGCGCTGTAATTGTAAGCTTCATAGAAGCCGACGGGTAGATAGGCATCTCCCAGCAACAGTTCGTTTAAATCCGCCGCCGTCTCTACCTTCGACAAATCTTGCGAATAGTCGGAGAGGAAATTGGAGCAAGCAGTCAGAAATGAGGCGATGATTATTGTGCATAAAATATTTCTCATAACCGGTTGTTTTAAAATGAAACACTCAAACTAAAGGAATAAGTCGGACGGTCGGACAGGGAGACTTCCGTGAATCCCTGGGTCGGCGTCTGTCCTTTCAATTTCTTGGAAGAAATGGTGAACAGATTGGTTCCCGAGAGGGAAAGCGCCAGACGGGTCATTCGCAATTGGGACAGAATGCGTTCTCCGAATTCGTAGGTCACCATCAGATTGTTGCATTTCAGGTAATTGCCGCTAACCACTCGCAAGTCCGAATAATCGTACATCTTCCATAGACTGGAAGCAAAGGGTTGCACATTGTAATAAGAGTTTTGTGACCAATGCTCATTGTAAGTATGATAGTAAGGTTCAAATTGTCCGATGACTACGGGAATGTTCGTATGTTTTTCGTCTCCGGGATTCTGCCAGCGGTCCAACAATTCGCGGCGCAGGTTGCTTTCAGGAGCAATCAGGTTGGAACGGTACATTTGAAACAGACGGACTTTTGCTCCCAGGCTGTAAGCGAAAGTACCGCTCAACCGGATATTTTTGTACCTTAGGTTTGTTGTCAGGCTGCCGGACATATAGGGTTCGCGGCGTCCCGATGCAGTCAGTACTTTTCTGAAAGTGTCGTATTTGCTCAAGCCATCCAGTTTGTGCTGGTATTCTTTGTAATCGTCGAATACCGGTCCTCCGCTCAATGGGCTCAAACCTACGAATTTATAGGAATAGAACGTATTGACGGCCTTATTCTTCACTACGACCGTACCGTTGAGGAAATCCAGATAATCATAGGTTTGGGCATCCGGATCGTTCTTTACTTTGTTGTAATCCTTGGAGAAGGAGGTGGACAATGTCCAGTGCCAGTCTTTCGTGCGGATGGGATTGAGTGTCACGTCGACGCCGAAGCCTTTGTTTTCAATATCTCCGCCGTTGATGGCATATGAATCGACACCGTTCATGCTGGCAACCTCTTTCGTCATGAAAGCATCCTTCGTCCGTTTGTAGTAATATTCCGTCTCCACCGAAATCCGCTTGTCCAACAAAATGAAGGTCAATCCGGTATTGAATGATTTCGTCTTTTCCCATTTTAAATTGGGGTTGGGGATTTGGTCGACCGTTGCCGTCATTTCTCCATAATAAGGGTCAAGCGGGTTTTTCTTCATTAGCAATACCGGAGATACGGAGGAGAGCATATTCCCCTGATAACCGAAAGAGGCTTTCAGACTCAAATAGTTCAACCAGTTGCGTTGTTTGATGAACGAGTGTTCCGAAAGATTGTAATTTCCCGATACCGACCAAATGGGCAGAAATTTGTCGTTGCTTTTATCTCCGAAACGATTGGAGCCGTCGGTACGTCCGTTTACATTCAGCGTGAAATAATTGTAGTAACTGTATGCCAAGGTTAGATACCCTGAAACCATATTGCTCAAGTCATCCTTGATCGTGGGAGTATTGTTCGCCGCCCATGCTGCGTAATCGGGCCACTCTTCCGCATTGATATTGTTCACGAACATTTTTCCCCTGTCCGGATAGTAGCCACGATAAACAGCGGACAATCCGTTATAGTGGGATGAACTCATTTCGAAACCGCCGCTGGCACTGATGTTGTGTTGTTCGTTCGTTCCGAAATATTTGTTCAGGTTGGCTTGCAGACGTACCGTATAGCTGTTCTGCCGCGTTTGATTCTGAGATAATTCTCCGCCGAAAGGAAGCAGACTATAGGAGGGCGTCTCTTTGTCGCCGTAATTGGATTGGCGCAGACCTGCTGCATGCCAGGTTTCAGGTCCCCAGTACCCTTCGATTTCCGTATTGGAATTTGTGTACGAAAGAATTGCCTGGGCATTCAACCAATCGGTGAACCGGAAATTCAAATTCGTATTGACTGTGATGCTTGACGCGTTTTGTTTGGAGTAGCTGTTCTCCAATTCATTTAAGATATTGTAGTTTAAATAATGGTTATATCCGGCACTGTTGTATTTTAAATAGTAGGCATATTCTCCTGCTTCATCGAATGCGGGAATCGCCCGGCTGGAATTGTAAGCATAGTCTATCGGAGAAATTTCATCCTGATTATATTTTTTTTTGCTGAGATTGCCCTGGAATTGCAATTCGGCGGTAAACCACTTGTTGAAGGTGGTTTCGAGGTTCATGGCAGCTGTATAACGTTCGTTGTAGTTACCCTTGATGACATCATTGTCACGGGTGTAACCCAGTGAAGAATAGTAGCGTGTCTGTTCCGAACCGCCCGATATGCTGAGAGTGTGTTGGTGAGACCAGGTGTCTTGGGTCAGCAAATCAAACCAGTCGGTGTTCATGGTTTCCAGTTTCGCCACTTTCTCTGCGAATTGCTTGTCGTTGATTTTTCCGCTGTAAAGTTCGAGCAATGCTCCTTCGTAACCCACCATGTTGGCATTATAATCATACCGATAATGGTTGTCGAAAAGTTCACGCGAGAACTGGATTCTTTCGCGGGAATTCATCAGGTTGATTTTCCGGTCGGTATAACGCGGACGCTGCCGGAACGTGGTGGTCATGTTGTAATTGACAATCGGCGCACCGACGTGTCCTTTTTTCGTGGTCACGACAATCACGCCGTTGGCTGCCTTGGCTCCGTATAATGCTGTAGCGGCAGCATCTTTCAGAATGTCGAGGCGCTCGATATCCTGTGGGTTCAGGCCGGCGATGGCATTACCGATACGGTTGATGTAATCGGGGTCGTTCAATTCTTCGGGAGAAATCGGTACGGGATCCTGTACGATAATTCCGTCCACCACCCATAATGGTTCACGGTTACCGATCAATGTGGAAGTACCGCGGATACGAATTTTGGGTACGACGCCTACCTCGCCGGAATTGCTCATCAAGATCATTCCCGGAACCCGGCCCTCCAGCATCTGGTCGATGGAGGTTGCTGCAGGAATCATGATGTCGTCTACTTTCACCGTTGTCACTGCACTGGTGTTTTTCCTTTTGTCGATGACTTGATAACCGGTAACGACCACTTCATCCATCTCTGTAGCTTCCTCGTGCAGGGTCACATTGATTTCTTTTTGTCCGGTGTAGGCTATTTCTTGCGGTTTCATGCCGATAAAGGTGAAACGC
>ERZ827156.5143-NODE-5143-length-10031-cov-3.883921_pt1 | contig 10031 bp, 7 predicted proteins | sample MGYA00519919_ERZ827156 | MGnify/ENA primary metagenome ERZ827156 (study PRJEB31778, sample SAMEA3449269) | human gut metagenome | biome: human gut; feature: human-associated habitat; material: faeces | place: United Kingdom | collected 2010/2012 ... | reverse complement strand
ACGCCATCAAGTTCTGCGGCGAGCCGATGAGCCTGCCGAACGACCTTGACCTGCTGGTCGAGGAGTTTGCCAAGCGCGGGATCAAAACAAAATGAGAGAAAAAATAGCGCCGCGCGAGTTTTGGAACCGCCGCTCGCAGCATTATGACGAGCAATCGGGAGCAGCGTATGCGGACGCCTACCGCAAAACGGCGGAGTGCATCCGCCCCTATCTCACGCCGAACGACCGTGTGCTGGATTTTGCCTGCGGCACGGGACTTGTCACGCTGCCGGTCGCGCAGATGGCCGCCGAGGTGTGCGCCATCGACATTTCGGACGAGATGGTGCGGCATCTGAAGAAAAAAATAGCAGAGCAGGGGGTCGGCAACGTCAGCGCCTCGTGCATGGATCTCTTTGACGAGAGCCTGCGGCCCGGCAGCTTTGACGCGGTGGTCGCCTGCAATGTGCTGCTCTACCTCGAAAACCGCGCGGAGGTGCTCGCGCGTATCCGTGAGCTGCTGCGGCCGGAGGGAATGTTCCTCTCGGCGACGGACTGCCTGGGCGAGCGGCTCACACGCGAGGGTGTTCGCAAGTGGTGGCGCAGCCACACAGGGAAAATGCCCTATGTGTCGTTTGACCGTATGCACACGCTGGAGGCGTCCATCGCCGCGGCTGGCTTTGAGGTGCTGGAGACCGAAAACCTGTTTCCCGCGCCGCCGAACCTCTTTGTCGCAGCAAGAAAAAAGTGAACGAACACAGGAGCGCGGACCAACGGCCCGCGCTCCTTTTGCGCTCAGACGAAGTATTTGTTGACGATGGGGACCCGGCTCAGCAGCGCGGAGACCAAAAAGGACAGCGTGCCGATGAGCAGCGTCAGAAGCGGCACGGAGAAAAAGGCGTTGCAGGAGAGCGTGTTGACGCCGAGGAATTGATCGAACGTCTCGATGAACAGCGGATGCACAAGGTAGGCGCCGAAGCTCCAGCGGGAGAGCGCGCGGATGCGCGCGTGTCCCTTTTCGCCGAGTGAGGGAAAATTCAAATGCCTGCGGGCGAATACAAAGACGGCGAGACACATCAGCAGCACACCGACCGAGTCGTAGTTGTAGAAGAGCACGGTGGCGGTGCCCAGACGGCGGGAGGCATAGGACGTCATAACGACGGTGACGATGAGACCGGCCACGCCGAGCGCATAGCACCAACGGGCCGCTTTGGGCGAAAGCTCCTTGCGGCTGAGATAGCGGCCCAGCATAAAATAGGCGGCAAAGCCGAGCGTGAAGTGGTAGTATAGCATTCCCGACAGCGAGAGGTAGCTGCTGTAGAGCGGCCAGGAAAACAGAGAAAGAAGTGCGCCGAGCTGCGGCAGCAGAAAGTTGAAAACAAGCGCAAGCAGCAGAAAATAGCGCAGCAGCGTCTCATTCTGCGCGATGGGCCGCAGCAGCGGGACGATCAGATACAGTCCCACGATCATAAACAGAAACCACATATGGTAGTGTCCGGAGAAAAACAGCGTGACCGCGGTGGACAGGGCGCATTTGTTGAAAAAGTATGCGTAAGCGGCATAGAGCGCAGACCAGAAAACAAAGGCCGTAACGATGCGCAGGACGTTTTTCCGCAGGATCTGCCGCAGGCTTTGCGTGCCGGCGAGAAAGAATACGCCGCTGATCATCACGAAGACGGGAACGGTCCAGCGGACGAGGCTGTCATACAGGTTAAAGGCCTGCCACGCGGTTGAATAAATATCGGTGTCCGCCCAGTGCTGCGCGGAAAGGTGGAGTGCAACGACGGCAAAGGTCGCCGCGACGCGCAGCACGTCATAGCAGGCGACGCGCTGCGATCCGGTCTGTTCCATGGCTATTCCTCCGTTGCCGCTTCGGCGGCTTCGTTTGCCTCTGCCGGGGCAGTCTCCCCGTGCGGAGCGTCCTGCGCGGCAGCCGCTTCCACCGCAGCACGGGCGGCTTCTTCCCGAGCGGCTTCCTCTGCCCGGGCGGCGGCCTCCGCCTCGGCGCGCTCACGCTCAGCGGCGGCGCCCTCGGCGCGGGCGCGGGAGACCTCCTCTTCCTTCTGCTTCTCCGCCTGCTTCATGGCCTTGTCGAGCCTGCGCCGGCTGGAGCGCTTCTCCATGCCGTGCACGACGCGCAGCACGAGGAAGAGCAGCACGAGCCCCACGCCGAACCAGCTCCAGAAGCCGAGGGTGATGAGCGTTTTGAGCGTCCACAGCTCGGCCTGGATGCCGAGGAAGCAGCACACCACCGACGCGGCGAGCGCCGCGCCGAAGAGAATGACCCACAGCACCGACTTGACCGCGGAGGTCTTGCGCACGCGCAGGTGCGCGATCAGAAACAGCACCGCGAGCAGGAACAGCGCGGGATACTGCGAAAACAGAATGGTACGAAGGTTCATGGAAGCGTTCCTCTTTTCTTCTCTTGTTTTGCTCAGAGGGTGCAGAGACCGCGGCGGAGGTATTGACCCTCGGGGCCGCCGACGATCCTGCCGTCCTCGACCATCAGGCTGCCGCGCAGGTAGACCTTAGCGATGCCGCCCTCGGTGCGCAGACCCTCAAAGGGGGTGTAGCCGGCCTTTGTGACCATGTCGCGCGCGGAGAGGATGTGGCTGGCCTTGGGATCGTAGACCACGATGTCCGCGTCGGAGCCCGCGGCGATGACGCCCTTGCGGGGATAGAGCCCGTAGAGCTTCGCGGGATTTTCGCACAGGGCGCGGCACATTCCGGCGACGGTCATTCTGCCCGCGGCGACGCCGCGGGTGTAGACGACCTCGCCGCGCGTCTCCACGCCGGGCAGACCGCCGGGGATCTTCGTGAAGTCCTCGCGGCCCATGTCCTTCTGCGCGAGGGTGAACGAGCAGTGGTCGGTGGAGATGGTCTGGATCTCGCCGCGGCGCAGACCGCGCCAGAGCGCGCGCTGATTTTCCTCGGCGCGGATGGGCGGCGCGCAGACATAGCGCGCGGCCATGGACCAGTTGGCGTCGTAGTACACGCCGTCGTCGAGGGCAAGGTACTGCGGGCAGGTCTCGACATAGACCCTCTGCCCGCGGGCGCGGGCAAAGGCGACCTCGTCGAGCGCCTCGCGGTTGGTCAGGTGGACGATGACCACCGGCGCGTCCGCCGCCTCGGCGATGCGCAGCAGCCGCGCGACCGCCTCGGCCTCGAGATAGTCGGGCCTCGCCTCGGGGTGGGCGGAAACGTCCGCCGCGCGTCCGGCGGCCTTGAGCTCGGCAATGCGCGCGTCGATCACACCGGCGTTCTCGCAGTGGACGCCCGCGATGCCGCCGCGCTTTTTCAGCGCCTTGAGCGCGGAATACACCGCGCCGTCGCCGATCATCATGGCGGGGTAGGTGAGGTACATCTTGAAGGACGTGATGCCTGCGGCGAACATATCGTCCAGCTCGCCCTCGATGCCCTCGTTCCAGTCGTCGATGGTCATGTGGAAGCCGTAGTCGCACGAGCATTTGCCGTCGGCCTTTTTGTGCCAGAGATCAAGACCGTAGGCAAGCGTCTCGCCCTTGTTCGGGCAGGCGAAGTCGATGATGGTGGTCGTGCCGCCGCGGATGGCGCTGCGGGTGCCGGACGCGAAATCGTCGGCGGTGGTCGTGTTGCACACGTCGAGATCAAAGTGCGTGTGCGCGTCGATGAAGCCGGGGAAGAGGTAGCAGCCGGAAACGTCCGTCACCTCGGCGCTTTTTGCCTCGGCGGGGGAGATGTGGCCGACCTGCGCGATCTTCTCGCCGTCGAGCAGGACGTCCGCGCGGCGGGAGCCGCGGGGCGTGACGACAAAGCCGCCCCTGAGCAGTTTTTTCATATCCATTCAGCTCCTTTGTCTGAAAAATATTCATACACCTTTACCATAGCACGTTTTTGCCGCGATTTCCACAGGAAAAGAGAAATCGGCAAAAGCGACAAGAAAGCGCGGTGAAAATCTGTGATTATGGCGAGAGAATGCGGCTTGTGAAAAAGCGGAAAAGAAGATAAAATAAATCTATCCTGCCGAAGCTGTGCGCCCGATACGGACAAGCGCTCCGGCAAAAATTTTCAGGAGGAAAAAAGCTATGCGCAAGTTTTTGTCCCTGCTGCTGACGATGGCGATGGTCCTTTCCCTTGCCGTGACGGTCAATGCCGCCGCCCCCAAGGAAGACATCACCATTCTGCACACCAACGATGTTCACTGCGACTACGAGAAGTATGCCAAGGTCGCAACGCTGCACAAGGACGCGGATCTGCTCGTGGATGCGGGCGACCATGTTCAGGGCGGCGTGATCGGCACGCTCTCCAAGGGCGAGTACATCGTCGACATCATGAACTACCTCAAGTACGATGCTGCCGTTCCCGGCAATCATGAGTTCGACTATGGCATGGATCAGTTCCTGCACATTGCCAAGGATCTGGCGAAGTATCCCTATATCTCCGCAAACTTCACCGGCAAGGACGGCAAGCCCTACTTCGACGCTTATAAGATGTTCGAGGTCAAGGGCGTGAAGGTCGCGTTCGTCGGCGTCTGCACGCCGGAGACCTTTACCAAGTCCACCCCCACCTACTTCCAGGACGCCAACGGCAACTACATCTATGGCTTCTGCGAGGGCAACAACGGCGCTGACCTCTACAATGCGGTGCAGAAGGCCATCGATGCGGCTAAGGCCGCGGGCGCCGATTATGTCATCGGCCTCGGCCATCTCGGCATCGACGAGCAGTCCTCTCCCTGGATGAGCAAGGAAGTCATTGCCAACACCACCGGCTTTGACGCCTTCATCGACGGTCACTCCCACTCCACCTTCTCCGAAACGATCAAGGATAAGTCCGGCAAGGAGGTCGTCTTTGAGCAGACCGGCACCAAGCTCGCCAACGTCGGCAAGATCATCATTAAGGCCGACGGTACCATCACCCACGAGAACGTTGATCTGAACACGGTCGAGCCCGACGCCGAGGCGGCGGCCTATATCCAGACCATCACCGATAAGTTCGACGCCCTGCAGAAGCAGGTCGTTGCCAAGACCAGCGTGGAGCTGACCATCAACGGCGCGGACGGCAAGCGCGCGGTCCGCAATGCCGAGACCAACCTCGGCGACCTGTGCGCGGACGCCTACCGCATCCTGCTGGGCGCTGACATCGCCTTCGTCAACGGCGGCGGCGTGCGCGACAACATCAAGGTCGGCGACATCACCTACGGCGATATCATCAAGGTCCATCCCTTCGGCAACGAGGCCTGCCTCGTTGAGGTCACCGGTCAGCAGATCAAGGACGCTCTGGAGCTCGGCTCCGCGGCCTATCCCGGCGAGAGCGGCGGCTTCCTGCAGGTCTCCGGCCTGACCTACACCATCAACGCGGACATTCCCAGCTCCGTGGTGAAGAACGATAAGTCCGAGTTCGTCAAGGTCGACGGCGCGTACCGTGTTTCCGACATCATGGTCGGCGGTCAGCCCCTCGACGTCAACAAGACCTACACCCTCGCCTCCCATAACTACATGCTCAAGGATGCCGGCGACGGCTACACCATGTTCGGCACCAAGAACGTCAAGCTCCTCAAGGACGGCGTGATGATCGACAACCAGGTCCTTATCAACTATATCGTCAATAATCTCGGCGGCGTGGTCGGCGAGCAGTATGCCGCCCCGCAGGGCCGCATCACCATCAAGACTGCTGCTTCCGATGTCCCGACGAACGAAAGCGAAAAGGTCATCGCCGGCCGCAATACCACCGTGACCGAGGGCGATACCTACACCGTCGTCGCGGGCGACTGCCTGTGGAATATCGCCTACAAGCTCTACGGCACCGGCACGCTCTACACCAAGCTGGCCGAGGCCAACAAGCTCGCCGATCCGTATATCATCTACATCGGCCAGATCCTGACCGTTCCCGCCAAGTAAAAAACTGCACAATTAGGAAAGCCGCCCGTTTGGGCGGCTTTCTTCTGCGCTTTTTTGCTTTTTACGAGTCCTATATTACCACATTTCCGACAAATTTTCAAGTCTTGTCTTTTCCTCGTCGGGGGTGTAGATAACATGGCGAGGTGAAAAAGAGATGAATGAATTGATGTTATTCAGCGCGCTGTCCACGCAGCGGACCGAGGCGGCGCTGCTGCGCGGGAACGCCGTGACGGAACGCTTCGGCCTGACGCTCACGCCGGAGCAATGCGGACGTCTGCTGGAGCGCAGCGCTTTGGCCTTGCGGGAGACGGAACGCATCGAGCCGGGCGAGGGCATCCTGCCGAAGCTGGCGGTCGCGCTGTACGACTCGCCCTGCGTCGGGCCGGAGAACTGGGAGGAAGCGCTCGGCGGGTTGACGGAGCTGTTCTACCACTTCAAGGGCGCGTGCGGCGAACATCTCGGCGACGACGAGCTGCTCGCCGCGCTGGTGCGGCTATATAACGGCTGGGCGGGCGGCTGCGCGGACCGCATCGCCGATCTCGATGGCCGCGCGATGCTGCGCTTTGCGCGCACGGGAAGGGTGGGGGACGATGACGAATGAGCTGACGCGCCCCCTGACGGGCGCCGAAGAGAGGCTGTGGCAGGAAAAGCTTGCCGCGCTGCTCGTGCGGCAGATCGCGCTTTACACCGCGAATGAAAGCAGCTCCGTGCCGGCTGCCGCCGCGCGGGAGCTGCTGCGCGGCGTGCTGTTTTTCCTTGCTGTGCCGGAGGAACCGGAGGCAAGCAGCCGGCCGGAGGATGTGGGGAGCCGATACGAGGCGGAATGCGCGGACCGTATCCGCGTCCTGCTTCCGCTCGATCTTGCGGACGAGCTGGCGCGCGGGCAACGCCGTGCGCAGCGGGATGCCGCGCTGACGATCGCGCTCTGGCGAAAGGTCGTTGAGATGCTGCCGCCGCTGGAGAACCGCTCGCTCCGCGATACGCTGCGGAGCATCGGCAGGGGCTTCCGCTGCTATGACACGCGCTTTTTCCCGCAGCGGTTTGATTGTGACATTGACTATCAGCTTGCCGTTCCGGTATCGGAGAGCCTGCTGGGGATAAATTATGTCAACCAATATCTGGACCGTCTGGCGGCGGAAAATAGTCTGCTCACGCGATTGCCGCAGGGCGAGGTCCGCGCGGTGCTGGAGCGCTCCTGCCCCGATTGGCGCGGGCTGCTGGTGAATCTCTATGCGCCGGCCGCGGCGAACGCGCTCGCCCGCACGCTCCTCGGCGGGGAGGGGCTGACGCTCTCGGACGGCGAGATCGACGCGCTCCGCGAGCGCTGGAAACACGCGCGGCCCGAGCAGATCATGGCCGACCTGCTTGCAGCGGCGGATGCGCTCGCGGAGCGGCTCGCCCTCCCACGCGGCGCTGGAAAATATCTGAGCGGCTTCGCCCGTGAGGTCGCCGTCCGCGCCGAAGCTCTGCGCGACTGCGGCGGTCTGCAGGGACTGTTCGTATGAAAGAAAAGGGGAGCGGCTGCTGAAAAGCAGCCGCTCCTGCATTTTGTAAGAAAGTCTGCGCTTACGCGAACAGATAGCTGTACTTGTCGCGGATGGTGAAGATCAGCGCCTCGATGTCCACCGGCAGATCGTTGTCGGAGGTGGTGAGATCGTAGTCGCGCTCCTCCGCCATGCGGACGCGGACATGGTCGGCGTCGAGGAAGAGGACGCCGGGGTTCTTGCTCTCCGCCATATCCTCCGCCGTCTGGAAGAGGGTGAACTTGTCGTGGCAGGGCTCGCTGGCGTAGGGGCAGAACTGCGTGCAGTTGCCGCACTCGTTGCACATCTTGTCGACGTGGATGATCTGGTGGCTCTCGTCGGGCATGACGACCGCGACGTTCGCGCGGTTCGGGCAGGAGTCCACACAGTTCTCGCAGACGGTGGAGCACTGCAGGCAGCGCTCGCCCTCGCACTTGCCGGACATCTTGAGGATGCCGTGCTTGGCGATGGCGTCGGACTCGGTGATGAACGCCTGCGCGGGGATCTCATACTCGTAGGGCGCGCCGACCACAGTTTCAGCGAAGCGGGCGGCATCGGCAATGCCCTCGACCACGGTGGCGGGACCGCGGTGCGCGTCACCCGCGCAGTATACGCCCTCGACATTGGTCTCAAACGCGGGGCCCTTGCGCTCCATCTCGATGCCGTTTGCGGCCATGAGGTCGGAATCGACCTGCTCGCCGACGGCGGAGAGGACGAGGTCGCAGGGGATGGAGAACTGCTCGCCGGACTTCACGGGGCTGCGGCGGCCGGTCTCGTCGGGCTCGCCGAGCACCATCTTGTCGCACAGCAGCATACCCTTGGCCTGCTTGACGGGAGCGGCCAGTTCGATGAACTCCACGCCCTCGTCGATGGCGAGCTGCAGCTCGTGCTCGTCGGCGGGCATGAACTTCTTGGTGCGGCGGTAGAGAATGGTGGCGTGCGCGCCCATGCGCTTGGCGACGCGGGCGGCGTCCATGGCGGTGTTGCCCGCGCCGACGACCACGATGTTGCCGGAGAGGTTGGGCTTGACCTGCTTCTTTTCCTTCTTCATCCACTCGATGACGCCCTGCACGTTGCCTTCAATGTCGAGCTTGCCGGGCTTCCACGCGCCGGTGGCCATCAGGATGTGCGTGTAGCCCATCTTCTTGAGCTGTTCGACGGACGGAGCAGGCTTGCCGAGCTTGACCTCGACGCCGTAGCGCTCCATGAGCGCGACGTCCTTGTCGATGGCCTCGTCGCTGATGCGGAAGGCTGGGATGACGTAGCGCGGCACGCCGCCGAGCTTGCGCTCGCGCTCAAAGATCGTGGTGGGAACACCCTCGCGGCCAAGGAAGTACGCCGCGGCGATACCGGTCGGGCCGCCGCCGATGATGGCGACGCGCTTGCCCTCGACGCGCTCGGGCAGCTTGATGGAGGCCATCAGGGCATTGTAGCCCTTCTGCGCGGCGAGGAGCTTGGTGTCGCGGATATGGACGCTCTCCTCATAGAAATTGCGGGAGCACTTGCCCTGGCAGCGGTGCGCGCAGATGGTGCCGGTGATGAAGGGCAGGGCGTTCTTCTCGGTGATGAGCTTGAGCGCGGGGCCGTAGAGACCCTTGCGGCACAGCTCGAGGTACTCGGGAACGTCCTGCTCGATGGGGCAGCCGCCCTTGCAGGGTGCGATGAAGCAGTCGAGCCAGGGCACCTGCTCGGTGGACTTGCGGCTGGGCAGGGGCTTGATGGGCTTGAGGTGATGGTAATTCGTGCGGGCGGAGGCGGCGAGGTCGGAGATGGCAGCGGAGTCGGTGCCGGCGAAGGCGCGGTACTCCATCGGCTCGACCTTCTCGACCATCTGGAGCAGGCGGTTGTAGCCGCCCGGCTTGAGAATGGTGGTGGCGACGGTGATGGGCCAGATGCCCGCGGCAAAGAGCTTATCGCAGTTGAAGTATTCCGCGCCGCCGGCGAAGGAGATACGCATCTTGCCGCCGAACGCGCGGGAGATGCGGCTGCACATCTCGATGGTCAGCGGGAAGAGGCTGCGGCCGGACATATACATCTCGTCGTTCGGCAGCTCGCCGCGCGTGGTGTCCACGGGGAAGGTGTTGGAGAGCTTGAGACCGAACTCCAGACCCTCCTTGTCCGCGAGCTTCTGCAGACGCTCGAACATGGGCACCGCGTCCTCCCACTGGAGATCCTCGTTGAAGTGGTGCTCATCAAAGACGATGTAGTCATAGCCCATCGAGTCGAGGATGGTGCGGGCAGTCTTGTAGCCGAGGATCGTCGGGTTGCACTTGACGAACGTGTGCAGGCCCTTTTCGGTCAGCAGATACGACGCGATGCGCTCGATCTCCTGCGGAGGACAGCCGTGCAGCGTGGAGACGGTGACGCTCCGGGAGACGCGCGGCGAGATGTTCGCGATGAACTCTTTTTCCTCCGGGAACAGCTCGGTCAGCACTTCGAGACACTCTTTGAACTGCGGCGTATTTTCCGCATGCATCATGTTGTCGATGTAGCTGTTGACCTTCACACCCTTGATGCCCTCGAGGTCGTAGCCGACGGACATGTTGAACACGAAGCCGTCGGGATCTCCGAAGCCATAGACCTTCGAGAGAACCTTCAGCGCGCACCACGCCTTGATGTACTCGTCCTGCGCCTGCCGGACCTCCAGCTCGGTCGA
>ERZ827156.5140-NODE-5140-length-10039-cov-2.568810_pt1 | contig 10039 bp, 6 predicted proteins | sample MGYA00519919_ERZ827156 | MGnify/ENA primary metagenome ERZ827156 (study PRJEB31778, sample SAMEA3449269) | human gut metagenome | biome: human gut; feature: human-associated habitat; material: faeces | place: United Kingdom | collected 2010/2012 ... | reverse complement strand
GTTCCGTCAACGATTATATGATTGTTTGTAGTAAACATTTCGCCGTCAGAATTTTCAACAGCATTTACGTTGTTAGTCTGCATGAAATTATTGTCGGTGAGTTGGTCAATATTGTCTGTATCTGTAACGCTGAAAGTTCCAAGACGGTTTGCTCCTGATGCCGGATTCCATATATCATTGTTTGCAAATTCAACGGTACGCATATAGCTGTCTTTTACAGAAGAATTACCAACGCTTAAACGAAGATATACATTCCAGTCACCTTCTTCAAGTTCTCCAGGGATTTTCAGACTGATTTTTTCGTTTGATTTTTCGCAGGAATGCCATTTGGTTGTATCAATATCGGCCTGAGTTACAACATAATTTCCGCCCTTTTCGAGAATGATTTCTGCTTTTTGTTTTCTTATCGGATTTGCAAAACCGGTATTTTCAACAGTGAAATCAAGGTCAAGCTGACCGCCCTTTTCAACTGACTGTGACAGCTTTGAATCCCTGAGAACAAAACGATAGCCGATATGGTCACGGATAAATTTGAAAACAGTCTGACCGTAATATGCACTGTTGTCTGCATATGTGGTATTATAGTCAGATGAATATGTATAATCCTTGTATAAGTTATATATATTTGCATTAATATAGCTCAGATGCGTTTTGAACATTTCAGGAATAGCATTTTCCGGAAGGTATGTTGTGTATTTTTTTGCCCAGTCAAGATTTCCCGAAAACTCTCCGCCGTAATATGAGGTAAATGTCTGATTATGCAGCCACGTTGTTTCACGCTCACGGTTTGAATATGTGCCAAGGTCAGAATCCGAACCCATAAAGCCGTCATTGTACAGACCTATTCTTGATGCATCACTGTTTTCAGCTGACACGTACTGGTCGATTTCACTGACAGGTATATCAGCCCATTTTGCGAATATATTCGGTGTTCTGACTGTTACAGGGATCGGAGCAGGAACGCAATCCAACATGGCACTCAGAAGCTGAGCCTTGTATTCAAGTGAAGTGTATTTTCCGCTGTGCTGTTCTCCCCATGCTCCGACAAATCCGGATTCAACATACATAAGGATATCCTTGTAATCTTCAAGTATGCTATCATTTTTTATCTGTGAAATATGTGAAAGCACCTTCTCAAATGTTGCCGGTTCAGGATTTGATTTTCCGTTTGCATCATATCTGAATCTTACGGCAATAGTACAGCCGTTTTTACGGCAGTTGTCAAAGGTTTTTCTCAGGTTTTCAAAGAATGTGCTGTCGAGGTCATAATCTGTGCCTTCAGTGTAGTTTCCGTCATCATCTGTTGTTCCGTTTGCTCCGCATGAAAATCCGCCGATATTTATGAACATGAGCACGAGATTTCCGGTCGGACTGTAAACAGGAGTATCTCCCGGTTTGCAGGTGTACCATAATGTTGAAGTATATCCGGCTCCGGGATTATTTATTGTTTCGGTAGATTCAGTGTAGCTGATACCTGAATCAATAAGTTTTGTATCTGCGTTTTCTTCTGCACCGGTACTGATATGCATAAGAGGAATGCACATCATTGCGGATATCAGGGCAGCAGTAATTTTTCTGATATTCATTATATTTTCCTTTTCAACAATAAAGCTTTTTTCTTTATTTTACCATATTATTTCAGTATTTTCAAGCAAAAATAAAAGAGGAAATGTAAAGACATTTCCTCGTAATAATTAAGTCTTTATTACTGCTTTGCAAGCAGGTTCTTGATTTTTTCATGCGGGTCAATGACAGTTCCGATTGAAACATCATGATTGATTGAGGCAATGAAGTATGAAATATATTTTGAAACATCAACTTCGTGGAACCAAGGTCTGTCAAGAAGCTCAGGTGTTCTGTAAGTAAGATTTGTTCCGAATACACCTGAAATAAGTCCGTCTTCATAAGCCTTGTCAAACTTTTCAAGACCATTTGTAAAGAGGGCGTATGTACAGTAAGCAAAGAATCTTCTTGCATTCTTTTTCTTGAGGGCATAAGCAATATCAAGAACAGATTCACCGGAAGAAATAATATCATCGGCTACGAAAACGTCTTTGCCTTCAACAGAGTTTCCGAGGTATTCGTGAGCAACGATAGGATTGCGTCCGTCAATGATTTTGGAATAATCACGTCTTTTATAAAACATACCCATGTCAACGCCAAGAACTGATGCATAATACATATTTCTGTTAAGAGCACCTTCGTCAGGGCTTACAACCATGAATTCGTCCTTGTTGATAACAAGGTTGTCAACGCTCCTGAAGAGTGCTTTCAGAACCTGATATGAAGGGATAACATTATCAAATCCCATAAGCGGAATAGCGTTCTGAACTCTCGGGTCGTGTGCATCGAATGTAATAATGTTATCAACGCCCATAGCAGTAAGTTCCTGAAGAGCCAGTGCACAGTCTAAGGATTCACGGGCAGTACGCTTGTGCTGGCGGCTTTCATACAGGAATGGCATGATTACATTGATACGGCGTGCCTTGCCTTCAACAGCAGCAATGATACGCTTTAAATCCTGGTAATGATCGTCTGGAGACATGTGATTCACATATCCGCACAGAGAATACGTTTGGCTATAGTTACAAACATCCACCATAAGATACAGATCGCAGCCGCGGACTGATTCCTCGATAACGCCCTTTGCTTCACCGGAACCGAAGCGAGGATTCTTTGCTTTGACAATATAGCTGTCCTTGCTGTATTCAGAGAAGTGAAGCGCAGTAGATTGTGCATGACTTCTCTCAGCGCGCCACTCAGTCAGGTATTGATTAACCTTCTGTCCAAGGCTTGCGCAGCTTTCAAGTGGGATAAGACCCAGTGTGCCCACTGGTATCGTGTTCAGATTCTTTTCGTTTGGCATGATGACCTCCATGATTATAATATGCAGCTTACCTGCGTCCAAAAGTACGAACCTTAACTAATCATAACATGAAGATGTCGAAGATTCAAGCCTTACGTCGAAATGGATAAAAAAGAAATTTACGTAAAAAGAAAGAAAAATTTGTGCAACATGACCCCAGAGAATCAAAGTCATAAGCGAATTAGCAGGGGGCATGTTATTTTTTAGAAAAAAATTATGTCTACGAATTTCTTAAATCTTCTCCAAAAACAGGGATAGGCGTATATTGCCCCATAAGTCGTGAGGAGATTCGCTCTGTGTAGGTACTTTGAAGCTCTTCTGGGCTTAGATTTGTTGAGATAATAGTTGTTTTCCTTGACAGATCACGCGAATTGATCACATGAAACAGCTGACTGATTACAAAAGGAGTCAGATTTTCAGTTCCAAGATCATCAATAATCAACAGGCTGCATGTGAGTGCATATGAATCATTTTCTGATGAATCATCGTTGTTAGAATGAAAACGCTGCATAGCTGATTCAAAAAATTCAGGAGCAGTCATATATAAGACAGAAAAGCCTTTGTCAAGAACAACCTTTGCAATACAGTTACAAAGAAAGGTCTTGCCAACGCCTGGATTTCCAAAGATTAAAAGACTAGGGTTTCCATCCTTGAACTGATAAGCATATTTTTCATAAATAAGTTTGAGACGCTGCATATGGGCGCGATTACTCATTCCGCCAAGAAGTGGATTTGGTGCATCTGAATAGCGGTTTATGTCAAAGGTATCGAAATTTTCACGCTTTAAACGATCCATAATGCCAGATTGTTCATAGAGTAAGCTGATGCCAGCCTGTTCAAAGCAGTGACATTTACGGTTCCCATCAAGGTAGCCAGTATCCTTACAGTCCGGGCAGCTATACTTTGGCTGAAGATCATCAAGTGTATAGTGAAGAGAAGAAAGAAGCGCACCGCGCTCGCGTCTAAGTGCATCAATCTGCATCTGCGCATTTAGAGCCTGCGCTTTATTGCCAGTGATTTTAGCCTTTGCAAGAGCAGCACTAGAAGTCGGAAGAAGCTTAGAAATCTCAAGAAGTCTTGGGCACTGCGCATAGATATGGCGCAGACGTTCTTCCATCTCATGCTGGTGCTGGAAACGGATGCGGCTGTAGCGGCGCATGAGTTCATTATATTGTGAATTGGTCAGAGCCATAAAAAGTCAATCCTTTCTGCGATAATCATTCATTTGAATCCTGACTATACTGCTTTAAAATCTTTTCCATGTAATTATTATTTTTGCGCTCAGTAAAATTACGAAACTGCTGTGTACCCTTTGCAACAGAAGCAGCACGGCTTGAACTGGTGCGCTTTGCAGCATCACTTTTTACCTTTTGATCGCGCTGATTTTCAGCAGCCTGTGCATCAGCAAGTGAATGCACATTTTTTTCCTTCCAGCGCTTTAAGATGCTTTCTGTAAAATTAACATTTGGGCGCTGACATTTTTTCATCGTGATATTGCAGGCATAAACATAGACATCTGTAGGAAAACTGTAATCCTTGATCCATTTATTGATATATTCAAGCTGAGCCGGAGCAGGAGTCTGATTGTATAAGCCATATGCCTTCATGATAGCATAGACAGTATCATTATGAAGCAGGTTGTACTGACGAATAGCATCAAGTGTATGAAGACCCTTTTGATGCCAGGACTGGGCAACAGAATCAATAAATTTCATATTAAGCTTGCCCTTGCAGTGATTAGCGCAGTAATCAACAAGATAATCAATGACATCTGGTGAGCGGTTAAACTGAAGATACCAATAGCCAAATGATTCTGTGTCTGCATAATTAAGCGGACGCGAAAAATACTGCTGCCATGCCGACATATACATGTTAAACTCTGGATCGTTCTCAAGAAGAATCAGCTCCTCTTGGGAAAGATGAAGTGACTGTATAGAAGGGGTCGCATTTGCAGCAGAATGTGTAGTAGTTTGTGTGGAAGCCATTGAGCCAGAAGCATTTGCAATGGTTGTATTTGCAGGAGAAACTAAAGCAGGAGTGGGCGTAGGAATCACAGATTGTACGCTTGGAGCAGGTGCAGCTGTCTGTGTAGGTGCAGTCTGTGCAGAAGCATCTGTCTCTGCCTGAATAGATGGATCTGTAAATGCAACTCCTGACAATTCGTGACCCGATGTAAAGCTAAGGCGCATCAAACCAACAGATTCCCAATAACTAAGAGAACGAAGTACCTCGCGCTCTGAAATATCAAGCCTGTCACTAATTGAAGCACTGCTTAAACCAGTGGCTGATGTCGAGACAGCGCGAAGCAAATATAGGTAAACCTTTACATCCGTACCGGAGGCGGCAGGAAGAAAACGGTCTATAAAATAGCCGGGAACAACAAGGGTATCTATGCTGAGCCGGTTCTCCAGTAAAAGAAAGGACATAAAAAACCTCCAAAATCCAAGTATCATCTTTGTAAAGTATAGCACAAGTTATTTCTTTTGAAAAGCGATAAAAAATCCCCAATTATTTCCCTTAGGATCAGGGCAAGCAATTGGGGATTTTGCGAATACCTTATTTAGAAATTAAGTCTTCTCCGATTTTTACAACATCACCGGCGCCCATAGTGATCACCAGATCACCAGAAGCTGCATGCTGCAAAATAAATTTTTCAATTTCTTCAAAGGTTTCAAAATAATGAGCACTTGTACCGGCCTGCTCTAACAAGACGCGGATATTGTCGGAGCTGATGCCAAGATCATCAGTTTCTCTTGCCGGATAAATCTTAGCAAGAACGACCTCATCTGCTAAGGACAGAGCTTTTGCAAAATCAGTAAGCAAAGCTTTTGTTCTTGTATAGGTGTGCGGCTGGAAGATGCACCAGATCTTTTTGTGCGGATACTTCTTTGCAGCAGTAAGTGTCGCTGTGATTTCTTGCGGATGATGTGCGTAATCGTCAATAATAGTAATTCCATTTACGATACCCTTCTTTTCAAAGCGTCTCTGTGTGCCATGGAAATTCAAAAGACCAGAAGCAATGACATCCATTGAAAGATTCAGCTTTTGGCAAAGGGCAACGGCAGCAAGTGCATTGTAAACATTATGTTCCCCAGGAACACTTAACTGAATGTGACCAAGTGTAGTGTTGCTTGCATCTGTGACGTCAAAGGAAGCCTGAGCAAATTCATTATATGAGATATTAGAAGCACGATAATCGCAGGATTCTCCGTGTCCAACAGTGATAATCTCGCAGTCAAGTCCATTGATCAACTCAGAAAGATTATGAATATCACCGTTAATTACAAGTATTCCATCCTTTGGAAGCTTTTCCATAAATAAGCGGAAAGAATGACGGATATCGTCAATGTCCTTAAAGAAGTCAAGATGGTCTGCTTCAATATTAAGGATAACTTCCATAGTAGGATAGAAGGATAAAAAGCTGTTTGTGTATTCGCAGGCCTCAGTGACAAAAAGATTTGAGCCACCTACGCGAATATTTCCTCCGATTGTTGGAAGAATGCCTCCGACAGAGATTGTCGGATCAGTATCAGCAGCCAAAAGAATTTCAGTAACCATAGAGGTCGTAGTTGTCTTTCCATGAGTTCCAGCAATGTTAATTGCCGTTTTATAGTTTCTCATCAGCTGTCCAAGAAGCTCAGCTCTTGTTAACAGCGGGATATTGCGCTTTGTTGCATCAACAATCTCTGGATGTTCAGGATGGATCGCTGCTGTGTAGACAACGACATCTGTTCCCTGCGGAATGTGAGAGATGGACTGATCATAAAAGATAACAGCGCCAAGTGAGGACAGATGGTCAGTCAGAGGTGATTCCTTAGAATCAGAGCCGCTGACGGTAAAGCCCTCCTTCATTAAAACCTCAGCAAGTCCGCTCATGCTGATGCCTCCAATTCCAATAAAATAGACATGGCATGGATTTTCAAAATTAATATGGTACATGGTACTTCCTCCGAATAATCAAGTTAAATAAGCAAAGTCAATACTGAAAAACAGTTGTTTCTTAACACAAATACTGCTTGATTTAAGTATACTCGATTTTGGAGGAATGTAAAGCGTAAATGTTATTATGCTGTGCGAATGAACGCCTATTCGCAAAACCGCACGTTCCGTGCGTCGCTGCTAATCGCAAACAAAGTTTGCTTGCAGCTTTGTTTTGCTCATAAACAGGCGTTCACCCCGTCCTGCTGATCTGTCAAATTTCCATGCAAGCATGAAATTTGTCCAGATCTAGCATGACGCGTGAACTGTAACAAATAAATAAAAATGCATAAAAAATTTTTCTGTAAATTGTTCACTTTTTGAAAGAGATGTGCTATAATAATGACAAGTACTAAAAGATTACAGTTCCCCAAACGCCTATTCACAAGACTGCACTTATGTGCATTCACTGTTAGACAGTTCTATTTCACTTGATGACAGGCGCTTGGTGAACTGATAACACAACAATTAAAGAACAAAGGGGTGATTTTGTGGTTAGAAAGGAAATGATCGCCATGTTATTGGCGGGCGGACAGGGAAGCCGTCTTGGAGTTTTGACTTCAGAAGTAGCGAAGCCAGCTGTATCCTTCGGCGGGAAATACAGCATTATTGACTTCCCATTAAGTAACTGCATTAATTCAGGGGTGGATACAGTAGGTGTGTTAACACAGTATCAGCCACTTCGTTTGAATACCCATATCGGCATAGGTATTCCGTGGGATCTCGACCGTAATTATGGCGGAGTGACAGTACTATCTCCATATGAAGCAAACGAGAACAGTGATTGGTATACTGGTACTGCAAATGCAATTTACCAGAACATTCGCTATATCGACAGCTTTAATCCAGAGTATGTATTGATTTTAGGCGGTGATCATATTTATAAAATGGATTATCAAGTGATGCTTGATTATCATAAGGCAAACAATGCAGACGTTACGATGGCTGCTATGCCTGTTCCGATTGAGGAGGCAAGCCGTTTTGGCGTGCTGATCACAGATGATACAGGCCGTATCACCGATTTCGAAGAGAAGCCTGCACATCCAAGAAGCAATTTAGCTTCCATGGGTATTTACATATTTACATGGTCTGTGCTTCGTGAGGCATTGATCACAAATAAAGATATTCCAAACTGCGACTTTGGTATGCATGTCATTCCATATTGCCATAAGCGTGGTGACAGAGTATTCTGCTATGAATTTAATGGATATTGGAAGGATGTTGGAACACTTCATTCCTACTGGGAAGCAAATATGGAGCTGATTGATATCGTTCCTGTATTTAATCTGTATGAAGAGTTCTGGAAGATATATACTAAATCTGATAATCAGCCGCCGCAGTATATTGCAGATACCGCACAGATTGAGCGTTGTATCATAGGTGATGGCTCTGAAATCTACGGAAGAGTACGAAACTGCGTCATCGGACCAGAAGTTATTGTTGAGGAAGGCGCAGAAGTTTATGATTCCATTTTGATGCAGGGTGCTGTAATCAAGAAGGGAACAAAGATTTACAAGTCAATCATTGCACAGGATGCAGTTGTTGGTGAAAACTGTATGATTGGTGTAGGTGAGTATGCAGACAGCCAGTATAATAAGAAGGTTTACTGCTGTGATCTTGTAACCGTTGCAGAAGGCTCCGAAATTCCGGATGGCGTTACAATTGGAAAGAACGTAGCAATTGCCGGAAAGACCGCTATTGAAGATTATCCGGATGGAAATCTTGTAAGCGGCGGATACATCATCAAGGGAGGCGAGGAAGAATGAAAGCGATTGGTATAATTTTAGCCGGTGGAAACAACAAGAGAATGAAGGAGCTGTCATATAACCGTGCGATCGCTGCTATGCCAATGGTAGGAACCTATCGCAGCATTGATTTCGCGCTGAGCAACATGTCAAACTCCCGTATTCAGAAAGTAGCAGTTTTAACACAGTATAACACCGTATCCTTGAATGAGCATTTAAACTCTTCAAAGTGGTGGGATTTTGGAAGAAAGCAGGGCGGTTTATATGTATTCACCCCTACTATAACCGCTGAAAATAGTAACTGGTATCGGGGTACAGCCGATGCCCTGTATCAGAACCTGCATTTCCTCAAAGGAAGCCATGAACCATACGTGGTTCTGGCTTCTGGCGATGGAATTTATAAGCTGGATTATAATAAGATTCTGGAGTACCACATTCAAAAGCGTGCTGATATCACTGTTGTCTGCAAGGAAATGCCAGAGGGAGAGGATTTAAGCCGCTTTGGACAAGTGAAGGCAGATGATGACGGAAGAATCCGAGGCTACGAGGAAAAGCCAATGATTGAGACTTCCAGAAATGTTTCATGTGGTATCTATGTAATCAGAAGACGTCTTTTGATTGAGTTAATTGAGCGTGCAGCAGAGGAAGATAGATATGATCTGGTCAAGGATATTCTGATCCGTTATAAGGATATCAAGAGAATTTATGCATACCAGCTTGAAACATATTGGAACAACATCTCCTCAGTTGAGGCTTACTACAGAACAAATATGGATTTCTTAAAGAGAGATGTCCGCAGTTATTTCTTCAAGGAAGGCAACAGTGTATTCACAAAGGTAGATGATCTGCCGCCGGCAAAATATAATCCGGGTGCTAATATTTCAAACAGCCTGATCGCATGTGGAAGTATTGTAAACGGTACAGTTGAAAACTCTGTTGTATTCAAGAAGGCATATATTGGAAACAATTGTGTTATCAAAAATTCTATTATCATGAACGATGTTTATATCGGAGACAATGCAGTCATTGAAAACTGCATCGTAGAGAGCAGAGGAACCATCGAAGCAAATGCATGCTATAAGTCAGAGCCAGGTGATATTCGCATCGTTGTAGAGAAGAAAGACCGCTTCATCATTTGATAATACCAGGGGATCAAAGTCACAAGCGAATCATGCTTGCATGAGAAAGCTTGTGACCTTGATTCCCGCCAAAAACATGAGGATTATATATTTATAAAAGAAGAATAAAAATTAGCTGCACAAAGGCGTGCAGAGGACGGAAAGGCAATACTGGGATGGAAATTACAGATGTGAGAGTGCGCAAAGTTGCACTGGATGGTAAGATGAGAGCAATCGTCTCTATTACGCTGGACAATGAATTTGTGGTTCACGATATCAAGGTGATCGAAGGAGAAAACCTTGATCTGCTTGTCGGAAGTATTCCGGCAGCA
>ERZ827156.5138-NODE-5138-length-10042-cov-4.124662_pt1 | contig 10042 bp, 8 predicted proteins | sample MGYA00519919_ERZ827156 | MGnify/ENA primary metagenome ERZ827156 (study PRJEB31778, sample SAMEA3449269) | human gut metagenome | biome: human gut; feature: human-associated habitat; material: faeces | place: United Kingdom | collected 2010/2012 ... | reverse complement strand
CCAAGATTACAAAAGACAACGCTCCGGTTCCAAACTCATCTACCATGATATCCTGGCCTTCTACAGTTTCCAGGGAATCCGGCAGATAACTAAGGATATCATAATTGACTCTTGTCTTTGCCATGCCGATTACGGAAGGAATCATAAGCAAAATACTGATCAATATGATCAGATATTTATGTTTTGCAATCCATTTTCCTACTTTAACCATAGCAACCATCTCCTATCTTTTTTTCACACTACGCATTATATGCAAAAACTGACTTTTGGTCAATATTAAAAATATCTGAAAAATAAATGGTAACAAAATGAATTTTGGTCAGTTTTTAATAATTGACTTTTAGTCAGTTTTATATGATAATGATTTTGAGATTCAAGTTTTTAAACATTTATGCCTTTACTATTATATAGTATCTTGATATAATGATAGCTTAGGATAAATTACAAGTATTACAGGAGGGGTTCTCGTATGGGAAAAGTGGATATCAATAAGAAACAAAAGAAAAACGCTTTGCTGCAGACGGCCTTTGATTTGTTTCGCGATAAGGGCTTTGCAAAGACGACTATCTCTGATATTGTTTCAGATGCCGGCCTTGCAAAGGGAACTTTCTATTTATATTTTAAGGATAAATATGATTTGAGGGATAAGCTGATTGCCCACAAAGCAGGGCAGCTGTTTGCAGATGCTCACCATGCACTGCTGGATCAGAAGTTTAATAGCTTTGAAGACCAGATTATCGCAGTTGCCGACTACATCATCGGCCGCCTGAATGATGATCACGGTCTTTTAACCTTTATTTCCAAGAATTTATCATGGGGGATTTTTAAAACAGCTTTTGAAAATACACTGCCAGATGAGTCTTTACAGTTTTATGATTATATATTTGAACAGATGAAAAAAAATTCATATGTCTGTCCAGAGCCTGAGCTAATGCTCTTTACAATTATCGAACTCGTTGGTTCTACATGTTACAGCTGTATTTTGTATGGCCAGCCGGTATCAGTTGAAGAATATCTTCCTTATCTCCATACTGTAATACGCCAGATTCTGGCTGGATTTTTGGTTCAGCAGCCGGCACAAATTGAAACAAAAACTGCTTCGTAATAAATTTTCATATTTTTTGTGCAAAAAAGGAATGGTCATTTTCGTGACCATTCCTTTTTTCGAATCATTTAATTGTTCACTTATAATTTTCTCCAGATTATTCGTCCTTCTTTGGCTCTTCTTCAGTTTCTGCTGTCTCTGTCTCAGGTACTGCTGCATTGTGTGCTGCATTTAATGCTACTACAACCGCATCTGGATCTGTCATAATAGTAATCTTCTTATCTGCATAAATTGGAAGATCCTTTACACGAATAACATCGCCAATCTTCATGTCGCCAACATCAACTCTGACCTCATCAACCAGATCTGCCGGCAATGCCTTATAGGCAATCTCTTCAAGGCTCTCCTGAAGTACACCTTCTACAATCTTATCATGATTCTCTAAGATAACCTCAACAACAGAATGAACTTTTTCTGTGCTTACCAGTGCCTGGAAATCAATCTCATCGATTCTTCCTGCAACAGGGTTATATGCGACGTCCTTGATCAGTGCATCATACTGAGTTCCCTCAACATCAAGCATGATCTGACTTCCTTTATGTGCTTTCTTTAAGAATTTCTCTAACTCCAGTGTATGAAACTTTACTGGGATAGAACCTTCAATTTTCTTTCCGAACACGTTGCCTACAACGTATCCCTCTCTTCTGAGCTTCTTTGCTTTGATGTCCATGCTTCGTTTTTCAGCTTTTAAAGTATTCATTTTGTCTTTTCCTCCAAAAATCTGATTCCTTAGCAGCCTTCGACAAGAGGTTTTGTTAAGAAACTGACCTGTCTGGTCATTTCCTTTGTTCGGTATGTAATATAACACCACAAACTCAAAAATGCAAGAGGTTTTTTGTGAAAAAATTGTGAACTTTGAGGTGTAACCCGGTAGGTTCACGCAAGGGGGACTCGGCGAAGTGACTTTGTCGGCGCCCCTTGTTCCCGCGGCGCCTTCTACACTCCTTTTTGTCTCAGATACTGCGTAAGCCCGCTCCCACACGGGAATCGCCTCGTAAAGCACATCCGCCTCGCCCCCATTTACGTAACGTTATTGTACTACAATTTTATTGTACTTATTTATTTCCTCCAGTGTCTTATTATATAATTCTTTTCCAGTGTCACATGGTGTAAATGAGAATAGTCCAACCTGTGCATCATTTTCATTCTGTAATGCAATCATAATATATCCGCTTCCATCTTCTCTAAGAATAAATCCTGCACCTGTATTTGCATCTTTATAAAGATTCAGTGTCAAATCTGCATCACTTTGTTTTAAGCTTAGTGTCAAAAAGCTAAATCCCATCTCATACAAACCTTCTCCAAATCCACCTGCAGGATATGGCTGTGCATTTTCGATAAGTAAATGTGCCATCTCATGAAGCGGTTTATCCTCGCGATTTTCTTCAAGATTTATTGATTGATAATCGCTCATTGTTGTCAGGCCAGTGTTCCATTGAAGCAGCCAGGAATCTCCATCTTCCTTATATAATTGATTGAAACTCTCTATTACTTTTTCTGTTTCAGCACTTGATTGATCTAACAGCTCGCGATACAAAATCACCATTTCCGATTCGCCCTCAAATGATAGTTCACATTCATCACTCGTAATTGTCATTTGAGCTTTTATCTGATTTGCATAGCGCTTTTCTTCTGTATCTAGCCATGTACCGCGCTCCATACAAATCTCTCGATAACGTCTCTGCATTGCTAGCTCTAATGTTGCAGCCTGCTTGCCAGCCCATCTGTAAGAAATATTTTCATTTCCTTCTTTTGTTCCACCCAAAATCTGATTTGTTTTATTAGTGCTGTTCATTTTGCTGAAGATAGCATCACGATCATTATCAGCAATCTTATAATCCAGTCTTGTTACACCAACCTCTGCATCTACTGTTGCAACAACAGATGTCTTACTTTGCCAGATATATACATCTGAAATCTCTACAATAGTTTTACTTTCATCTTCAGAAATAATTTCAGCTGCATCGCCATACCATTTCTTTAAATCATCTACTGTCCAACTCCAACGCGGACCTCCTGTCGGAATTAACCAACCAGATGTGTTAAGATTTGCTGACGCTTCAGTTGAATTTACTGTTTGTGACCCAGCTACTGCAAAGTCAATTGGACTTACAACAAAACTTTCTTCAGACAATGTAACTGGATGTTCATTTTTTTCATCTGTTGGCGTTAACGCATACTCACTAGGCTTATTATAATATGTCCTCTTGTTTTCATCATCTGCTTTTTTGTAAGATGCCTCACTCCAAATTAACTCATTGCTCTCATTTTGTGTCAGCATCATCACTTTTGATTTTTGGTTCATTTGTTCTTGTGCATCAAAATCCCAATAAAACGACATATCTGTAAGTCTTGCAACACCAATCATATTTGCATAAAAACTATCACCACCAACCTTAGCTCTTGCAGTAAAATAGACCTCGTAAACTCCATCATCATCCAAATCTGCAAGTGCACTGCTTAGCATATCTACATCAGATGTCATAATAAATTTTCCAATTGCAAGCTGAGGAAGTGTCATAAGCTGATTCTGCCAAGTTAAATATACCCGCTCATTTAATCCATCGCGAAATAGTTTAATACCGCTGTCTTTCATCCACTCTGGTGTAATCTGCGCAATACATTCCTTGTCAAGCAGCCCAAATGTCTCACAAAACTCCTCCACGTCATCCGTTATTGGTATCTGCTCATACACATCCACTGCTGCAAGTACTGGAAGTGCCGTCTGCTTTGCAGTATTAGTCTGAGTTTCGCTTTTAGCTGTACTTTCTCCTCCAAAGCATAATGCTGCTGCATTTAACATAAGCACTGCTGCAAGTACTACACTTGCCATCTTTGTTTTCTTTTTATTAAGCATCATACGCAGCCTCCTTTCTGTATCAGATTTTCCTGATACCATTGTTGATGCTGCTGTCATACCAAAATTTTTTTTATCCGACACAGCATCAACTAGTGTCTTTGCATACAAAAATTTATTTTCCCACCCAATTGTTTCTAGTGTTCCTTCATCACATGCCATCTCACAGTCTCTTTTTGATTCTGCCGCTGCCGCCCACACCAGTGGATTCCACCACCAGACTGCAACACAAAGGCTTCTCATTACAGACCAAATATGATCTTTGTGCTGATAATGGCATATCTCATGCTGAAGAATCATCAAAATTTGATCGTCCTTCAGTTTCGTCTCCTCCTTCAGATAAATTGCTGGATGAATGATTCCAAACAAACATGGTGACGATAATCCACTTACCTGATAAACTAGTAGTTTTCTACTACTATCTATCTGTTTTCTGCTTCGCATTAGCATATGATAAAAACGCATATTTACGATAGCAAACCAACATCCTGCAGCAATGCTGCCATAAAGCCAGATGGCTGGAGCTATACTTATTAGTTGAGCTATTATACTGTGGAATATGTTAGAATTGCTATCTTTTGACTGTGAATTTTCTTCAGGCTGTTGTGCCGTTGTCTCCTTTCCTGGCTGATTGAAAACATTATGTCCAAGTGTAATTTTGAGATTTTCTGTCTGATTTATTTCCTGTTCATTCTGTTGTCCCATATTGACATTCTGATTTTTCACGTTTCCTGTATAATCATTCTTCGTGCGATCTGTATTACTCGCATCTCCTACACCTGCATTCTGTCCATTTTCCATTCCGAGTTCTGCATTTGAATCCACCTTGTCCACTTTAGTTCCACTCGTATTTTGAAACATCTGTCTGGACACTTCTGTAATATTATGCACTAGCTGCTGATTATTCCATAGTGTCACTGGGCAAAGCAGACGAATCATCACAACTGCCCAAAGTGCATATCGAAACCTGCTGCTGATTCTCATTCCAAAAACTTTGCGGATTGGATAGTTGGTTCCAGTATTCTGATCGTGATGATCTTTGCGTATTGCAAAGATCATCACGATCAGAATACTGGAACCAACTATCCAATCTGTCATTTTTCCTCCTCTCTAGCCTCCCGAATGATCTCATACAACTCATCAATTTCTGACTTTGAAAGTTTGCACTCATGCGCCATTGCCGACAGCATCATTCCAACGCTGCCATCATATACACGTTCCAAAAAGCTTCGCGTCTCTGCCTGTTCTGCTTCCTCCTTTTGCAGCACTGGATAATACTGCTGGTACTTTCCGCTGTCATCCATACGAATAACTCCTTTTGTACTCATGCGGCGAAGCATTGTAAAAATCGTTCCTTTGCTCCATGCCGTATCATCCTGCATCGCTTCTACCATATCTCCGAGCGTCATCGGATGGTTCTCCCACAAAAGTTTCATCAGTTTCCATTCACCGTCAGATAAAACAATGTGCTTTGCCATTTTTACTCCTTCCTGTAGTTTAATCTAGTTTACTTGTGTCAACTTCATAATAGCATAGCGGTATACATCTGTCAACCATATTTTTTAAAAAAATACTGAGATATCTGCCCTACTATTGACAAATATCTCAGTAAATTATTGACTATCACAAAACAGTATTTTTACAGTTTCTTTTATTTTGCTGCCACAACTGGCTTAAAATCTGCTGTATCTGCGCAAAAATATCCGCCAAGCTTTTGTGTTATAAAAAGCATAATCTCTTTTGCTTTTTCATAATCCTCTGGACGAATTGTAGCTGCAAATACGGTACGAATGCCATTATGAAGCAAATAAGCATCGCCTTCGTCATCACCAAGTGTGCCTTCTAAATCTTCCATATCCAGTGTACCACTCTCTGGCAATGAAATTTCAAGTACACCTGCTGCCTCCCAATACTCAGCATTCTGCGCTTCATTAAACAGCTCATAGATTTTGCGAAGCGGCAATTCTTCTTTGTTTAAATACAGCCATTCACCTGGCATCTTTGGAGCTGATGGCTTTTTACCATTACCGTTCTTTTTGAAATTTGTCAACCAAAAAACAACCATTCGCCTTGTTATTTGTATAGATAGCACAATCCGACAGGGCTGATTTGGGTAAAATAACTGCCGGAAGATGAAAAGGGGCTGCCACACATTCCGTGCGGCAGCCCCTGCAAAGCCCTTTGGGAAACGATTACTTCTCCACGACTTCCTTGGTGTCGCGGGCGATCATCAGCTCCTCGTCGGTAGCGATGACCAGAGTGCGGACCTTGGCGCCCCAGGCGGTGATGTCGCAGACATCGCCCACGGGATGCTCGTTCTTTTCGGTATCGATGCGGATGCCCAGCCAATCCATGTGGTGGCAGACCTTTGCACGGGCGATCTCGTCGTGCTCGCCGATGCCACCGGTGAAGACGATCGCGTCCACACCGCCCATAGCGGCGATGTAGCTGCCGACGACCTTCTTGATCTGGTAGTTCAGCATATCAGAAGCCAGCTGAGCGCGCTTGTTGCCGTGGAGAGCAGCCTCCTCGACGTCGCGCTTGTCGCTGGAAACACCGGAGATACCCAGCAGGCCGGACTTCTTGTTCAGAATCTCGTCCAGCTCGTGGCCGGTGATGTTCAGGGTGTACTTCAGGTAGTTGACCACAGAGGGGTCCAGGTCGCCGCAGCGGGTGCCCATCATCAGGCCGGCCAGCGGGGTCATGCCCATGGAGGTATCGACAACCTTGCCCTGATCGACTGCAGCGATGGAAGAACCGTTGCCCAGATGGCAGGTGATCAGCTTCAGGCGCTCAATGGGCTCCTCCAGATACTCGGCAGCCTTGTAAGCCACGTACTTGTGGCTGGTGCCGTGGAAGCCGTAGCGGCGGACGCCGTACTTCTCATAGTACTCGTAGGGGATGGCGTACATATAAGCCTTCGGGGGCATGGTGCTGTGGAAAGCGGTGTCGAAGACAGCGACCATCGGGACGTTGCCGAACACCTTGCGGGCTGCCTCGATGCCGAGGATGCCTGCGGGGTTGTGCAGAGGAGCCAGAGGGCTGAGCTCGCGGATGGTGTTGACGACCTCGTCGGTGATCAGGCAGCTTGCCTTGAACTTCTCGCCGCCGTGGACGACGCGGTGGCCGATGGCGCTGATCTCGCTGACATCGTCGATGCACTTGCCCTCGCCGGTGGTCATCTTCTTCACGACCTCAGCAAAAGCCTCGGTGTGGGTGGGGAAGATGGCGGGCGTGGTAGCCTTGTGGCCGTTGGCCTCATGGGTGATCATGCTGCTCTCCATGCCGATGCGCTCGCACAGGCCCTTGCACAGCACTTTCTCACCGTCCATATCGATGAGCTGATATTTCAGGGAAGAAGAGCCACAGTTGATAACCAGAATTTTCATCTTCTTGTTTCCTCCAGATATGTTTTTGTCCGCCCCCGAAAGAGCAGAATTTTACAGATTCCTAGAATTATTATATAATAGGGTCGGTCGGTTTTCAAGCCGCAATGGCGGCAAAGCCTGCCACAATGTCTCCGGGCTTTTTGTACATCCTGCCCAGAATCCCGTTCTTCAGGCCCGTTTCTCCATGCAGTATGACAGATATTTCACAAACTTTTGAGGTCACGCCATGAAATTTGCCGGTATCATCGCCGAATACGACCCCTTCCACAACGGCCACGCGTGGCAGCTGGCTCAGGCAAAGCTGCTGGGCGCAGAGCACATCGCCGTCGCCATGAGCTGCTCTCTTGTGCAGCGGGGCGCACTGCCCCTCCTGCCCGAGGCCGTCCGCACCCGGGCCGCGCTCACCTGCGGAGCCGACCTTGTGTTCGCCCTGCCTGCCCCCTGCGCCTGCGCGGGGGCGGAGGCCTTCGCCCGGGCGGGCGTAGCCCTACTGTCCGCCGCTGGGTGCGATGGGCTGGTCTTCGGGGCCGAGACCCCCGACGCTGCCCTCCTGATGGAGGCCGCCGCCCTTCTGGACAGCGACGCCTACCGCGCCGCCCTCAAAGCCCAGCTCTCCGGCGGGGCAAAGAGCTTCGCCGCCGCGCGGCAGGCCGCAGCGGCTCAGCTTGCTCCCGACGGACGGGTGGCCGCCCTCCTCGACAAGCCCAACAACAACCTCGCCGTCGAGTACTGCCGGGCCATCCGCTGTCTTGCGCCTCAGATGGAGGCCCATCCCCTGCCTCGGCAGGGCGCGGACCATGGCGAGGCCCTCCACGCCGCCCACGGCTCCTTCGCCAGTGCCAGCGCCCTCCGCCGCCTCTGGGCTGAGGGGGGAGCGGAGGCCATCGCACCCTATGTGCCCGAGGCGGTCTTCCCCCTCTATCGGGAGGCTTACGCCGCCGGGCAGTACACCGACTTCTCCGCCGCCGGGCGGTGCGAGCTGACCCTTCTCCGGTCCGCCTGCCGGGGCAAGACGCCCTTCGGGCAGGTGCGCGGCATCTCCGAGGGGCTGGATCACCGCTTGGAAGCCGCCGTCCGGGCCAGCACCACCTACGACGGCCTTCTGGACGCCCTCACCACCGTCCGCTATCCCCGGGCGCGGATGCGCCGCCTCGCCATGGACGCCGCGCTGGGCTACGCCGCCGACAGCTTCCCTTCTCTTCCGCCCTATCTCCACCTGCTGGGCGGGCGGAAGGACGCACTTCCTTTTTTAAAGGGCTGCTCCCTCCCCGCCTCCCACTCGCTGGCCCGCCTGCGGGAGTCCGGCGAAGCCTGCGCCCGGATGGCCGAAGCTCAGCTTGCCGCCGCCGATTTCGGCGCGCTCTGCCGTGTCTCGCCCGAGGCGATGGGCAGCTTACTTCGTCAAAAAAATATCTTTTTGACGTAATGAAAGAAAATTTTCTGCAAAATTTGTCATTTCGGCACTTGTATGCCGAGGCGGTTTCGGTGTATTATAGTAAAGAAACTTGGATACAACACACCGCCTGCACGACAGGCGCAAGGAGGAACCATGGCACTTCACGTTCTGGACGAAGCCAACCGCTGCCTCGGCTGCAAAAAGCCGCTGTGCCAGCAGGGCTGCCCCATCCACACCAACATCCCCGAGGTCATCCGTCTGCTCAAGGACAATCATCTGGACGACGCCGGCAGGATGCTCTTCGAAAACAACCCCCTGACCACTGTGTGCAGCCTCGTGTGCAACCATGAGAACCAGTGCGAGGGCCACTGCGTCCGCAACCGGATGCCCAGCCACGACCCCGTCCACTTCTCCATCATCGAGGACTACATCTCCACCACCTACGCCAACAAGATGACCTCCGGCCCCGCCCCCAAGAACGGAATGAAGGCCGCTGTGGTCGGCTCGGGGCCTGCGGGCCTGACCGTCGCCGTCCTGCTGGCGCGCTGGGGCTATGACATCACCATCTTCGACGCCCGGGACAAGATCGGCGGCGTCATGCGGTACGGCATCCCCAACTACCGCCTGCCCGACAGCGTGCTGGACGATTTCCAGTACCGTCACCTCGAGCTGAAGGGCATCCATGTCCGCCCCAACACCGCCATCGGCAAGACCATCACCATTGACGACCTGTTCCGGGACGGCTACAAGAGCGTCTTCATCGGCGCGGGCCTCTGGAAGGCCAACGCCATGCACATCAAGGGCGAGACGCTGGGCAACGTAGCCTTCGGCATCGACTACCTCGCCAACTCCAAGGCCTTCCAGCTGGGCGATGACATCGCCGTCATCGGCGTGGGCAACTCCGCCATGGACTGCGCCCGCACCGCCATCCGCAACGGCGCACGCCACGTCACCTGCTACGCCCGCCGCGACGAGGAGTGCATCAGCGCCTCCGAGCACGAGGTGCGGTACGCAAAGCTCGAGGGCGTGGGCTTCCGCTTCTGCAAGGCCCCCGTCGAGATCCGGGAGAACGGCATCATCTGCCGCAACACCGTAAAGGGCGAGGACGGCAGATTCACGCAGGTGGAGGGCAGCGAGACCTTCTACCCCCATACCGGCGTGATCGTCTCGGTCAGTCAGGGTTCCGAAAGCACCCTTGTCAAAACCACCACCGGCATCGAGACCAACCAGCGCGGTCTGCTCACCGTCAACGAAGATGGCAGCACCACCCGTGAGGGCGTGTTCGCCGGCGGTGA
>ERZ827156.5131-NODE-5131-length-10061-cov-3.516490_pt1 | contig 10061 bp, 10 predicted proteins | sample MGYA00519919_ERZ827156 | MGnify/ENA primary metagenome ERZ827156 (study PRJEB31778, sample SAMEA3449269) | human gut metagenome | biome: human gut; feature: human-associated habitat; material: faeces | place: United Kingdom | collected 2010/2012 ... | reverse complement strand
GGAGGACTTGTGATGTATAAGGGCAAGAGCAAGGGGGTATTTGCCTGCCCGATCCCTACAGAAGGAAGAATTGAGGTCCCACAGGGAACCAAAGATATTTATGATTGTGCCTTTTATGGCTGTCAGAAGATAACATCTGTGGCACTGCCTGAGAGCGTAAGGTGGATAGGAGGCGCAGCGTTTGGCGAAGATTCCAGACTGGAAAGCATTGAAGTGTCGATGAACAATCCGTTTTTAAAAAGTGAAGATGGTGTTCTGTATACAAAGGATGGTCTTGTCCTGCTGGCGTATCCGGCGGGAAAGCCAGACAAATATTATAAAGTAAAGGACGGCGTAAAGTTCATTGCAGGAGGGGCTTTTGCCGGGGCGGACAATCTGGAGGAAATCGAACTTCCCAGAGGAGTATTTTCCGTGGAGGAATATGCTTTTAAGGGGTGTCGCCATCTGAACAAAATATCAGGGGCGTCCAGGATATACAGTGTAAAAGAAACCGCTTATGAATATTGTGAGGAACTGGATACCATCGACAGGCCATTGATGGATGGTGAATTGGCAAATGGACTCATGCCTATATGGGAAGAGAACTATATGAAGAATGAACTTTCTTATGTGTTTGATGCGCTGCCATGGAAATTCAGCCGTGCCAATCAGGGATATATTACGAGAGAGGATATTACGAGAGGATTAAAACTTTCAGGATTGAAGGTGCCGAAAAGACTGAAAAAGAAAATAGACAAGGTTACCTATTCGTACGAAATGCAGATACTGACGGACCTGACACAGAATTCGGTATCGTGGGTGGATTTTGATACGAAGATGGATAATTTTTTACAGAGATATGGCCGTTGACGGAGACAGGGGGTGAGAACGATGTGGAATTTGAACAAATGGACAGATCATACAGCGTTGTATGTGAGGGAGCAAAGTTATACATATGGCCAGCTGGACAGGATGCAGCAGGCGTTTGCACAGAAAGTGGATTCACACTGCCTGGTATGTGTCATGATGACCAATGAACTCCCGGCACTGGTGGCATATATATCCTGTATCCAAAATCATCATCCGGTAATGGTTTTGTCGGCACAGACGCCGTACTGGGGTCAGGAGAATCTATGGGAGCATTATGAACCGGATGTGATCTGGATGCCGCTGGCGGGAGAAAAAGAGCATCGTGAATTTTGGAACCGGGGGCTTTACAGACGGCAGGCAGAGAACGAGGGATATGTACTTTACGAGCGCATAGAGAAGAATGAAATGCCTGTCTGCCGGGACTTGGCGTTGCTTTTGCCTACTTCTGGCTCCACCGGTAATCCGAAGATGGTTCAGATCAGTTATGAAAATATTCGGAGCAATACGAAGTCTATCTGTGAGTATATGCATCTGACCGGTGAAGACTGCGGGATTACTGTATTACCGCTTAGTTATACATATGGATTGTCAGTGGTAAACACGTTATTGTATGTGGGAGGCAGGGTTTGTCTTACGGCGGATCATGTGATGCAGGCCTCCTTCTGGCGGCAGATGAGAGACCGGGGGATTACTTTTCTGCCGGGAGTTCCTTATACATATACCTGCATGAAGAAGATGAATCTGCATCCGGAACGCTACAAAAAACTCCGGATCATGACCCAGGCGGGGGGAAGGCTGTCCAAGAGTCTGCAGGAGTACTGGGGACAGATCGCCAGGGAATACGGCAAAGAATTTTATATTATGTACGGACAGACAGAGGCCACGGCCCGGATCAGTTATCTGTCGCCGGAGCGGTGTCTGGAGAAAACAGGAAGTGTGGGGATCGCCATTCCGGGGACACAGATATTTTTAAGAAGTCCTGAGGGAGCAGTCATCACAGAGGCAGGAGAAGCCGGGGAAGTGGTGGCAAAAGGTTCTCACATAAGTATGGGATATGCTGCATGCCGGGCTGATCTGACTCAGGGAGACAGACGGCATCAGGTACTGGCAACCGGTGATATCGGGTATCTGGATGAGGAAGGATATCTGTATCTGATAGGACGAAAAAGCCGTTTTGCCAAAGTATATGGCAAGCGGGTCAATCTGGATGATCTGGAACAGATGCTGACACATGAAGGGGCCGGCGAGATCGCAGTTATCTCAGATGATGAGAAAGTGTATGTAGTCACAGATGTCACCAGGATCAAGGAGCAGGATGAGAAATGGCGACAGAGGATTGAGCAGGCGGCAGGAGACCGCAGTCTGGCAAAAATTTTACACTGGAGGGAACTGCCACACAAGGAAAGTGGCAAGATTGATTACAGAAGAATCGGGGAAAGGGTGAAAGAGGATGAAACTGTCTATATGTAAGGTGAAACGAATTGAAAGAGAAACGGGGCTTATGTGTCTGGACGACTGCATTGCAACCGTGGCAGAGTATTATCACTGTGGATATGAAATGTCTTATGCAGGAGGATTTGCCATGAGGTGGCGGTCCGGTTTTACGAATTTTGCAGGACAATATCAGATTCACCTGCTGGATCGTTTGGAAAATCTTAAAAAATATCATGGGCTGGAGATCGTGAAAAAGAATTTTTTCTCGGGGAAAGGGGTTCTGCGGAAAATAGAAAAGGAACTTACACAGAAACGCCCGGTGATGATGCAGATCAATCCTTATTGGTGTCCGTGGGATGACGGATATGGAAAATATGACGCCAACCCGGGACACATGGTGCTTGTGACCAAGGTAGAGCAAAATGGTCTGATCTGCTGTGATCCTTATTTTGAGAAAGAAGATCAGAGACTCCCGCTGACTTTGTTTTACAAAGGACTCCAGGAGGTGTTTTTTACAAACTATCATGAGCCGGAGCCGATCACCAGACAGGAACGGCAGGATGCTGTGGTAAACATGTATGGGGCATTGGCCGGAAATGGATATTTTCGGGGACTAAGAGATTTTATACAGGATGCATCGGCGTGTCCGGATCTGTTCTATGATGTTTTTCTGGATGAAGATCTGTGGATCAGTGGATTGATCATCTTTTTGCTGCAGGTAAATCAAAGCATCCAGAATTTGGCAGTAGTGACGGATTATGCAGGACGCCGGAATGAGGCACCGGGAGCGGTAGAGGTGGCTGAATCTTTGTGGAATCTGGCGGTGCGATGGAAGCAGGCGAGAAAGCTTATTGTCAAACTGTATTTTATCCGTCGGGAGGATGCCAGACTGAAAGAGAGAACGCTGGCGAGGTTGAGTGGCATTGTAGATGAACTGGAACAGATTGCAGAGCACATAGAAGAAGTATGGGATGAGAAGGTGGAGAAGGAAGAAATACATGTGAAGCCGGAAATGGCCCGGATGGTGTGTGTGCCGCTGGAAGAGTATAGAAACAACCGTGGATTTTTACATAGGGAGAGACTGGAGGAAGAGGCAGATTTTTCATCTGTGGGAACCTGTTATGTGACAGAAGGAGAGAAAAGAGAGTGGTCTCTTGGGAAATATAAGTATCGTCTGGCCGCGCTGGGTGAGGACATTGTGGATAACATTGCCTGTGACGGACAGTGTGTGTGCATACCACGAGGCAGGTATAGCAAAATAAGTCTCATCGGCTCTGCGGAGTTTGGTAATTCCAGTGACATCCTGCGGCTGCAGGATCAGGGAAAGGCAGCAGGTGAGATCACCATAGCGTTTACGGATTATATCAACCCGCCGCAATGTGGGGAGAGCGTTGCCTGGCAGGGGCATGGTGTAGTGAAGGAAAATGGAGATTGGCAGGAGATGAAGGAGGTGTTGTATCTGTATCAGCAGGAATATGATATGCCGGCGGGAGAAGTGTCGGAAATCCTGCTTCCTATCAATCCCAGTATCCATATATTTGCAATCACTATAGTATAATGAAATTTTTAGGGCAGGGAAACTGGAATTTAGAAATTCACTTTACGAAGAAAGTGCCCATAATCACCCAACAATAAGCTGTAAAAATCATCGTTGAATTTTACAGCTTATTGTGTATAATAAAGATAGCAAAAACAATCAAAATCAAGAAAGGAGTGGAAAGATATGGCAAACATTTTACCGGTATCTGATTTGAGAAACTACAATGAAGTGCTGAAAAATTGTCATAAAGGGGAGCCTGTATATCTGACTAAGAATGGCAGAGGACGCTTTGTGGTTATGGATATTGAAGATTATGAGCGTGACCGTGCAGAAAAAAAACTTTTGATGAAGCTGCAGGAAGCAGAAGAGGCGGTAAGAGACGGTGAAGGATGGTTGGATCTGGCTGAATTAAAAGCCATTGTGGGGGAGTAAAATGTTAAAATTGCGGATTAATCCGATAATTGCAAAGGAAAGGAACATAAGAACATGAAAAAATGGATGACAAAGGCCGCTGCCCTTGTATTAGCAGGATCTATGCTGTTGCAGCCGGCGTTCGTACAGGCTGACACACAGACACAGACACAGGAGGAGCAAACAACCGAGACAAAGCAGTCCGATCAGAAAGTGATCGTGATTGATGCCGGACACCAGACTCGTGCCATGAGTGCTACAGAGCCCAATGGACCTGGTTCCAAGACAAGAAAAGCCAAGGTAACCGGAGGCGCTACCGGAGTGGCAACACATTTGCCGGAGTACAAATTGAACCTCATTGTAGCAAAAAAACTGAAGAAAGAACTGACAAGCCGTGGTTACAAAGTGATTATGGTGCGCACGAAGAACAATGTGCGTCTGTCCAATGTAGACCGTGCCAAGATTGCCAACAAATATAAGGCAGATGCATTTATCCGCATCCATGCCAACTCAGCCAACAGCTCTTCAGTAAAGGGAGCACTTACCATTGCCCCACAGAATTCCAATCGTTATATGAAAAAGAGTGTCCGCAAAAAAAGTCAGGCACTGTCAAAGAAAGTACTGAAAGCATTCTGCAAAGCTACCGGAGCGAAAAGCCGTGGAGTGATGTACACCAATACCATGACAGGCATTAACTGGTGCAAGGTGCCGGTAACAATCGTAGAAATGGGATTTTTGAGCTGCCCGTCGGAAGACAAGAAGATGTCAAAGAGCAGTTATCAGAAAAAAATGGTCCGCGGCATCGCAAATGGAATTGATAACTTTTTTGCTTGAAACTCCGTGAGAAAATGATAAAATATAAATAAGACATTTTAAGAAACGGAGGTAATGGATCATGAATAAAGTAATTACAATTTCAAGACAATATGGCAGCGGCGGACGAGAGGTCGGCAAGTTGTTAGCAGATGCGTATGGAATTCCTTTTTATGATAATGAGATCATTACAAGAGCAGCCAAAGAGACCGGCTTTGCCGAGGCTACTTTTAAGAAAGCAGAAGACAAGGCTACCAACAGCCTTTTGTATTCACTGGCGATGGGTATGAATGTGTTCGCCAGCCAGGAAGTTGGATATGCCGGATTGTCATTAGATGACCGGATTTTCCTGGCTCAGTCTGATATTATCCGCAAGGTTGCCAAGGAGGGACCGTGTGTGATCGTAGGAAGATGCGGAGATTACGTATTGAAAGATCGGGAGAATCTTGTTAAAATATTCATTCAGGCGTCTCCGGATTTCCGTATTGCCAGAGCCATTGAGAGAGATGGTGTGCCAAAAGAGAAAGCGGCTGAGATCGTGTTGAAGAAAGATAAGAGCCGTGCAAACTACTATAAGTATCATTCTGGTGAACGCTGGGACAATGTATTGAATTACGATCTGGCGATCCGCAGTGATCTGTGTGGTGTTGAGGAAACAGCCAGATGCCTGAAAGCATATATCGACCAGATGTAGAATAAAGAGAGAGGATTTTAGACAGACATGAAGATTCGTACTAGATTTGCACCAAGTCCTACAGGAAGAATGCATGTAGGAAATTTGAGAACCGCATTGTATGCGTACCTGATTGCTAAGCATGAGGGAGGAGACTTTTTACTTCGTATTGAGGATACAGACCAGGAGCGTTTTGTGGAAGGAGCACTGGATCTGATCTACAAGACAATGGCAGAGACCGGCCTGGTTCATGATGAGGGACCGGACAAAGACGGCGGCTATGGCCCTTATGTTCAGAGTGAACGAATGAAAACGGGCATGTATCTTGACTATGCGAAGCAGTTGGTGGAGAAAGGTGAGGCGTACTATTGTTTTTGTACCAAAGAACGATTGCAGAAACTCCACGAAGAAGCCGAAGAAAACGGAGCAGATGTAGCTAAATATGACAAGCATTGTCTGTCTTTGTCCAAAGAAGAGGTAGAAGAAAAACTGGCTGCCGGGGTTCCTTATGTGATCCGCCAGAACAATCCTACTGAGGGAGAGACTACCTTTGAAGATGTGATCTATGGCACGATTTCAGCGCCAAATGAGGAGCTGGATGATATGATCCTGATCAAGTCCGATGGATATCCTACATACAATTTTGCCAATGTCATCGATGACCATTTGATGGAGATCACCCATGTAGTCCGTGGTAACGAGTACCTTTCCTCTGCACCGAAATACAATCGCCTGTATCAGGCCTTTGGATGGGATGTACCAGTGTATGTACACTGCCCTACCATTACGGACGAGAATCATAAAAAACTCAGCAAGCGTCATGGAGCTTCCTCTTTTGAAGACCTTATGGATCTTGGATTTGTACCAGAGGCAGTAGTGAATTATGTAGCATTGCTGGGCTGGAGTCCTTCCGATGACAGAGAGATTTTTTCATTGGAGGAACTGGTTGAGGCATTTGACTATAAGCGCATCAACAAGTCTCCGGCTGTCTTTGATATGGTGAAACTGCGCTGGATGAACGGCGAGTACATCAAGAAGATGGAGGATGAAAAGTATTATGAGTATGCACTTCCACAGATCCGCAAGGTGATCACAAAAGACCTGGATCTGAAGAAGATCGCCGATCTGGTAAAGAGCCGTATCGAGGTGTTCCCGGATATTGATGAGAAGATTGATTTCTTCCAGGAACTGCCGGAGTATGACATTGCCATGTATACTCACAAGAAAATGAAGACCAATTCAGAGAATTCCCTGGAAGTCCTCAAGGAACTGCTTCCACGGTATGAAGCACTGGATGAGTATACGATCCCTGCCATTGAGAAAGTTGCTATGGATTATGTGGCAGAGAAAGGATGCAAGAATGGTCAGGCACTGTGGCCTCTCCGTACGGCAGTTTCCGGTAAACAGATGACTCCGGGAGGCGCCTATGAGATCATGGAGATCCTTGGAAAAGACGAGTCACTGGCCCGTATCCGCAAGGGAATTGAGATGTTAGAGCAGCAGTAAAATAAATATACACAGAGCATAGAGCCATTGCAAGGCAGCGTGAGAGCCGCCTTCGCAGTGGCTTTTTTGTTACCCAAACTTTTTACTTTGATTTTACATAACGGAGGTTTTAGATTTTACATAACTTGTCTAAGATTGGTCTTGTAAACAAAAAAAGAAAGAAAAACAAAAACAATTTTTAGGAGGAATTTAGTTATGACAAAGAGAAGAGTTTTGGCCATGCTTGCATGTGGCGTACTGACAGCAGGATTATTAACAGGATGCGGCGGTTCATCTTCAGACACAGCAGGAGCAGATGATGCAGAGATCACAGTAGTATCCCGTGAAGACGGATCCGGTACTCGAGGCGCTTTCGTAGAATTGTTCGGCGTTCAGGATGAAGACGACAAAGGCGAAAAGACAGATATGACAACAGAGGATGCGACTATTACCAGCAGTACCGAAGTAGTAATGACGACGGTAGCAGGTAATAAAAATGCCATTGGTTACTGCTCACTGGGATCTTTGAACGACACAGTAAAAGCAGTAAAGATCGATGGTGTAGAGGCAACCGTAGACAATATCAACAACGGAAAATATGCTATTTCCCGTCCGTTTAACATCGCCACCAACGGTACACCAAGTGAGGTAACACAGGATTTTATCAACTACATCCTCAGTGAAGACGGACAGAAGATCGTAGAGGAAAACGGCTATATAAAAGCATCCGATGCCGGTGCATTTAAGAGCAACGGAGCGAAAGGAAAGATCGTAGTAGCAGGTTCTTCTTCTGTATCACCGGTTATGGAAAAACTGATGGAAGCTTACAAGAAGGTAAACACAGGTGCTGATGTAGAACTACAGGAAAGTGATTCTACAACCGGTATGAAGAATGCTATTGCAAAGACTTGTGACATCGGTATGGCATCCCGTGATCTCAAAGACAGTGAAACATCTGCCGGATTGAAAGCAACAGTCATTGCAAAAGATGGTATTACCGTAGTAGTAAACAAGGAAAACAGCATCGACAACCTTACCAAGGATCAGGTCAACAACATCTACCGTGGCAAGATCACAACTTGGGGCGAGGTTAAATAAAAGGGAGGACTCCTTATGAAAGAGAAGGTAATGAAAGTTGTCTTTTTGATGACGGCTTGTGTATCCATTCTTGCGGTAGCACTGATCTGCCTCTTCCTTTTCGTAAACGGAGTTCCGGCAATCCAAAAGATCGGATTGTTTGAATTTCTTGGGGGAACAACATGGAAGGCTTCCAGCGATAAGTTTGGAATCCTTCCTATGATTCTGGGAAGTGTGTATGTGACGGCAGGAGCGTTGGTCATTGGAGTTCCCATCGGTATTCTGACAGCTGTCTTTCTGGCAAGATTTTGTCCGAAGCGGCTGTATAAGCCGTTAAAGGCAGGCGTGGATCTGCTGGCAGGAATCCCGTCGGTTGTGTATGGTTTCTTTGGATTGTGTGTGTTGGTTCCGCTGACACAGGATTTGTTCGGCGGAAGCGGCAGCAGTATCCTGACAGCATCGGTGCTGTTGGGGATCATGATCCTGCCAACCATTATCGAAACATCGGAATCCGCTTTGCAGGCGGTGCCAAATAAATACTATGAGGGAGCACTGGCGCTGGGAGCAACCCACGAACGAAGTGTGTACCGGACCATTGTACCGGCTGCAAAATCCGGTATCACGGCAGGTGTGATCCTGGGTGTGGGCAGAGCCATCGGCGAGACCATGGCCGTGATCATGGTAGCCGGCAACCAGGCAAGGATCCCAACCAGTATTCTCAAAGGTGTCCGCACCATGACAGCCAATATCGTCATCGAGATGGGATATGCAACGGATTTTCACCGTGAAGCACTGATCGCTACCGGTGTTGTATTATTTATCTTTATTTTAATTATCAACTTATTGTTTTCAATCTTGAAGCGAAAGGCGGTGGACTAAATGGAGATCAATCGAGTGTCTCTCAAGCAGAGAATGAGCACCTTGAAAAAACATCCGGGTTCCATGGTGGTATTTCTTCTGACCATTGCCGCCGCTGTTATTACCGTAGGAGTGCTGGGATTTCTTGTGATCTATGTACTGGTACGAGGAATTCCGTATCTGACACCGCAGTTGTTTGCATTTACATATACATCGGACAATGTATCTATGATGCCGTCCATTATCAACACTCTTTTGATGACAGCCCTGACTTTGCTGGTGGCTGTGCCGTTAGGCGTGTTTGCTGCGATTTATCTGGTAGAATATGCCAAAAATGGCAGCCGTCTCATCGCTATTGTAAGAGTAATGGCAGAGACACTGACAGGAATCCCATCCATTGTATATGGTTTGTTCGGTATGCTGTTTTTTGTGGGCTATTGTAAATGGGATTACTCACTTTTATCCGGTGCTATGACCCTGGCGATCATGGTATTGCCGGTTATTATGCGGACAACGGAAGAGGCATTGATGGCAGTTCCCAAATCATTCCGTGAAGGAAGTTTTGGACTGGGTGCAGGAAAAATAAGAACAATATTTAAAATTGTTCTTCCGGCAGCAGTTCCTGGAATTTTGTCAGGAGTTATCCTTTCAATAGGTAGAATTGTAGGTGAAAGTGCAGCACTTATCTTTACAGCAGGATCAGTGGCAGCAGTTCCTAATGGGTTATTCTCATCTACAAGAACATTGGCAGTGCATATGTATTGCCTACTTTCAGAAGGATTATATACAAATCAGGCATACGCAACTGCAGTTATTTTGTTGGGAATTGTATTACTCATTAACTTCCTGTCAGGACTTTTGGCAAAAAGAGTGAGTGCAAAGGATGTAAACGAAGAACAGTAAAGCAACTCAACAATAGTT
>ERZ827156.5130-NODE-5130-length-10061-cov-5.168599_pt1 | contig 10061 bp, 8 predicted proteins | sample MGYA00519919_ERZ827156 | MGnify/ENA primary metagenome ERZ827156 (study PRJEB31778, sample SAMEA3449269) | human gut metagenome | biome: human gut; feature: human-associated habitat; material: faeces | place: United Kingdom | collected 2010/2012 ... | reverse complement strand
ACGAGGGCGGGGCCAACAAAGACCTTGCCAAGTTTGCCGACCAGATCAACGCCCTCTGCGACAAGTGGGACCGATAAGAAAAACAGCAAAAGCCACGCGAAAGCGTGGCTTTTGTCTTACGTGGAAGGACGGTAGCTGCCTTTTTCCACAATATCATAAATGCTGCGCCCGGCCAGCTGCTCAAAATGGGCTTTCAGGGCAAGGGCTTCTTCACGGGAGGGGTACATACGCAGCCTCCTTTTTCACGGCTCCAGCGCGTCGATGGACGCCTGAAGGGCCTGATAGAATTTACCGAGATGCACGCCGTCGAGGAAGCGGTGGTTGACTTCCACCGACATCCCCAGCGTTTCGCGGCCGGTGCCGTCCGGCACGTACTTCCCCCACGCGATGCGAGGGATGTTGTCGTCCCGGTCAAAATCCCGCTCGTTGGTCAGGGCCGTCAAGTCCAGCCACGGGACGCAGGAAAAATAGATGAGGGCGTCCAGCTCCTTGTCGTCTTGGTCGAGGAAGTGGGTCTGCGCCTCGCTGCGTGCCTTGGCGGCGGCGCAGAACTGCTCCATCGTCTGCTCCTGCGGCAGGGTGACGATGTAAAAATCCTCGCTGCCGGGTTTCAGGTCGGTGAAGCTGGGGATGCGCTCGTCCAGCAGGAAAATCTCGCCGCCCCGGACGGTATAACGGAAGTTCTCCACGGCATTGACGGCGTTCGTAGCCAGATAGACCAGCGCATAGTAAAACGAAAGGCCATGCCGCTTGGTGTAGGCGTGGAGCCGGGTCACATCCACCCGGAAGGTGGCGCTGTAAAAGGGCTGGGACACCGCCGAGAAAAAGCCGAACTTTTCCGCGCGGGGCCAGTGGGCCGGGTCGATCTTCTGCATGGGAACCTCCCGTTCTCTTAAAAAGCGTACCGCTCCATGGTCTCCGGGCTGCGGAATTCGTGCTTCTCATAGTAGCCGATGAGGGTGCCGTCGGCGTCCCGCAGGGCGACCATGTAGACGTCCTTGTTCTGCTTTTCGTTGTGATGGGTGTAGATGATGTTGTGCTCCGGGCTGGCCGCGAACCAGTCCACGACCTGCTGAATGCGGCTGTTGGAGCTGGCATTGTGGCAGTGGAGCAGACTGCGGCCGATGAGCTGCGCGCCGCCGTGCTTCGCATAATTGCGGATGGCAGCGGGGTTCATATAAATGATGGTGTGCTGCAAGTCGCACAGCACGACCGAAGCGGTGTCTTGGTCGATGACACTTTTGAAATAGGCGTTCAGGTCTGTCATGATGTTACTCCTTCTTTGTTCTTATCCAGCGCGTCGAACTGTTTGACGATCTGGGGGTCTTTCAGCTTGATGACCTTGCCGGAGAGGTAATGCAGGGTGTTCTCCTCCGGGATGTCGAGGAAACGGATGCGGACGGCGCAGAGGGCTTGGGTCTTGGTGCCGGTGCGCTCGTTCATCTTGCGGTTGCCGTATTTGATGTCGCCCAGAACCGGCTTGCCGAGGTAGGCGAGGTGGGCGCGAATCTGGTGGGTGCGGCCCGTGATGAGGCCGATCTTGCACAGCGCGAAAGGCCCGGCGGTGCGCAGAACATCCACATCGGTGATGATCTGCTTGCGGCGCTCGTCCTGCGACTGGTGGGCGTGGATGCTGACCTTGTTGTTCTTTTCGTCGTGCTCCCACCACGCGGTGAACCGGCCGCTCTGGGGGATGCCCACGGTGATGGTGTAGTATTCCTTTTTGAGCAGGTCGGTGCGGATGATCTCGTTCATATCCCGCAGGGCGGCGTAGCTCTTGGCCGCAATGACCAGCCCCTCGGTGCCGCGGTCCAGCCGGTTGCAGATGCCGGGCTTGAAGCGGTTTTCACCGTGGGGGTCGTACTCGCCTTTCTGCGCGAGGTACTGGGTGAACGCATCCACGAGGTTGGCGTCGCCGGTGCGGTCGCTGTGGCAGAGCAGGTGGGTGGGCTTATAGAGGACGGCAATGTTCTCATCCTCGTAGATGACGGTCACCTTGGGCTGGCTGGGCTGCTTCTTAGGCGCTTTCGGCGCGGGCTTCGTCCCTTCCGGCGGAAAAAACTCGTCGTTGATGTACAGCTCAATGAGGTCCCCGGCCTTGAGGCGGTCTTCGGGGGCACCCTTTTTGCCGTTGACCTTGATGCGCTTATTGCGGAAGCTTTTATAGAGCAGACTGGTGGGAAAATCGCGGGTCACGCTCTGTACAAAGCGGGACAGGCGCACTCCCTCGTCGTTGGCAGTGGCGGTAAATTGTTTCATAAAACAGAGTCCTTTGATTCAAAAGTAAGAGTTTATCCTTATGCCAAGGACTCCCCTGCAAGGGGAGCTGGCGCAAAACGCCTGAGAGGCCGTACGAAGGATCGAATCCTCTTTTTCTATAATAAACTACCGGATTTGCGAAGTCAACGCGAAAATTTGGGCGGGACTCTTGTGTTTTGGGAAAAATCGGGTACTATTAGAAGGAAGAATGCGCGAAAGGAGCCGACCCATGGCCGAAGAAAAGAAGACCCACGAAGGGCACCGCCAGCGGATGCGGAAGAGGGTAGAGCAGCAGGGCTTCGACAGTCTGGAACCCCATGAGGCGCTGGAATACCTGCTGTACATCACCAACGCGCGGAAAGATACGAACCAACTGGCCCATGATCTTATGGGCCGGTTCGGCGATTTTGCCGGGGTGCTGGAAGCCACCGAAGAAGACTTGCTGACGGTGGAGGGCGTCGGCCCCGCCACAGCGCGGATGCTGCATCTTTTACCGGCGGTCAGCCGATACTATACCCAATGCCGCACCAACGGGAAGATCAGCTTCAAGACCACGGAGCAGCTGGCGGTCTATCTTCTCCGGTTATTTGCCGGGGCGGAGCAGGAGCGGGCACTGCTGCTGGCGCTGGACGGCCGCAGCCGCATCAAGGCGACCCTCTGGCTCAAGGACGGCACCGGCGACCGGGTCAGCCTTGCCATCAAGGACGTGGTGGCCGCGGCGCTGAAGGGCGGCACGGACAGCGTGGTGCTCTGCCACAACCATCCCAACGGCATGGCTCTGCCCTCGCGGGAGGACATTCAGGCCACCGAGAACATCGTGCGGGCGCTGGGGCTGGTCCGGGTGCATCTGCGGGACCACATCATCCTGACCGAGAGCGAGTACTTCTCCATGCGGGATGAGAATCGGCTGCCCTTCTATGACTTTGCAACAGGGGAGATGCTGAGGCCGTATTGAATCTTTTTGTTTACAATATAAAATAGTTGTGCTATACTGAGCATGAAAAAGCACAACTATTTGTGGTTCTAACGGAAAGGAGAGTGCGGTGATGGCAGACGAGAAGTTCCATCTGGTGTCGAACTATGCCCCGACGGGCGACCAGCCGCAGGCCATCCAGCAGCTTGTGGAGGGAGTGGAGCGCGGCGACCGGTGCCAGACCCTGCTGGGCGTCACCGGCAGCGGCAAGACTTTTACGATGGCAAACGTCATCGCCCAGTGCAACCGCCCCACCTTGGTGCTGGCCCATAACAAAACGCTGGCGGCCCAGCTCTGCACCGAGTTCCGGTCCTTTTTCCCGGACAATGCGGTGGAGTATTTTGTTTCCTACTACGATTACTACCAGCCGGAAGCCTATATCCCCAGCACCGATACCTATATTGAAAAGGACAGCGCCATCAACGACGAGATCGACCGGCTGCGCCATTCGGCGACGGCGGCTCTGTCCGAGCGGCGGGACGTCATCATTGTGGCGTCGGTGTCCTGCATCTATTCGCTGGGCGACCCCATCGACTACCGCAGCATGGTCATCAGCCTCCGCCCCGGCATGGAAATGGAGCGGGATGAGCTGTGCAAGCGGCTGGTGACGCTGCAATATGAGCGCAACGACATCAATTTTATCCGCAACAAGTTCCGGGTCCACGGCGACACGGTGGACATCTACCTTGCCTATATGAGTGACCTCGCCATCCGGGTGGAGTTTTTCGGGGACGAGATCGACCGCATCATCGAGTTCAACCCCGTCACGGGGGCCAAGCAGAATGTGGTCAAGCACGTGGCCATCTTCCCGGCCAGCCACTACATCGTCAGCGCCGAGAAAAAGGCGAAGGCGCTGGAAAAGATCCGCGCCGAGTGCGACCAGCAGGTGAAGCAGTTCATCACCGAGGGCAAGCTCATCGAGGCCCAGCGCATCCAGCAGCGGACGAATTACGACATGGAGATGCTGACCGAGGTGGGCATGTGCAAAGGCATCGAAAACTATTCGGCGGTGCTGTCGGGCCGCGCGCCGGGCAGTATGCCGACCACGCTGCTGGATTATTTCCCGAAGGATTTCCTCCTCTTTGTGGATGAGAGCCACGTCACCCTGCCGCAGGTGCGCGCCATGTACGGCGGCGACTATGCCCGCAAGAAAACGCTGGTGGAGTACGGCTTCCGTCTGCCCTCGGCGTTCGACAACCGCCCCCTGAAATTTGAGGAAGTGGAGTCGAAGCTGAACCAGATGATCTTCGTTTCGGCCACCCCCGGCGAGTACGAGCGCCAGAACAGCACCCAAGTGGCCCAGCAGGTCATCCGGCCCACCGGCCTTCTGGACCCGCTCATCTCGGTGCGCCCGGTGGAAGGGCAGGTCACCGACCTGCTGGGCGAGATCAACGCCCGCACCGCAAAGAACGAGCGGGTGCTGGTGACGACCCTGACCAAGAAAATGGCCGAGGATCTGACGGATTTCCTGACGGAACAGGGGATCAAGGTCAAGTATATGCACCACGAAGTCGATACCTTCGAGCGGATGGAGATCATCAAAGACCTCCGCCTCGGCTCCATCGACGTGGTGGTGGGCATCAACCTGCTGCGGGAGGGCCTCGACCTGCCGGAGGTCAGTCTGGTGGCCATTCTGGACGCCGATAAGGAGGGTTTCCTGCGCAGCGAGACGAGCCTCATCCAGACCATTGGCCGCGCGGCCCGCAACGCCGAGGGTCTGGTCATCATGTACGCCGATGAGGTGACGGACAGCATGGAACGCGCCATCACCGAGACCGAGCGCCGCCGCGCCATCCAGATGGCCTACAACGAGGCCCACGGCATCGTGCCCAAGACCATCGTGAAAGCCATCCCGGATTCCATCGAGATCAGCGACAAGGCCGAGAACGCCAAGATGAACACCCGGCGGATGGGCAAGCTGGAGCGGGAAGCCGCCATTGACCGCCTGACCCGGGAGATGAAGGAGGCGGCGAAGCTGCTGGAATTTGAGCACGCGGCCTTCCTGCGCGACCAGATCGACCGTCTGCGCCGGGGCGAGAACCCCACCGTGGACTCCGACGCGGAAACGGAGCGCAGGCAAAACCATGCACAGACACAGAGAAGAGGGAGAAAGTACCTTGGCAAACGATAAGATCGTCATCAAAGGAGCGCGGGAGCACAACCTGAAAAACGTAGATCTGACCCTCCCGCGCGAAAAACTCATCGTCATGACCGGCCTGTCCGGTTCGGGCAAGTCGAGCCTTGCCTTCGATACCATTTACGCCGACGGCCAGCGCCGCTACGTCGAGAGCCTGTCCAGCTATGCCCGGATGTTCCTTGGCCGGATGGACAAGCCCGATGTGGACGAGATCACCGGTCTGTCGCCGGCTATTTCCATCGACCAGAAGACCACCAGCCACAACCCCCGCTCCACCGTGGGCACCGTGACGGAAATTTATGATTATCTGCGTCTGCTGTACGCCCGCGTGGGCGTGCCCCACTGCCCGATCTGCGGCCGGGTCATCAGCCAGCAGACCGTGGACGAGATGGTGGACGCCGTCCTGAAGCTGGACGAGGGTACAAAGTTTCAGATCTTGGCCCCCGTGGTGCGCCAGCGCAAGGGCACCCAGCAGAAGGAACTGGACGCGGCCCGGCGGGGCGGCTACTCCCGCGTCCGCGTCGATGGAAATCTCTACGACCTCGATGAGGAGATCACGCTGGAAAAAAACATCAAGCACACCGTCGAGATCGTCGTGGACCGCCTCGCCATGCGCAAGGGCATCCGGGGCCGTCTGGCCGATTCGCTGGAAACGGCGCTGGCCCTCACCGGCGGCATCGCCGAAGTGGACGTCATCGGCGGCGAGTGCATGACCTTCAGCCAGAACTTCGCCTGCCCGGAGCACGGCATCTCCATCAGCGATCTGTCGCCCCGGCTGTTCTCCTTCAACAACCCGCTGGGTGCGTGCGAAAAGTGCACCGGCCTCGGTACATTTATGCGGGTGGACGAGGAGCGCATCCTGCCCAACCGGAACCTGTCCATCCGGCAGGGGGCCATCAAGGCCAGCGGCTGGTACTACGCCGAAGGGTCGGTGTCCGAGATGTACTACCTCGGTCTTGGCAAAAAGTACGGATTCACGCTGGATACGCCCATCAAGGAGATGAGCACCGAGGCCGTGAACGCCATCCTTTACGGCACCAACGGCGAAAAGATCGAGATGCACCGCACCAACGAGTTCGGCAGCGGCGTCTACTATAACAGCTTTGAGGGCATCGTCGAGAACTTGGAGCGCCGCTTCCGCGAGACCAACAGCGAGTGGATGAAAGAAGAGATCGGCAGCTTCATGTCCGGCGTCGAGTGCCCGGACTGCCATGGCCGCCGCCTGAAGCCGGTGGTGCTGGCCGTGACCATCGGGGATAAGAATATCAGTGAATTCTGCGAGATGTCCATCCGGGAGGAGCTGGAGTTCATTGCAAAAAATGAGCCGAATCTGACCGAAAAGCAGCGGCAGATCGGCGGCCAGATCATGAAGGAGATCAAGAACCGGCTGCAATTCCTGCAGAGCGTGGGTCTGGATTACCTGACGCTGGCCCGCTCGGCGGGCACCCTTTCCGGCGGTGAAAGTCAGCGCATCCGCCTGACCACCCAGATCGGCAGTGCGCTTTCCGGTGTGCTGTACGTGCTGGATGAGCCGAGCATCGGTCTGCATCAGCGGGATAACGACAAGCTCATTGCGACCCTGAAAAACCTCCGCGATCTCGGCAACACGGTCATCGTGGTCGAGCACGACGAGGACACCATGCGCAGCGCCGACTATATCGTGGACGTGGGCCCCGGCGCGGGCGTTCACGGCGGCGAGATCGTGGCGGCGGGCAGCGTCAAGGACATCTGCAAGGCCAAGCGGAGCATCACCGGCGACTACCTGTCCGGCCGCAAGCGGATCGCCGTGCCGGAGATCCGCCGCGCGGGCAGCGGCAACTACCTGACCGTCCGAGGGGCGCGGGAGAACAATCTGCGCAACATCGACGTCCGCTTCCCGCTGGGTGAGTTCATCTGCGTCACCGGCATTTCCGGCTCCGGCAAGTCCAGCCTCATCAACGAGATCCTGTACAAGACGCTGGCCAGCGAGCTGAACGGTGCCCGCGCCCGTGCGGGCAAATGCGACGGGGTAGAGGGGCTGGAATTTGTCGATAAGGTCATCGGCATCGACCAGCAGCCCATCGGCCGCACGCCCCGCTCCAATCCGGCCACCTACACCGGGGTGTTCAACGATATCCGCGCCGTCTTTGCCGAAACGCAGGACGCTAAAATGCGCGGCTACGGCCCCGGCCGGTTCAGCTTCAACGTCAAGGGCGGCCGCTGCGAGGCCTGTGAGGGCAACGGCATCCTGCAGATCGAAATGCACTTCCTGCCGGACGTCTACGTCCCCTGCGAAGTCTGCAAGGGTGCCCGCTACAACCGCGAGACGCTGGAAGTGAAGTATAAGGAAAAGACCATCTCCGACGTTCTGAACATGACCGTGGAGGAGGCGGTGGTCTTCTTTGCCAACCAGCCCAAGATCGCCCGCAAATTGCAGACCCTGCTGGACGTGGGGTTGGGTTATGTGACGCTGGGCCAGAGTGCGACCACCCTTTCCGGCGGCGAGGCCCAGCGCGTCAAACTGGCCAATGAGCTGGCCCGCCGCGGCACCGGCAAGACGGTCTACATCCTCGACGAGCCGACCACCGGTCTGCACATCGCGGATGTCCACCGCCTGATCGAAGTGCTGCAGAAGCTGGTGGATGCGGGCAACACCGTCATCGTCATCGAGCACAACCTCGATCTCATCAAGTGCGCCGACCACATCATCGACCTTGGCCCCGAGGGCGGAAGCGCCGGCGGACTCATCGTGGCGGAGGGAACACCCGAGCAGGTGGCAGAGGTACCGGAAAGCTTTACCGGCCAGTACCTCAAGCCGCTGCTGGACAAGGACGCCCGCCTCCGCGCAGAGGGAAAATAAGGATACAGAAGCAGACAGAGCCGCAGCCCCCGAAAGGACTGCGGCTCTGTTGTTTAAAAAGCTTCGGATAAAATAAAAAAAGCTCCTCAATCGAGCTAACCCGAAGGTTGTTCGACTGAGAAGCAAATTGTCCAGCAGAGCTGGACAAATCCGAACTTTTTCCTTCTACCCCATCAGCCGTCAAAGCGTCCTCAAATCGGACGATTTGGGTGCCATCCTTGTAGTTGAACGTGATTAGCATCCGGTCATCGTACAGGAAAATGGCATTTATAAAAATTTCAATCAGCGCTTTCCGCTGCTTTTTCTGCGAAATATCGAACTTTCTGAATTTCATCAGCCAGAATCGGATGAAATCCTCATTGAAGCTGGGCTTCTTCAATTTTTCATCTGCGATTTTTACAGTCAGCTCATCTTTCTGGATTTCCATCGCTTCCAGACGCTCTTTCGTTGTCCGGGTGTACAAGCCGTCCTCGATTGCCTTCATCAGGTTGTCCAACTTTTTGTTGACCTCTCGCAGTTGCTTTTCCAGCAGCGGGATCGTGGTGTTCTCCTGATTCTGGACATCCATGACCAGTTGAACGATCTTGTCGATCACCGCATCGTCCTGAATCAGCTTCATGGTCTCCCGGACGACCAGATCTTCCAGCCAGTCCTTCTGCACGGTCTTTTTGTTGCAGCCCTTGCGCCGCTTGACGTTGGCGCATTTATAATAATAGTAGGTGCGTCCGGTGGCACTGGTTCCGCTTTCGCCGAACATCAGCGCACCACACTTGCCGCAGAACAGCTTGGTGGTCAGCAGATATTCCTCGTCTGCCTTGCCACAGGCAGGGGCACGCTTGTTCTTATCCAGACGCTTCTGCACCCGGTCAAACAGGTCTTTCGGAACAATAACCGGAATTGCATCCGGCACAACGATATCCCGGAAAGACAGTTCGCCAATGTACCGGCGGTTCTTCAGCATGGTGTTCACGCTACTGTGGGTCATTTTTCCGCCCAGCATATTGCGGACACCCTTGTCATTGAGGAAGTTTACGATTTCCACCATCTTATCACCGTTGTCATACCGCTGAAAGGCTTCCAGCACCAGCGGAGCAGTCAACGGGTCAAGATGATAGAACTTGGCATCGTCGATTTTATAGCCAATGGTTCCCGTACCGCCAGTGCACTTACCCTTCAAGGCGTTCTCGGTCTGACCACGAATCACTTTTTCGGACAGCTCTGCCGAATAGTATTCTGCCATACCCTCTAGAAGGGTTTCCACCAGAATGCCCTGTGAACCCTCAGCAATGGGTTCCATAACGGAAATCAGGTGGACACCGTTCTTTTTCAGGATCATCTTATAGTTTGCGCTATCAAAACGATTCCGGGCAAAGCGGTCAAATTTCCAGACGAGAACAACATCAAACAGCTTCTTGCCGCTGTCTTTGATCATCTGCTGGAACTCCGGGCGATTGTCTGTTTTGGCGGAGAATGCACGATCAATGTAGTGTTTGATGACCGTGATACCGTTTTTTTCCGCATAGGCCGTGCATTCCCGAATCTGTCCTTCGATGGATTCTTCGCGCTGGTTATCGCTGGAATAGCGGGCGTAAATTACGGCGGTCATAGGCTCACTTCCTTTTTCTTATCGAACAGACGGGTAGCTTTTTGCATACTTGTAGATCTGCCGTGCACAGTCAAGGCTCATTTTGCTGGAATCGTTGTGTTTGAGCCATGCATTCACATTGCCCGGATTCAGCCTCAGGTCAGTGTAAAGGCGATAATTCGTCAGTTTCTTTTTCTGCTGAAGTTCCAATACCCGGCGATGGATCAGATCTTTTGTGTCATTGTCCGCAAGGGCGGCATCCCGCACC
>ERZ827156.5129-NODE-5129-length-10061-cov-5.785529_pt1 | contig 10061 bp, 6 predicted proteins | sample MGYA00519919_ERZ827156 | MGnify/ENA primary metagenome ERZ827156 (study PRJEB31778, sample SAMEA3449269) | human gut metagenome | biome: human gut; feature: human-associated habitat; material: faeces | place: United Kingdom | collected 2010/2012 ... | reverse complement strand
CCTGTGGGACAAAGGCTTGGATGGTGCCCGCAAAGCCGCCGCCCTGCATCCGCCACGCCCCGCCCCGCCCGGCCAGCAGATACTGGCTCAACGCCAGCGCCGAGGAGAGTCCCTGATGCCGCACATCGGCGGCGCAGTAGACGTTCTGGCAGAGGGTGAAGGATGCGTGTCCGCTGGCCTCGATCAGCCGAAGAAAGGCCGGGAAGTCCCCCGCCCGCAGCGCATCCCGCTCGGCGAGGGTGCGGGCATTCTCCTCAAAATAGTGGATGGCCCGCAGCACGGCGCGGTCCCCGCACGTCTGCCGCAGCCGGGGCAGGGCGGCCCAGAGATCCGCCGCCTGCACCTGACCGAGGACCTTTGCCCCCAGCTGCGCCGCCACAGCCTCCATCTCCTTCCGGATGGCCGCAAACTCGCCGGTCAGCTCGCTGTGGCTGCCCCGCGTGTCGGTCACGCAGAGGGTCATTCCGGCTGGCAGCAGCCCCGCCGCATGGATCTTCTCGATCTTAGGGGAAGCCGGGTCGGCAAAGTCCGCAAAGATGACGCCGCCCACCGCGCTGGTCAGTTGATCCAGCAAGCCGCTGGGCTTGCCGAAGTAGGTGTTCTCCGCATACTGGCAGATCTTTGCCAGCTCCGGAGCCGACAGGCCGCAGTGATATTCCCCGTTCAGGATCACCGCCATCCCCATCTCGAATGCCGCCGAGCTGGACAGGCCGGACCCCCGCAGCACATCACTGGCGGTGTAGGCGTCGAAGCCGCTGACGGCCTTGCCCTTGGCCCGGAAGCCCTCCGCAATGCCCCGGATGAGGCTGGCGGAGTGGGTGCTCTCGCCGTCCTGCGGCTCGGCCTCGCGCAGGTCGATGACATCCAGCTTGTTGAACCCGCGGGATTTTACCCGGATGAAACCGTCATCGCTGGGCGACGCCACGGCCACAAGGTCGAGCATCACCGCCGCCGCCAGCCCGTAGCCGTGCTGGTGGTCGGTGTGGTTGCCGCCAAGCTCCGCCCGCCCCGGCGCGGAGTAGAGATGCACCTGCCGCCCCGGCCCGAAATAGAGTTCGAACTGTTCCAGCGCGGCGGCATACCGCTGCCGCTGCCGGGCCAACACTGCCGGGTCTGTGCCATACAACGCGGCAAGGGCCGCGTCCTGCTCCCCTGCCAAGATCTGCTGTCTGAGCTGTGTACTGGTCGCCATAGCCGTTCCTCCCCCAAGAACACCGGAAAGCCTGTTCGGAAAAGATGACTCTATTGTAATCGATGCAGCCGCAGTTTTCAATTTATTTGGCGATTTGATCGGGCAAAAAATCAAATTTTGGCACGAAAGTCAAAGAATCGGATGTACTTTTGTTGAATTTGCAGGGGCAAATATGTTATACTGAACTTAACAATGCCGCTGATGGGAGGAGATTCCTATGCCAGACGTTTACAAGCAGTCCTTCAAACAGAATTACACCAACAACATCGAATTGTCCATCTTCAACTGCGGCTTGGAGCGGTGCGCTCCGGGCCAGACATGGGGCCCCGGCATCCGGGACCACTACCTGATCCACCTTGTCGTTTCGGGCAGGGGCACCTTTGAAGTGGGCGGGCGCACCTTTGCCGTCGCCCCCGGTGATCTGTTCTTTGCCCGGCCGAGCCAGCTCATCCGCTACTCCGCCGACGAGCAGCAGCCGTGGGAGTACAGCTGGGTGGGCTTTAATGGCGCATGTGCGCACAAATTGGCCGCGCAGCTCCCCTTTACCGACGAGCAGCCCGTCCACCACACCAACGACCCCGACGGGATGCGCACAGCCCTGACCAACATCTATTCCTCCCGCGGGCTCCAGCCGCAGGACGAAGCCGCCATGGTGGGCTACCTGTACCTGTTCATCTCCGCCCTGATGAAGGAGACCAGCGAGGCCAAGCCCCACAGCACCTCGTCCTCCAGCCAGTATGTGCTCAACGCCATCAAGTACATCCAGTTCAATTATTCGCACGATATCTCCATCGACGATGTCGCCAAGAGCGTGGGCGTCTCCCGCAGCCATCTGTACCGGGTGTTCATGCTGAACGTCGGCAAGAGCCCCATTGATTATCTGACCGACTACCGGATCAACGAGGCCTGCAAGCTGCTGCGGGCGGGCAATCTGTCCATCGCCGAGGTCGCCGTCTCGGTGGGCTTCTTTGACCAATTCTACTTCTCGCGGGTCTTCAAGCGCGCCAAGGGCGTGCCGCCCAGCAAGTACCTCGCGTCCCAGACCGACGCCGCCGAGACGCCGGACGCCGAATAATACAAAAGGAGATCACCCATGCCCTTACAGAAAAATCAGGTGCTGACGCTGACCATCGAGCGGCTTTCCAATGATGGCAGCGGCGTGGCACACTCGCCGGACGGTGAGGCCGTGTTCGTGCCCGGCACCGCCCCCGGCGACGAGGCCGATGTCCGCATCGTCAAGGACTGCGGCCGCTATGCCTTCGGCATTCTGGACAGTCTGCGCACCCCCTCGCCCCACCGCATCCCGGTGGACTGCGCCGTGGCCGGCCCCTGCGGCGGGTGCAGTCTGCGACATCTGGACTACGCCGCCGAGCTGCGGGCCAAGCAGGAGAGCGTGACCGACGCCTTCCGCCGCATCGGCGGGCTGGATGTGCCGGTTCTGGACGCCCTGCCCTCCCCCGAAGTAGACCGCTATCGCAACAAGGTGCAGTTCCCGGTGGGCCGGGACAAAAACGGTGCCCCCTGCATCGGCTTTTACGCCGGGCGCACCCACCGCATCGTCCCCTGCCCGGACTGCAAGCTGCAGCCCGGCGTCCTGAACGACATCGGCAACGCACTCTGCGCCTTTTTTGCGGCCAACCACATCCAGCCCTACGACGAGGCCACCGGCAAGGGCCTTGTGCGCCATATCTTCCTGCGGCGCGGTTCCCACAGCGGGCAGATCATGGTCTGTATCGTCTGCACCCGCCCGAAGCTCCCCCACAGCGCGGAGCTGGCTGCCCAGCTGCAAGCGCAGTTCCCGGCCATCGCGACCATCCTCGTGAACGTCAACGCCAAAAACACCAACGTCATCCTCGGCGCCGAGACCCACACCCTTTCCGGCCCCGGCTTCATCGAGGACACCCTCTGCGGCGTCCCGGTCCGGCTCGGCCCCCTGTCGTTCTATCAGGTCAACACCCTCGCCGCCGAGCGGCTGTACGGCATCGCCGCCGACTACGCCCAGCTCCAGCCGGAGGACCTCCTGCTCGACCTCTACTGCGGCATGGGCACCATCGGCCTCTCGATGGCCGGCCACTGCCGCGAACTGATCGGCGTGGAGATCGTTCCCGAGGCCATCGACAGTGCCAAGGCCAATGCCGCCCGGATGGGCGATGCCGTCGCCGCCAAGAGCCGCTTCTTCTGTGCCGATGCCGGCGAGGCCGCTGCCCGCCTCGCCGCCGAGGGCCTGCGGCCTGACGTCATTATGCTCGACCCGCCCCGCAAGGGCTGCGATGAGACAACTCTCTCCGCCGTCGTCCAGATGTCCCCCCGCTGGGTGGTCTACGTCAGCTGCAACCCCTCCACCGCCGCCCGCGACGCCGCGTGGCTCGGACAGCATGGGTATCGCGCCGAGAAGGTGCAGCCCGTGGATTTGTTTCCGCGAACGAAGCACGTCGAAGCGGTTCTCCTTTTGACCAAACTCAATGTCGAGCGACACATCGAAGTGGACGTCAGTATGGACGAGTTGGATGTGACTGCTGCGGAGAGCAAAGCAACCTAACTGTCCGAAGGAAAAAGAGGATGCAATTGTGGAGGCTTTGAAGCATTTTCAGATGATTTGATACGCAATCACCCCAGAGAGAATAGCCTCTTGTGCGTTCTCTCTGGGGTGATTTTTGCGTTATGCTACTTCCGGGTAGCGCATATATACATACTCGTAGATTTTCTTCTGGTAAGTCTGGATATCGCTTACATCATAGCTATTGGGAAGTTCTTGCCAAAGGGTATTGCGAATCAGGTTATCCACAATCGCCTTGGTTTCCTGCTTGTCCGTCCAATGGTCGAGTTTGGCAATCTGCTGTTTGATTTTTGTCAACAAGTCCACAGACACCTTCTTGATCGTTTCAATTTCCTGCTTCGTGAGGTTCTCCGAAAACAGCAAATCGTACACTGAAAGTTCCTCATCGCTGGAAAAGCCCTCACGCACATAGCGCTGCTGCTCCGTGTCCAGTGAACTTGCAAGCTCCATCAGATCCATGAAGGTTTTCTCAATGGTTGCCCGGTTCTGCTCTGCATTATAGGCATCTATGATTTCCTGATAGCGGTCATAATAATCAATGCGCTGCGGGTTTGCAAACAGCATCTTCGACAACTGCTGATTCACCAGTTCATCCAGATCTCGCAGCAAGAGATTCTTCCGCCGGGTGTGGGCAAACTCCCGGCTCAGCAGGTCAAAATCAATTTTGCTGATGTCAAACTGCCGGGAAGGTACAGCCTCCTGATCCGGCTTTTCCACATGGATGTACTCGTTGACGATGCCGTTGATCTGCACCATCAGGTCGGTATTGTCCGCGTGTTTCCGCTTCTGCTGCAAGCCCTCGTAGATGGCGAGAATTGCGTTTTTCCGGGCGCGCACGGCATCGTCCACATCGTCACGGTCTGCGTAGCGGAACAGCCGCGCCAGTTCAGACGCATAGGTCTGGAAGGTTTTCTTGGTTTCCAACGTCTCGCACATCGCGTTGACTGCATCCTGTACAAGGCTCATCTTCTCAAAGTCCTGTGCATCCACCAGTTCCTGCAGCCGGAACCCGTGTTCTGCCAGAAAGCCGTCCATTTTTCCGATGACCGTGCGGATGCGCTGAATCAGCTCCGTTTTGTCCACCGTTGGGTCAATGCCCGCCGGGCTGTTCTTGCTGACCGTATAATCTGCCAGAGCCTTGCGCAGCGCCTTTACGATACCAATATAGTCCACGATCAGGCCGTTGCTCTTGCCCTCCGAAACACGGTTTGCACGAGCAATAGTCTGCATCAGGGTATGGGCTTTCAACGGCTTGTCCAGATACAGACAGGACAGACACTTTACATCAAAGCCCGTCAGCCACATGGCACAGACGAACACCACCCGGAACGGATTCTTGCTGTCCTTGAATTCTTTATCCAGCTCCCGCTTTTCCATTTTGGCACGGTGCGGCAGAATATCCAGCCCCCACTTTTTGAAGGTCTGCACCTCGTTCTGCTCCTGACTGATCACCACTGCCATTTCGGTTTCTTTCATCCATGCCAGTTTACGGGCAAGCTCCTGTGCTTCCTGCTGGGTCACTGCGCCCTGCCGGGCTTCCAGCTCCCTGATCTTTGCCCGCCAGCATTCCTGCACATAATTGTACATCCGCACACAGGTGACCTTATTCAGGCAGACGAACATCGCCTTGCCGCTGGTCCAAAGGTCAGAGTAATGCTCCACAAAGTCCTTTGCAATGGAACGCAGCCGTTCATCTGCGGTGAGAATATGGATCTCCTTTGCAAACTCGCGTTCCAGCTTTTCCTCCTGCGAGGGATCAAGGTCGGCGGCTTCAATGGCATCCAAAATCCGCCCGGTGATCTCCGGCTTGTCCAACTGGGCGATCTTATCCGCACGGTTCTCATAATACAGCGGCACCGTTGCGCCGTCCTCCACCGCCCGCTTGAAATCATACACCGACAGATACCCGCCAAAGGTGCGCTCGGTGATATGGTCATCCGCCAGCAGCGGCGTACCGGTAAAGCCGATGCGGGACGCCGTGGGCAGCAGGTGCATCATGTTGTCTGCAAAAATGCCGTACTGGCTGCGATGGGCTTCGTCCGACAAAATCAGAATGTCGTGATCCGGGTAGATGGGCGGCTCCTTGGGCAGATTGAACTTCTGGATCAGGGTAAACACAAAGCTGGGGTTGCCCTGCAGCTTTTTTACAAGGTCTGTACCGCTGGATGCAATGAACTGCGAAGCCTTTGTCTTGCCCAGCAGACCGCAGTTTTCAAAGGTATCGCTGATCTGCCGGTTCAGCTCGTCACGGTCGGTCAGTACCACAATGGTGGGCGAGCCTGCAAACTTGCGCCGGATCTTCTGCGCCAGAAAGACCATCGAATAACTCTTGCCAGACCCCTGCGTGTGCCAGAACACACCCAGTCTGCCGTCTTTTAACTTGCGGTTCTCGTAAGCACTGACGGCCTCGTTGACGCCGAGATACTGGTGGTTGCGGGCCAGAATCTTGGTGGTGCGCCCACCGGAATGGTCGTAAAGGATGAAGTTTTCCAGCAGATCGAGGAAGGTCTTTTTCTCGCAGATGCCCCGCAGCATGGTTTCCAGCTCCACTCTGCCTGCATCGCTCTCCTTCAGACGCTTCCACTCGTGGAAGAACTCGTACTTGCTGCCAAGCGTGCCCACCTTGGCTTCCAATCCATTGGACAGCATAAGAAAGGCATTATAGTAGAACAGCTGCGGAATGGTATCGAGATAATTTCGGTAATTGTCTATGTAGGCGTTCTGCACATCCACGGTAGGCTTTTTCAGCTCGATAAACAGCAGCGGAATGCCATTGACAAAGCCCACAATGTCTGTCCGGCAGCGGTACAGCTGCGAGTGGATCTTCATTTCTTTTACGGCGAGGAAATGATTGTTTTCCGGGTTTTTGAAGTCGATCACCGCCGCACTCCGCGTTTCGGTGCGGCCATCCGGCCGCTTGACCGTCACCGGGATGCCATCCCGCAGCAGAAAATACTTTTCCTCATTGATCTGCATCAGGGATGCGGTGGAAACGTGCGCCGTGAATTTCTTCTGCACCTCGTCCAGTTGGTTCGGGGTGAGCCATGGGTTCAGCCGCAAAAGCGCCTGCCGAAAATACCGGGTCAGCAACACTTCCCCATAGCTGGTGCGGCCCAACGTCCCGTCCTGCCCCAGCTTTTCGGAGTTGTAAGCCAGCACCACCTCCCAGCCCAGAACATTTTGCAGCAGGTTGCCCGCACTGTTCTGAACAAGGACATTTTCGGAGTATTCGCGGCTCATAGGATCACCTCATTCTTACCACGTTTGATTGTTTCTTATTGTTACTCTTGCTTCTTCTACCAGTTGGTTTAAGGCTTTCAATGATTCCAATAATTTTGTATGCGTACCATCCGGATTTTCATATGTTAAAAGTTCCAAATTTCGATTATTAAACAAAACTTTTGATACTGCCGGCTCATATGCGCCCTCAGCCGTCACAAAATAATGTGGTCTTGCACCCGGATATAAAAAATTGGAATTCTCCAGCGTAATCTTTATATCCGGATCATTTATTCCACAGCCAAGAAAAATAAACGTATGCGTAAGTATTAAGGCATCCAACAACTTATAAAAAGATGAATAATTGCACCTTGCTTGATTATATTGTTTTTGAGTAAAAACCAATTTAGCTGTTTCGTCCGTATGCCCATGTGCTCGAATAATCAAATAATCTGACGTTCTAAGATATTTTGCGATATCATCCTCATAATAGGATTTTGCAACCACAGAAGAATGCGATTCAGTCATCGCATATTGTTCATATATCTTGTCAATATTAGGTGTTATAACAATTCTGGAATCCAGTTTATAAATTTCCTCGTGTAACTCACACGGTTCATACCGTGGTCTTTTGAACTCGTCAGATGCCAAATCACCAAAATCATTTTCTCCAATATCATCAACAATCACTTCGCAAGCCATTAAATAGTCTTTTTCCTCTAGCAACCTTTCAATTGTGTCTTTATGGTCACGAAGTTTTGTTTCTCGTTTAGAGAGAATATCTCTTAAAAACTTTTCCCACGTTGCTGGCCGTTTTCCACTGCTATTTTGGGAGTTGGCTGATATTCCAGAACCTAAAAAAAGCACACATCGTCTTCTTGCAATTGCTTCTACCAATGCTTCTGGCCAGTCTATCATTTAAGTGCCTCCATATTATTTAACATCCTGTCTACAATCGCATTCATCAAGCTCTCAAATGCTTTAACTTTTTGGTAATGTGCGCCGACCACTCCATCACAAGCCGAAAGTTCGAAAATCGGTTTATGCGCTGTTTGAGACATTGGAACCAAACTATAAAAATTAGGGATTGATCCAATTTTATAGTCAATTTCATCATCTTTTCCAATATTTATTTGATTTACAACATCTTTTTGAATAGCTTCAGGTATTTGTTTTAAAATTTCATCGTATGCGCGTACTGCGCGTGCTGTCCCCCCTGTATATTTCATAATATACTGTTGTTCCACATATCCCAAGAATTCAATCTCACACCTCTGCCGCATACCATCTAAACTGCGCTTTTTATCTTCATCCAATTCCAATATTCCTTTATTAAATAGTTTACTCCACGAAGAAATCGAACTTCCTATATTACCTAACGCGAGCAAACTAAACACATCAGATGACATCGGCGTAATAAAATAATCACATGCCAATAGGATTGAACGATTGATTGCACCTAAAGATGGTCCCATGTCAAAGAACACATAATCATAGCCATTACATAACGTCAGGAAATGTATAAATAGCATCGTCGATTTTATTCCACGCAAATCTGATGACTTAACATCTTTCCATTCACTCGCTAAGAAATCTTCAGAAGTTGCAAATTTGGGATTCCCGGGTATCATATCAAACCCAAAATATTTAGATTTTGTTATCTCATATTTTCTTATATACCCTGCGCCGTCCTCAATCGATGGCACAATATCCGCAATCGTAAATCTTTTTGGTTCATAGTACACATCATAAAATTTGTCTTCATCAAGTGCATATGTCGTACTGTTACATTGTGGATCAGCATCAATAACAAGCACCTTTTTTTGTCTTGCTTTGCATAAATAGGCAGCAAGATTGCACAACAGTGTCGTTTTTCCAACTCCACCCTTATTATTAAACATTGCTATCGACTCCATTAAAAATCTCCTTTCCGCGTTTCATACATCAACTTTGGCAACAGTAAATCTCTCGCTGTCTTTAACCGCTCATTTTGTCCTTGCAGCGTCTTTATCTTATTAAAATACGTTTTTGTGAGTTTGTCAAACTTTTCCAGAGTTTCTTTATCGGGAATCACCACATCCATCGCGTCCAGAATCTTTGTCGTCATGCTGGGTACTGCCGCACCAATATTCATGGAGTACATATCAAATGCTTTGACAAAGAAATATACAAAAACGGCTGTATGTGGTTGTTTCATCGTAGCATAGAACATTGTGTCCACTGTCCAAAATGTTTCATCCACATACATGATATTATTCAAAGAGCCTTTTCGAGGAATCAGGACTGCCTCACCAGAAAACAGCGATTTATTACATTTTCGCATTAAACCGCCAGAGCCATAAACAGGGACATTTCCATCATCAGGAGCTTTTTTATGGTCTTTTCCATAATTAACACTAATGAGTTCCTTTAACAGTCCTCTGCGCCACCCCTCCGGTACGCCGCCCACAATTTTCGTGTTTTCATACCCCGGAAAGCGCAAATCCACAAACCACTCTTTATAAAGCCGCTGGGCTGCTTCTTCCAGCAATTTGATTTGTTTCTGGTTGTTTTCAATCAGGTCATCGTAGGTCACCAATATTGTACCTATTTTATCCTGAACAGGTTTTTCTGGCAGTTCAATTTTCAGGTTCCGAATCGCCGGAAGATTAACATGCGCAACCGTTGCACCATTTGCTGTTCCCAAAAGTTCATACTGTGGCTTCGGCGAGAGCAAATAATACACCAAATATTGCGGATTCACCTTTTGTACGTTCGGTCGAATCAAAACAGTTCTTTGGCCCAAACACACAGTCTGATTTTCCTGTACGAGTGCAACATTTCCTGCTGGGGCTTCTCGTGCAAAGATCAAATCATTAGCTCGTGGAGCACCTCTTTGAATCCGCTGTTTATACACAGATTCACTCACCCGATGCACACCGTTTAAATCGAGTCTTCCCTTTCCAACATTAGGGGTACGAATTAAGGGATAACCTTTCCCTTCATCTGGTGCAGTCGAATGCGGACAATCCACAATAAATTCACACACATCACTTAAAATCATACCCCCATCTCCTCCAGATTCTTCGAGATGGTTTCCATCAGGCGGTTGGA
>ERZ827156.5122-NODE-5122-length-10071-cov-3.104133_pt1 | contig 10071 bp, 8 predicted proteins | sample MGYA00519919_ERZ827156 | MGnify/ENA primary metagenome ERZ827156 (study PRJEB31778, sample SAMEA3449269) | human gut metagenome | biome: human gut; feature: human-associated habitat; material: faeces | place: United Kingdom | collected 2010/2012 ... | reverse complement strand
TCAATCAGTCCTGCTGCCGGATAGACTGCAAGGGAAGTTCCTCCGATGATCAGCACCTGTGCCTCTGAGATCGCACGGATGGATTCGCGGATGGTCTGGTCATCCAGCCCTTCCTCATAGAGGACTACATCCGGCTTCACCATCCCGCCGCACTCACATCGCGGCACTCCCTCGCTGTGCTTTACATAATCGAAATCGTAGAATTTCCCGCATCTCATGCAGTGATTGCGGTATACGCTTCCGTGAAGCTCCAGCACCTTGTGGCTGCCTGCCATCTGGTGAAGGTTGTCGATATTCTGTGTGATCACAGCCTTGAGTTTGCCTGCCTCTTCGAGCTCTGCGAGTTTCAGATGTGCGGCGTTCGGTCTGGCAGTATCACAGAGCATCTTGTCACGGTAGAATTTATAAAATTCATCCGGATGACTCAGGAAAAAGGTATGGCTTAAGATAGTCTCCGGAGGATAATCATATTTCTGATGATATAATCCGTCCTGGGAACGGAAATCAGGGATTCCGCTCTCCGTGGACACTCCCGCTCCGCCAAAAAACACAATGTTATCGTGCTGATCGATCAGCTTCTGTAATTTCATGATCTTTTCATCCATGTAAAATCCCCCTTTGTTCCTGCTGCTCATTTCACAGCAGACTTACTTAATAAGCATCCTCTGAATTAACTCTCTTGCCCTGTACTACGAATCGCGTAGATTCATTTCCTGTACAGGTAGACAATGTCACGATCTTGTCCTTGATCGTCAGCTCACCCGGATCTGTCTGGATCTCTGAGTAGCCCCTGATCGTCTCCAGATAATTCTGGAACTCCTCACCCGGTCCCTTGAATAAAGTATACGTGTCACTGTCGACCCCTGTCGTGTAGGCAGAAATGATCTCATAGCGATAGTTCTTGTCCGGTGTCAGGATCCAGAAATATCTGCTCTTGTTATAAAGTCCCTGATCCTCCACAAATTTCTTGAGATGGCCAAACATGGAACCATTCTTCATGTTATGTCCATAGATCAGGGTATTGCAGTCGCTGAAATCAGGACTGTTTTCATAATCCACAAAAATAGTTCCTGCAAAATTATAGTTCTTCTCGTATGTCTGGTGCAGGTATGTTTCATTATCCTTGCCCTGCACGATCGGATAGCTGATACCATCCAGTGCTTCTATATAAATCCAGCCTACTACATCTGAGTTCACGCTCTTAAGTGCTGCAAAATCCACATCGATCGGTGGCTTGGGCTCGGCATCCGGGCCTGCCACTTCTGTCTGTGCATCCGGAGCCCTGTCTGTTACCGCCATCTGTTCGATATGGTTATATTCATCTGTTCCTTTCTTGTATTCTGTGTAAATATGAAAAAGATTCACGGCTGCATAACAGAAAACTGCTATCGCCACAATAAGAACCAGGGTCAAAAGGATATCTCCTTTTTTCTTCTGCTTGGACTGATTCTCTGTGTTTTTCCCACTCATAATACACTCCTTTCGTCCAGACTTATTTCCTGCATTTTATCAGATTTAACTGTCTGTTCTGTAAAATCTTAGCACAGGACACATTTTCCGTCAATGGAACAGGATGTGAATTTATAGTTATTTCACAGTTACATCGCAAATGAAAATCTTGTAGGGCGGATGTCTTAATGTTATAATTCAGCTTATAAATTTTTTTTACAAAGGAGACATCAAAAATGCAGATTACCTTTCCTGCTTTTTATAAAGAATTTTCCTGTATTGCAGGAGCCTGTCCGGACACCTGCTGTGCGGGATGGCAGATTATGATCGATGACAGGAGTCTTAAGAAATACCGTCACTTTAAGGGGGCTTTCCGCAACCGGCTCCATAATGACATTGACTGGAAGGAACAGGCTTTTCGCCAGTACGACCATCGATGCGCTTTCTTAAATGAAGAAAATCTCTGCGATATCTACAGCGAAACCGGCCCTGATATGCTCTGCGATACCTGCCGGAAATATCCACGCCACATCGAAGAATTCGAGGGACTGCGCGAATACTCCCTCTCTTTATCCTGCCCGGAAGCTGCGAGGATCTTTCTCTCCCGGAAGGAAAAAACTACTTTTGTCACAATAGAAAAAGAAACTCCTGATGAGACATATGATGATTTTGACTATCTACTTTTTACTGCGTTGATGGATACCAGGGACTACCTCATTTCCATCGTTCAGGACAGAAGCCTTCCTATGGAACTGCGCCGCCGCAAACTGCTTGCCTGTGCACATGATTTCCAGCTGGCTCTTGACAAAAATGAGCTGTACCAGTGGGAAGATATCCGCGCACGCCACCAGAGATCCGGCGTTGGAAATGCTTTTCTTGCAAAGCTCCAGAAGTGGACAACTTCCAGGATCAGTCCTGTCACTTACCGCAGGCAGGTCTGGAAAGTTGTTGTTCCTGAGATGGAAGTCCTGCGTGAAGGATGGCATGAATATCTCCATGAGACTCTGCTGCCACTTTATGGTACATGCGATATCGAAGAAAAGTTTGCCGCCTGCCAGCAGGAATTCCTGGCTACTTACCCGGACTGGGAAATCCAGGAAGAGCAGCTCCTCGTTTACTGGATCTACACCTACTTCTGCGGAGCCGTCTACGATGACCAGATCTTCACCAAAATAAAAATGGCAGTCATCTGCACAGCTATGATCCACGACCTCGCCGTGGGTACTTACCTCGCAAATGACCACCATTTCACCTTTGATGACCTCGTATCCATCTGCTACCGCTTTTCACGAGAGCTCGAACATTCCGATCTCAATCTGAATGAAATGGAACGGTTGATGGATGAGGATGAGATTTTTAAGTTCAGGAACCTGCTGCTGATCTGAAACGACATGCCCCTGAATCTTCATTTGTCAATTTCTCTCCTGTATGCTACAATGAATTCATTATTAACCCAATCGGAGGTATACAAATGTCAAAGAAAAATCTTATCGTCGGACAGTCCGGCGGACCTACTGCCGTGATCAACAGCAGCCTTTATGGAGTTGTTTCTGAGGGGCTTGCCCATTCTGATGAAATCGGACATGTTTACGGCATGGTCAATGGGATCGAGGGATTCCTGGCTGGTCGTGTGCTTGATTTTGAGGAAGTTCTTCCGGGCGAGAAGCTTGCGTATCTTACTCACACACCTGGCGCATATCTTGGTTCCTGCCGTTACAAACTGCCGGAATCTCTCGAAGATCCGGTCTATCCGGAGCTTTTCCGCAAGTTTGAGGAGATGAACATCGGCTGGTTTTTCTATATCGGTGGAAATGATTCCATGGATACTGTCAGCAAACTTTCCCGCTATGCGGCCAAAATTGGAAGTTCCATCCGTGTGATCGGCGAGCCGAAGACGATCGATAATGACCTGATCCATACGGATCATACACCGGGCTTCGGAAGTGCTGCCAAATATGTTGCATCTACTGTCCGTGAGATCACTCTGGATGCCAATGTCTATGAGAAAAAATCCGTGACGATCATCGAGATCATGGGACGTCATGCGGGATGGCTGACTGCTGCCAGTGCCCTTGCACGTAAATATGATGGCGACAACCCGTTATTTATCTATCTTCCGGAGACAGATTTTGACCAGGAAGCTTTTCTGAAAGATCTGGAAAAAGCATTCGAGACAAATTGCAATCTTATCGTCTGTGTTTCTGAGGGAATCCACGACGCTGAGGGAACTTTTATCTGCGAATACGACAGCTCTGTAGGAACCGACACTTTCGGTCACAAGATGCTTGCAGGATGCGGCAAATATCTTGAAAATCTTGTCCGTAGCCGTCTCGGTGTCAAAGCCCGTTCTGTAGAGCTGAACGTCAGCCAGCGATGCAGCGCAGCCATGATCTCTGCCACTGACCAGCAGGAAGCTGTTGCTGCAGGTAAATTTGGCGTACAGGCTGCCCTTAATGGTGAGACTGGAAAGATGGTTTCTTTCATCCGCGAGGCAGATGCTGATGGTAATTACCAGATGGTCTGTGGACTTGAGGATGTCAATGAGATCTGTAACCAGGAAAAGGTCGTTCCGGCAGAGTGGATCGCACCTGACGGTCACGATGTCACCGAAGATTTTGTCCGCTATGCCCGACCGCTGATCCAGGGAAATGTAAATGTTCCTCTTGGTGAGGACGGACTTCCGGCATTTGTATACCGTAAATAATTTTTTCCATAAATAAAAAAGATCCCTTTCCCATCACTGCGGCCGCCAGAAGCGGTTCCAGATAAGAAAGGGATCTTTTTATGTATTCAGTTTTTACTGCTGATCAAACTCTTCGTGATCCTGTTTGATCTTTTCTTTTACTTCTTTTTTGAGTTTTTCTTCTTCCTTGCGCTCTACGCGGCTCTTTGGAAGAATGACGTTCAGCACTACTGCGATCAGTGTTGCCAGAACTACAGGGGATTTACCAAAAATCGTAGTTACCCAGTCCGGCAAGCTTGCAAGTGCTGCGGATGCCTGAGAAACGCCGACACCGATCGCTGCTGCAAGGCCTACGATGGAAGAGTTTCTGTAATCCATCTCTGCGGAAGCTACAAGTTTCATACCTGTCATTGCGATGGAAGCAAATACGGATACGGTCGCACCACCGAGAACACACTGTGGGATCGTTGTCAGAAGTGCGGAGAATTTCGGCACGATACCTGCAACGCCGAGGATGACTGCTGCAAGGCCAAGGACGCAGCGGTTGATAACCTTGGTGGTTGTAACGATACCTACGTTCTGGCTGTAGGTTGCTGTCGGAAGTCCGCCGAACAGTGCGCCGATCACGTTGCTGATACCATATGCCATGATACCGTTCTGGAGTTCTCTGTCCTCCGGCACACGATCCATTGCTCCGATGGTCGTTGCGGAATAGTCTCCAATTGCCTGTACGGAGTTGATCGCGAACAGAAGTCCGATGGCAACGCAGGCTGAGATCTCAAAGTGGATGCCAAAATGCATGAACTGCGGGAGCTGGAACATCTTCGCCTGACCTACACTTGAAAGATTTACCATTCCAAATGGGATGGATACGATATAACCGACGATGATACCGATCAGAATGGAAGCCAGCTTCAGGATTCCCTTGCCGAAATGGTTCAGTGCAGTTACAACTGCCAGTGTAATGAATGCTACTAGCCAGTTCTGCCAGGAACCGTAATCCGGATTGCTTGTGCCGCCCGCCATGTAATTGATCGCTGTCGGGTACAGGGACAGACCAATGGTAAATACAACGGTACCTGTGATCAGCGGCGGGAAGAAAACTCTGATCTTCTTGACCAGAATACCCATGATAAATGCTACCACACCACCGACGATCTGCGCGCCCAGGATCGTCGAGATCCCATAGCCTTCTGCGATCGCCTGCATACTTGGAACGTAGGCAAAGCTGACGCCCATGATCATCGGGAGTCCGGATCCCAGGGTGAAGCCGCCTTTCTTGCCGAGCGGGAATAACTGGATCAGGGTTGACAGTGCTGAGATGACCAGTGATGCCTGGATCAGAATAACTCGATCCTTGTCGCTTAAGCCGCCTCCTCCTACTGCTCCGGCTACGATGATCGCCGGGGTAACACATCCCACGATCATGGCAACTACATGCTGCAGGGCCAGCGGAATGGCTTCCTGGAATTTTGGAACGCCATTCAGTTCAAAAATACTTCCTCGTTTCATTGTTTCCTCCTGTTTCCGTTCCGCCGCCTCTCCCCTGTTTCTAATTGTCTGCCCTCTTGTGCGCCGGAATCATTTGTTTTTGAGATCATTCGTCCTAACCGCTCCGAATAATCGTCATTGTGCATATATTATAGCAAATTATTATCAAAAAAACAATTAGATTCGCTAAATTTTTTTGTATATTCAACAAGATTTTACGTCAAAAGTTCAAACGTATGATACAGATCCACACGTCCATACCCCCAGTTCGGATTTGGGTACTGTATTGTATCGTCACGGACTGCGCCGCGGCTTAGGTAGTTTTTGACGCTGTTGCCGGTGAAGTAGGGTTCGTTGCCGCGGATCAGGGCCCATTCGAACAGTAGGGCGGCGATCCCGGCGGTCTGGGCGGCTGCCAGGCTGGTTCCGGATGCCTGTTCGAATTCTCTTCCGGCTCCGATGGAGGCGGTCAGGATTCCGACACCCGGGGCGGCGAAATCTGGTTTTACGACATTTTCGGTATTGTAGCCGCGGCTTGCCTGGATATAGAGGCTGTTGTCGCGATACTGGTATGCGGTTACGGTCATTCCGTCACGGGCATCTCCCGGGGAAGTGACCGTAAATTCCGGGGAGGATTCCAGGAAATAGGTCTCATCGGAGATCAGCCCCCTCACCGGCAGCCAGAGGTGAAACCGGGTGTTGTCCGGCATTCTCTCCTCCACCAGCAGTTTCCAGATCCCCGGTGCCGGATGCAGGAAACGGAAAAACACCAGCGTTTTTCCAGTTCGCCTTTCAATTGGTATGTAGTTGACCAGGATCTTCGTTTCCACAAATACAAACGAAAGCTCCTGAGTCCCATATTTCAGTGCCGTACTGACCGGAAGTCTTTCACCTGTCGGAGACTGGATCACAATATTGTAAAAATTAGGTGAGTCACCCCAGAATTCCATGGAAAATCCTCTGATGCTCTCCTGTTCCCCTACTTTGAGTTCTACCGTGTCTGTGTTTCCCGAAAGATCCGTCCCGCTTAAGTAGTGATGTCTCGCCGTTCCTTCATTTCCTGCCGCGATCGAAATGGAATTCTGGCTGAAACTTGCCGTGCTGTTGATAAATTCGCTCAACGGTCCATCCCCTCTGTGTGCGCCCATGCTGGTTCCAAGCCCGATACAGATAGAAAGCGGTTTCTGGCTTTCTACTGCACACTGCAGAACGTAAGAAATCGCCAGCATAATGTCATCTTCCTGAAAAACTTCCGCCTCATTTGGCAGAAGATAAAAATCCCGCAGATATTTTTTTGCCGGTTTGAGCTTGACGATCACCAGTTCTGCCTCCGGTGCCGCTCCGGAAAAATTTTCTTCCAGGATCCGGTTTCCTGCGGCTGTCGCGGCAAGCCTGGTGCCGTGCCCGTTTCGATCGGTTGAGGGCACGATCTCGAGTGGATTTTCTGCGGCAAGCGCCTCGTTGATCTGAGTTCTGGTAAATTCTCTTCCATAGGGAATCCGCTCAGTCCGCCCTCCCGTGAGAGACTGATCCCAGATGCTCAGGATCTTGCTCTGATCACCATTACGAAAAGCCGGATGCTGATAGTCGATCCCTGCATCAATGACCGCCACCAGTGTTCCGGCTCCTTTTAATCTGAGGTATGGATGATCGTGAAGCCTGAGTACGCCTGACGCGCTCAGTGCTCCCAGATCCATATATGTGTAACATTTTGGTATGGAAGAATACGAATAACTATTGATCTCCAGATCCGGAACGTCCTGCTCTGACACATAAAGAATCCCGAACAGGTCATTTACGATCTGAAACGTATCGTCCGACTGATAATCAAAATCCCCGTGAAGGTTCTGGTTATATCGGACAATAAAATTCTGGTACTGCTGGCTCTGTGCCGGCACGACAACGTCTTCCTGTATGCGCATGGGCCTGCCTCCTGCACACATTTCTGTACAGGCTATGCATATTATCTCCGGTTTATGCCTTTTTCCTGCTTCGGAGGATCAGAATCATAATTCCCGCAGCTCCGGTAAACAGACTGATAAACTGGGACGTTGACAGCACGCCCACGCTTCCGCGGATCAGATCTCCGCGGAAAAATTCCAGAATAAATCGTCCAATGCTGTAAAAAATCAGATAGCACGCCGCCACCTGTCCGTCCTTCTTTTTACGGCTGGCAATAAACAAAAGCAGCGCAAAATGTGCAAAATCAAGCACGCTGGAATAAATCTCTGTCGGGATCAGCGGCACATTGTTTGGTGCAAACTCTGACTCATGAAAGGTGATCGCAAAGATACTGTCCGTTTCTTTTCCATAACAGCAGCCTGCAAGCAGGCAGCCGATCCGTCCAAATCCCTGTGCCAGCGCAACAGACGGCATCACGAGGTCAAAATATTTCCAGAAATCGACTTTCTTGCTCTTACAGTAGATCCAGCCTGCAAGGATCCCTCCGAGGATCCCGCCATAGACCACAAATCCGTCCGGCAGTGTGTCCAGAATAAAACCCGGATCTGCTATAATAGACTTCCATTCTGTGATCCAGTACAGAAGTTTTGCACAGAGCAGGCCGCCCAGAAGTCCCCAGAGGACAAGGGCAAATACATGGTCACTGCTGAGACGGTGCTTTTTTGCCCGGAGTTCTGTCACTACCCAGGCTGCGATCACGCCAAGTGCGATCATTGCACCATATCCGTAGACCGTCAAAGGTCCGATCTTCAGGAGTTCATTTTTCATAAATCTATCGCTCCTTTCTCCATAGTTCCAGAAGTTTCCGGTTCGCCAGGTCATTCAGATGGTCACCCTCACAGGCATCCGGATCGCACTCCCCGCAGACATCCATCCCCAGAATGTCCTGTTTTTCCAAAAGGATCTTTACAAACTGGCACAATTCTTCCAGTGTCATCTCTCCCTGGCTCCAGGTCGTTGAGGCCTCCTTCGGACAGAGTACATCCTTATCAACCGAGAGATACGTCGGAAGTTCTGCTGTCAGCTCCTTAAAAAACGAAACTTTCTCCTCCAGTGTCATCTCTCTCAGCTTCTCCCTCGACAAAAACCGTACTTTTTCCCGAAGGGTCGGTTCTGTCTGGTCAAAAGCCTCCTGATCCGGTCCGACCAGGATCACTTCCTTAAGAAGTGGAAGTTCCTCAAGGGACGCCGCCACCCATCCTCCACAGGAAAGCAATCCTCCAAATGCCGGCGGCTGCATATCGGTATGGTTGTCAAAAACGACCAGTCTGAATGGTGTGTTCAGTTTCTCAAGCCAGATACAGCTCATATAGTGATAATTGCCGGAATCAATGAAATGGATCCCATCTGCATCAAATTCCTCCAGCTTTTGTCGCAAAGTCTCCATTGCATCTCCATCGCAGTAGCAGTTGCTTCCCGGAAGCTCCTGTACCTCCACCCAGGAAATATTTCTCTGTATTTCTCCGGTCTGCCAGAACTGCTGCTGTTTGTAGATTCCCGAAAAATTCATAATGATGATATCTTCTTTTTTTGTCATAGAGCCATCTTACCACGAAGGTCACGATCCCGCAACACAAAAAACCCCGGAAAAGATTCCAAAGGAATCCTCTCCGGGGCTCTCATTATTTACTGTTTAAGCTGAATACTTCTCAGGCTTTTCCAACAGAACCGAACAGTTCCATTTTTTCTTTAACAGTTGCTTTGATTGCTTCTGTTCCAGGAGCAAGAAGTTTACGTGGGTCAAATCCTTTGCCCTGCAGATCCTTGCCTTCTTCGATGTATTTACGTGTAGCTGCTGCGAAGGAAAGCTGGCACTCTGTGTTAACGTTGATCTTGGATACACCAAGGTCGATTGCTTTCTTGATCATATCAGCCGGGATACCTGTGCCGCCGTGAAGAACGAGTGGCATATCACCTGTTAACTGCTGGATAGCGTCAAGAGTTTCGAAGCTAAGTCCCTGCCAGTTCTCCGGATATTTACCGTGGATGTTACCGATACCTGCTGCAAGGAAGTCGATACCAAGGTCTGCAACCATCTTGCATTCCTTAGGATCTGCGCATTCGCCCATTCCTACAACACCATCTTCTTCTCCACCGATAGAACCAACTTCTGCTTCGATAGACATTCCTTTTTCATTACAGATTGCTACTAATTCTTTTGTCTTTTCAACGTTCTCTTCGAATGGAAGATGAGAACCATCAAACATGATGCTGGAGAATCCAGCTTCGATACACTTCTTAGCTCCTTCATATGAACCGTGGTCAAGATGAAGTGCTACTGGTACTGTGATGTTTAACTCTTCTAACATTCCGTTTACCATACCTACAACAGTTTTGTATCCTGTCATGTATTTGCCCGCACCTTCGGATACACCTAAAATAACTGGGGATTTACATTCTTCTGCTGTTAACAGGATTGCTTTTGTCCACTCAAGGTTGTTGATGTTGAACTGTCCTACTGCATAATGACCTGCTTTTGCTTTCTG
>ERZ827156.5120-NODE-5120-length-10072-cov-3.160327_pt1 | contig 10072 bp, 10 predicted proteins | sample MGYA00519919_ERZ827156 | MGnify/ENA primary metagenome ERZ827156 (study PRJEB31778, sample SAMEA3449269) | human gut metagenome | biome: human gut; feature: human-associated habitat; material: faeces | place: United Kingdom | collected 2010/2012 ... | reverse complement strand
AGCAGACGCGGGCACCGATCAGCTTTGCTGCATCGAGAACGGATCCGCCGCCGATGGCGAGGATAGCCTGCGCCTGAATCTGCTGATAAAGACGGAAACCCTGTTCCACGCTCTCAATCTGCGGATCCGGGGCGATTTCGGAGAAAATGGTGACGGAAATGTTTTCTTTTTTACAGCCATCCAGCAGAGACGTCAGTGTTCCGCGGCGGACAAAGCCGGGGGTAGTCACCAGGAGAATCCGGGAGATCCGGCGTTTCCGGAATAACGCGGGGAGCAGCAGAACGGCATCCGGTGCTGCAAGGAGTGTCTGTTTCTTATGCTCTGTCAGATGAAGAACGCGGCTCAACACCCACTGCCGGGTGCGGAACCAGAAAATGGAATGCATCAATCAGATACGATGGAAGAAAAACTTTCTTTAGTTAATCGTTTTGGAGTTAAAATCAATTATTCTAAACCAATGAAAAAAGAATTCAATCATATTGTTTTAGAATTAGCTCATAAAAATAATATCCAAATGGATGAAAAAGAATTATTATTAGAAGCGAATAAATGGGAACTTTCTCATGGTGGAACATCAGGAAGAACTGCTCAACAATTTATCAATTATATTTTAGGATTGGAGGAATAAATATGGAAGCTATTCAAGCACTTACAACTCGAAGAAGCTGTCGTAGTTTTAAACAAGAACAAATCAAAGATGAAGAATTAAAAACTATCCTTGATTGTGGTTTAAATGCCCCAAGTGGTAAAAATAAACAATCAAGTAAAATTGTGGTTGTTCAAAAACAAGAAGAAATCAAAGAACTTTCAAAACTCAATGCGATTATTTTTGGAAAAGATGTTGATCCTTTTTATGGTGCACCAACAGTATGTTTTATCTTTGTACCAAAAGATGAAAGTAATGGTGTAAAAGATGGTTCTCTTGTTATTGGTGCTATGCAAACAGGAGCATATGCATTAAACATAGGTTCTTGTTGGATCAATCGTTGCAAAGAAATGTTTGAATTACCTGAAGGAAAGAAATATTTAGAAAAATGGCATTTAGAAGACTATGAAGGAGTAGGTTGTTGTATTTTAGGGTATGTAGAAAAAGCATTACCTGAAAAAGTGATTTTAGAAAATCGTGTAATTAAAGGATAGGTGATAAATATGGATGATAAAGTTTATGAATTTGTTGAAGATCAAACGATGACCATGCAACAATATATTAATAACATTTTTAAATGGATGGTGATTGGTGTTTTAACAACTTTTTTAACAGCATTTGCTTTAGAAAGAACCTCTTTTATGGCACATGCTGGTGTATTACCTTTACTTCTTGTAGTTTTTCAATTTGCGGTGGTCATTCGTTTAAGTAGACATTTAATGACTATGAAACCAGCAACAGCTAAAGCTCTTTATATAACATATTCTGTTATTACGGGCATTACTTTTTCTTATGTGATTTCTAGTTATACAGGATTTACAGTTTCTCTTGCTTTTTTAGTGGCGGCTATTTATTTTGGAGTTTTAGTTATTTTAGGAACGGTTGTTAAAATGGATCTTACAAGGATTGGAACATTATGTTTAACAGGATTATTTGTATATCTTATTTTTGCAATCATTGTAATGATTTTTAATCTTCCTGTAGGTTCATTAATTATGCCACTTATTTCACTTGCTTTATTTGCTGGTATTACAGCTTATGATATGCAAAAATCATTACAATTATATCACAGAGCTTCTTCTAATAAAGAAATGTTAGAAAAGATCAGTATTTATGGAGCTTTTAATCTTTATTTAGATTTTATGAATATTTTCTTAGATATTCTACAATTATTAGGTGATAATAACTAAAGAGCGAAAGCTCTTTTTTTTGATTTCTAAATCCCTTATAATAGTTTTCATATGGAGGGAATATGAAAAAACTTATTGGAAATAAAAACTTTTATAAAATGGTATTAGCGATTTGTATTCCTATTGTGATACAAAATGGTTTTACCAATCTGGCAAGTTTATTAGATAATATTATGATTGGTCAACTTGGAACACTTTCTATGTCAGGTGTTTCTATTACTAATCAATTGTTACAAGTGTTTAACGTAACAATTTTTGGAGCAATGTCAGGACCAGGTATTTTTATGGCACAATTTTATGGAAAGAAAAATAAAGAAGGGGTCGAAAATTGTTTTCGAATTAAGTTAATTATTGGTTTAATTATTACAATACTCGCTATTTTCTTATTTTATACTTTTGGTAGTCAGCTCATTTCTTTATATCTCAATGATAATCCTAGTGATAGTTTAAAAACATTAAACTATGGGATGAATTATCTAAAAGTCATGCTCATAGGACTTATACCTTTTGTCATAACACAAGTTTACTCTTCATCCCTTAGAGAAACAGGAAATACGGTTTTACCTATGATTGCCAGTGTAGTTGCAGTCATTGTTAATTTTTGTATTAACTACATATTAATCTTTGGACGATTTGGCTTTCCTCAATTAGGAGTTACTGGTGCAGCTATTGGTACTGTTGTTTCTCGTGTGGTTGAAATGTGTATTAATATTGTAGGTGGATATCGTAATGTCTATTTAAAAGAAGCGATGGTGTTAAAGAAAGTACCACTTTCTTCAACAAAAGAAATGTTGAAAAGAGGATTACCTCTTTTATGTAATGAAATTCTTTGGTCAATATCAATAGCTTTAATTTCCCAAAGTTATTCGACAAGAGGAATTATAGCGGTAGCTGCCATTAACATAACAACAACAGTAACAAACTTCTTTATGATCGTATGTTATGCTATGGGTAACTCTATTTCTATCGTAGTTGGTCAACAACTTGGTGCAGGAGAAATTGAAAAAGCCAAAGATTATGATTTAAAAATGTTGTTTATGAATTTTGTGATGTGTTTGGCTATAGGTATTGTATTATTCAATGTTTCATCGCTCATACCACAAATCTATAATACTTCATTAGAAGTAAAAGCTTTAGCCTCACAACTTTTAAAAATTGCGGCATGTATGTTACCAATTATTTCTATTTATTACAGTAGTTATTTTACAATGCGAGCAGGAGGCAAAACTTTTCTAACCTTCTTATTTGATAGTGGTTATACTTTTGTTTTTACTTTCATGAGTGCTTTATTACTTACACGCTTAACATCATTACCAATATTGACTATCTATCTACTAGTTCAATGTGTTGATATTCCTAAAGCAACACTTGGTCTTGTTCTTGTAAGAAAGGGTATATGGGTACATAATATTGTAAGTGATCTCTAAAACATTGTTTTAAAAATGAAAATATGATATATTTTCTTTAGAGAATCCATGCTTTAGTTGGATTAAATCGGAGAACCAGAGCCTTAGTTGGATAAGCAGAGAGATTTCTCTGTTTTTTTATATAATAAAAGAGGACTGTTGAAGCTATAATTTAGCTTTTCAGTCCATTAAAATATGTTATTTTTTCACAATACGATAATAAGCTTTAGAAGTGATTAAATAAACAATCGTATAAATAATAATTAAACTTATAATACAACTGATTGTAGAAATAAAATAGACATTTTCATTACATAACAATAAACCGTTTAATACCTTTAAAATAAGCGGATAAGCAAATAATAAATGAATAATTGCAACAATTAATGGGACAAAGAAGAAAATAAGTACTTGAAACTGGATTGTTTGTTTAACTTCTTTTTGTGACATACCAACATTTTGTAAGATTTCAAATTTATTTTGATCTTCAAATCCTTCTGATATTTGTTTATTGTAGATAATGATAATGGCAGCTACTAAAAACATAATTGATAAGAAAATACCGATAAAGAGAATACTTCCATACATTTCATAGATAAATTCTTGATCTTCAATCCCATTTTGAGTAGTAAAATAATAATTCTTTTCACCAAGTTGACTATAATCTATTTTTAAAAGTTGATTTGTAACATTCTTAACAACTTCTTTTGATGCATTGAAACCAATAAAGAATATTTGTGGTTTTAATTGATATTGATCAAGATTATTTTGATTCATAATAATAGTTATAGCATTAAAAGCATAACTATTACCAGTTTGAACTTGACGATTTTTGATTTGATCTTTAATGACATAAGAATTGCCATTTAAAGAAAGAGAACGGTAATTATATTTTCCATAACTATAGAGATAGATTTCATTTTTATCTAAAGAAAGGTTTTTATCAAAATAATGATTATAATCTTCTAAAGAAACAAGGTTTATGCAAGAAAGATATTTATAATCATAATCATCAAGTTTAGCATGATTCTTTTTTAAACTTCCAGAATACTCATAAACAGGTAAAGCATAAAGAGAATCATATTTTTCATTCTTCAATAATTCTTTTGTTTTATCAAAAACATAACTTGGATTTTTAAAGCCATTCAACTTAATATTACCAGCCATATAACATTGACGGTCTATACTATCTTGAATTCCATTATATAAACAGATTGTTGAAGAAAGAGTAACCAAAACACAAGTACATAAAATACAAATATTTGCTAGTCCGACCGCATTTTGTTTCATACGGTATAAAAGACCAGAAATAGAAGTAAAGTGTGTTGGTTGATAGTAAAAGTTTCTTCTTGATTTTAAGAATTTTAATAAAGCAATACTTCCTGCTGTAAATAAACTATAAGTTCCTAGCATGACTAAAATAACTGCAACAAAGAACAAAGTCATTGCTTTCATTGGATCAGTGATAGATAAGGCAAGGTAGTAACCAGCCCCTAAAGTAATCATTCCAAAAAGCGTTAAAATTATTTTTGTTTTAGGTTCTTTTTCACCAATGTTTTGTCCTTTTAAAAGTTCAATAGGATTACTTCTTACAACAATAGTAATATTGTATATTAAAGAAATTAAGAAAATGATACTAAAAATAATAATGGTTTGTATAAAAGCGTTCAATGAAAAGTTTAAAGAAAATTGAACACTTTTATGAATCAATCTTAAGATAATAACCGATGTTATTTGCGAAAGAAGAACACCTATTAAAATACCTGATGAAAGAGAAATGAGGGCAATAATGAGTGTTTCTAGAAACATCATCGAACGTATATTTCTTTTTTCCATCCCTAAGATATGATAAAGACTAATTTCTTTTTTTCTATTTTTTATAACAAAACTATTGGTATAAAGTAAAAATATAAAAGAGAAAATACTTATTACACCACTGCCTAATCCTAAAAACATCGTCATTTCTTGATGATTTTTTAAAGTAGGACTTTGTCCAATATTTCTAACAATAAAATATAAGGCAATAGAAAAGATTGTTGAAACAAAATATGATGTATAAAGCTTCTTATTCTTTTTAATGTTTCCTAAAGCCAATTTTAAATAAAATTTCATTTTATTGACCTCCCGAAAGAAGCATTGTTAGAGTATCGCTAATAGCTTGATACATTTCTTGATTAGACATATCTCCTTTATAAAGTTGATGGAAGATTTGTCCGTCTTTAATAAATAAGACACGACTGGCATAACTAGCTGCTTTACTACTATGAGTAACCATTAAAATTGTTTGTCCACTTTGATGAATTTGATTAAAAATAGATAAAAGTTGATCGGTTGATTTTGAATCAAGAGCACCTGTGGGTTCATCGGCTAAAATAATTTTAGGATGGGTAATTAAGGCTCTTGCAACCGCAACTCTTTGTTTTTGACCACCAGATATTTCGTAAGGATATTTTTCTAATAAATGATTAATTCCTAATGGTCTTGCAAGTTTTTCTAGTTTTGGTTTCATTAAAGCATAGGGTTCTTTTGATAAAACAAGAGGTAAATAGATATTGTCAGCGACATTAAAAGTATCTAATAAGTTAAAATCTTGAAAAACAAAGCCAAGATTATCTCGTCTAAAAGCTGAAATATGTTTATCAGAGATTTTTGTAAGATCTTTTCCATCTAATAAAACCTCTCCACTTGTTGGTTTATCTAATGAAGCAAGAATATTTAAGAGTGTTGTTTTTCCACTTCCAGATTCACCCATAATGGCGATATATTCTCCTTCTTCAACATCAAAAGAAACATCTTTTAAAGCTTCTACCTTTTGGCTTGAAAAACGCGTTGAATAAATTTTTTGTAAATGTTTAACGTTTAATAATGACATTTTTGTGTCCTCCTTTTTACACACTTATTGTATTCTACTTCTAAAATATGACCTATCGATTTATCTTACAAGTAAGTAAAATAATCTTACATTTTTGTAAGATTATTCAATAAATATTTCTTTTTTACTAAAATCAAGACAAACAGTTGTTCCTTGATTTACTTTTGATTCAATAGAAATCCAATGACCCAATTGATTAAAAATATTTTTACATAAATAAAGACCTAAACCACTGGCTTTTTTATCATTTCTTCCTTGAAAACCTGTAAATCCTTTTTCAAAAACACGTGGCAGATCACTTTCTTTAATACCAATACCACTGTCTTGAATATAAAGCTTTTCACCTTCATTATAAAAAGTAATACTTCCTTCTTTCGTATATTTTAAAGCATTAGAAAGAACTTGTTCAATGACAAAACCACTCCATTTTTCATCTGTTAAGATTTGTAAGTCTTTAATTTGATAATCTACTTTTAAATTTTTTTGAAAGAAAAAGAGTGATTGTTTTTTGATTTCTTGACTAACAAGATGATCTAAAGAAACTTTTTGAAAAGAAAGATCGTGGTGAATAGAATCTAAACGTACATATTGTAAAGCCATATTGACATATTGTTCTATTTTTAAAAGTTCTACAAGCATTTTTTTATCTGGGTAATCATTTTGAATGATGAGTTTTAATCCAGCAATAGGAGTTTTGATTTGATGGACCCATTTTGTATAATAATCTATCGTGTTATTGTATTTTTGTTGATTTTCTTGTTTAAGTTGAAATATCTTTTTTTGTAATATTTGAAGCATTTCTTGATACATTTTTTCTTCAAGATAGCTTTCTTGAGGTAAATTATCAAACAATTCAGGATTGTCTTTTAAATAAATCAAATATTGATGATGTTGTTTGTATTTTCTATAATCAAGTAAAAAATAAAGAAGGATGATAGAAAAATAGAGACTTAACATATAAATAATTAAATCTGAAATCATTTGACATATCATTAAAACAACAAAAGTACATAAGACAAACAACAAATAAAGAAGATAGACGGGATATGTTTTCTTTAAATAGTCTTTAAACATAATAAATAACCTAAGCCTTTCTTAGTATGAATAAAATCATGTAAACCAATATCTTCTAATTTCTTTCTTAAACGATTCATATTAACACTTAAAGTATTATCATCAATAAATTGGTGATCATCCCATAAATGATTCATTAAATCAATACGAGAAACAATCACTTCCGCATGTTCAAATAAATATTCTAAGATTTTTAATTCATTTTTAGTTAGAATAAGTTCCTTTTGTTGATAAGTGATTTTTCCAGCTAAGATATCTAAATGAACATCTTGATAAGTTAACAAATGAAAATCTTTAGAAAAACTATAAGTTCTTCTAAGAATCGCTTGTAATTTAGCTTGTACAACCTGTAAATCAAAAGGTTTATTAATAAAATCATCACCACCCATATTCATTGCTAAAACAATATTCATATTTTCATTAGCGGAAGAAATAAAAACAATAGGGACTTGTGAGATTTTCCGAATTTCTTGACACCAATAATAACCATCAAAAAAAGGAAGATGGATATCTAATAAAACAAGATCAGGTTGAAACTCTAAAAATTCATCTAAAACATGTTCAAAATCTTCTATATATTGAACATCATAATGATATTTTTCAAAATGTTTTTGTAAGCCTTTTGCGATAATAAAATCATCTTCAACAATTAATAATTTATACATAAGATCACCTTCTTTTAATATTATATAGAAAATCATGCAATTCGTCATCTTACATTTCTGTAAGATATGTTATAATGAAAAGCGATTGGGGGATATAAAAATGATTTTTGAATATGATGAAAATAATTTAGACAAATTTGAAAACTTTAAAGGTGGCGAAAAATACATTGAGGCAAAAATGTATTTTGATGGTTTGAATCGTTTTATGATTGGACATATTCCAACTGGTGGAAGTGTTGGAGAACATGTTCATGAAACAAACAGTGAGGTGATTTATGTCATCTCTGGTAATGGTTATGTTATTTATGATGGACAAAGAGAAGAACTTCATAAAGGAAGTGTTCATTATTGTCCTAAAGGTCATAAACATACAATGGTCAATGATCATGAAGAAGACCTTGTTTATTTCGCAGTTGTACCTGAACAATAATTCTTGATTATTATCAAGAATTTTAATTTTTGGATGAAAAAATGTATAATGAAAAAAGAGGTGAGGACGATGGATTCTTTTTTAAAAGAGATTGATACAGAACTTTTAAAGAGATGGCTGTTGAATCAAAATGAAGACGATTGGGATGTCAAAGAAGTAAATGATAATATTGTGATTGAAACAAAATATGGTTTAGGATTCATTAATTTTTATCCTGATTGTATTATTGAACTCGATGTTGAAAATAAGGTGACTAAAGAAAAAGTCTTCTTTATTCATTTTCAAATGAATAATTTTCATCACGCTTTAGGTTTACTTTATGACATGCGTCTTTGTTTACAAAGGTTGACAACTTCTAAAAAAACAAAAGTACTTCTTTCGTGTACAAGTGGACTTACTACAGGTTTCTTTGCGGAAAAATTAAATGAGGGTGTACAGCTTCTAAATAAAGATTTTGAATTTAATGCTGTTTCTTATGGAAATCTTTATGACATGGCGAAAGACTATGATGTTATTCTACTAGCACCACAGGTATCATTTCGTTTATCTGAAGTAGAAGGAGTCTTAAAAAATAAGCGTGTTTATGCTTTATCACCTGCATTATTTGGAAAATATGATGTGGGAAATACGATTACTTTTTTAGAAGATGAACTTTATAAAGAAAAAGAAGTTCAAAGTCAACAAGAAAATCCTTTACCTATTAAACAAATGTTGAAAGCTCATCAACAAGTTTTAGCACTTGCTTTTATTCAATTAGATCAAAAAGTAAGACTTGTAAGTCGTCTTTATGATGAAAATAATATGATTTTAGAAGATTTTGAAGTCTATAAAAACACTATTTCAGTCGATGATATTGTTGATTTAATTAATACGATTTTATATGGATATCCTGATATAGAACTCATTAGTCTTTCACTACCTGGGGTTGTTTATAATGGGGTAGTAACTTTAAAAAAATATGGCTTGAATGAATGTCATTTACAAGCTTTTCTTGAAGAAAAATATAGTCAAAAGATTGTCATTAATAATGATGTTAATACAATTGTGATGGGATATTTTGCTTCACAAGATGACTATGAATCTGTTTCATTCCTTTATCAAGCACGTATTGGTGGAACGGGAGGAGTAGGACATATTCATCGAGGACATTTAATTAAAGGAAGGCATAATGTTGCGGGTGAAATTCAGTATTTACCGATTTCTTTTAGTGAGAATTATCAAGAAATCAAAAAAACTCCAGAAGGAGCTCTTGAATGGACAATGAAGTATTGTTTAGGGATTACTTCGATGGTGGCACCGGATGCAATCATTATTTATAATCGGTTGATTTCTAAAAGTGATGATGTAAAAAAAGAAATGGAAAAATATATGCCAAAGAGTTATATCCCTGATTTGATTAAGATTGAAAGCTTAAAGGAATATATGTTGATTGGATGTATTTTATTAGGGTTAAAAGAAATGTAAGAGGTATCTTTGAAAAAAGATATCTTTTTTATATTTATTTTTGACAACTGTCTTGTCAGGTGTAAACAAAAGGAGTATACTCTCCTCGAGAAAAGGGAGAAGTTATATGGATAATATAGAAAAAATTAAAAAGTTAAAAGAAGAAAAAAATGCGATTATTTTAGCACATTATTATGTAGATGAAGAAGTGCAAAAGATTGCTGATTATATTGGGGATTCATTTTATCTAGCCAAAGTAGCCAGCCAAACAGATGCTGATCGTATTGTTTTTGCAGGAGTTGAGTTTATGGGGGAAAGTGCAAAAATATTAAATCCTGAAAAAAAG
>ERZ827156.5113-NODE-5113-length-10089-cov-15.291908_pt1 | contig 10089 bp, 10 predicted proteins | sample MGYA00519919_ERZ827156 | MGnify/ENA primary metagenome ERZ827156 (study PRJEB31778, sample SAMEA3449269) | human gut metagenome | biome: human gut; feature: human-associated habitat; material: faeces | place: United Kingdom | collected 2010/2012 ... | reverse complement strand
CTCTGAAGAAAGCTAACATCAACCCGGCTCATGTGGACAGCGAAGAACACATGGATAGCAACATGGCTAAAGGATGGATTACAGCTGAAGATGTAGCTAAAGCAAAAGAAATTATTGCTACTGTTTCTGCAGAGAAGGCTGCACACCTGCCTGAACAAATGATTCAGAACATTGCGAAAGGTCGTCTGGGCAAGTTCTTGAAAGAAGTTTGCTTATTGAACCAGGAAGATATCATGGACGGTAAGAAAACTGTAAGAGAAGTGTTGGCTGCTGCTGACCCTGAACTGAAGATTGTTGATTTCAAGCGTTTCACTTTGAAAGCTGAATAATCAATCAGATTCAAATTCTATGATGTGTCCTTAAAAACGGAACACGTTAACTTAATAGAGGTATTCATTAAGACTCTCTATTTGAAGATACAAGAAAGGCAACTAATTTATAACGAGTTAGTTGCCTTTTCTTTTGATTTGATCTTATCATTCCTTTCCTCAAGAAACTGCCATGTATAACATGAGGCACATTCTTGGGGAGGATTATTTCAATGCTTTGTCTATTTCCTTCATCAGCTTGTCCATTTCTTCTTTTTTATAACCGACAGTGGCGGATATCACTTTCCCTTCTTTGTTGATTAAGTAACTTCTGGGAATGTATTGACTGGCAAACTTACCTGTGACTTCCCGTTTCGGGTCCGGGTAGAGAGGAAATGTAAACCCTTTGCGCTTGTTGTATTCCGTTAATTGATCGTCGGTATGTTCGCGTCCGATTACTAACATGCAGAAATCTTTGTTGTCCTTATATTTAGGCCAGAGTGTTTTTTGAACTTCAGCCAGTTCGCTTTGGCAAGGACCACACCAAGTAGCGAAAATATTGATTAATACAACTTTCTCTTTCAGGTCCTCGGAGTTTACAGTACCGTTCACTGTTGAATGAAGGGTGAAAGCAGGCATACTATCGCCTACCTTGACGATATCAGCATTGTTGTCTTGTGCAAATGACAACAGTGAGAATAACGCTGCTGCACAGAATAATGTTACTTTTCTCATATCTTTAAAATTTCTAGTTACAAAATGCTATTTAGTTTAACCTCCTATACCTTTTGTTTTAGAGTATCCTTCTTTAATGAGCAGCTCTATGATTTTGGTTTTGAAATTTCCTTGCACCATAATCTCTCCGTCTTTAGCCGATCCGCCTACTCCGCATTTGCTTTTCAGTAGCTTACCCAGCTCTTTCAAGTCGTTTTCCGTACCTATAAATCCGGTAATTAATGTGACTACTTTACCGCCCCGGTTCTTTTTGTCAATGGAAACTCGCAGGCTTTGTTTGTTTTTGTCGAGAGTAACTTGCTCTTCATCGTTATCCATTTCATAGCCGAAGTCCGGATTCGTGGAATACACTACGTTTAATCTATCTTTCCAATCATTATTTTTCATACTCGTCATTTTTAATCCTTTTCAAAAGTATTAAACTTATGGAAAGGAGCAAAATTTGCACCTCTTTTTATCGTTTTGTTTAATCTCTATTAAGGTTTTCAGTTATAGGGTTGTCAGTCTCAAAAAAGATTGTACTTTTGCAAAATACCAAATTTAGTAAGAAGTATGAGCACATCTATACGAAAAGAGGCGGATAAAGTGCCGGAGCCTACCTTGCGCAGACTTCCCTGGTATCTGTCCAACATAAAACTAATGAAAGAAAAAGGGGAGCAGTACGTCTCTTCTACACAAATCTCTAAGGAAATAAATATTGATGCTTCTCAAATCGCCAAGGATTTATCCTACGTCAATATCTCCGGGCGCACGAGAGTAGGGTATAACATTGATGCGCTGATTGAAGTGTTGGAGAGTTTTCTTGGATTTACCAATATGCACAAAGCCTTCTTGTTTGGTGTAGGTAGCCTGGGGGCTGCTTTGCTTCGGGATTCAGGTTTGCATCATTTCGGGCTGGAGATTGTGGCAGCTTTTGATGTGAATCCGGAATTGGTGGGAAAAGACCTGAATGGTATTCCTATTTTTCACTCTGATGATTTTGAGGCAAAGATGAAAGAATACGATGTAAATATCGGTGTGTTGACCGTGCCTATTAATATTGCTCAGGAAATTACAGATAAGATGGTAGACGGAGGTATAAAAGCCGTATGGAACTTTACTCCTTTCCGAATCCGTGTACCCGAGAATATTGTGGTGCAGAATACGTCTTTATATGCTCATTTGGCTGTTATGTTTAACCGATTGAATTTTAACGAGAAATAATGAAGATTATTGCAGTAGGCATGAACTACGCCCAGCATAACAAAGAACTGGGACATACACAAGTAAATACGGAGCCGGTGATTTTTATGAAGCCTGATTCTGCTATTCTGAAGGATGGCAAACCGTTTTTCATCCCCGACTTTTCCAACGAGATACATTATGAAACGGAATTGGTAGTCCGTATCAACCGATTGGGGAAAAATATCGCTCCCCGTTTTGCTAACCGCTATTATGATGCTGTGACAGTTGGTATCGACTTTACAGCCCGTGACCTTCAACGCAAGTTCCGTGAGCAGGGGAATCCCTGGGAGCTTTGTAAAGGTTTTGATTCATCGGCTGCTATTGGGACTTTTGTTCCGGTAGAGCATTATAAAGATATTCAAAATTTGAACTTCAATCTGTTGATCGACGGTAAAGAAGTACAGCGTGGCTGTACAGCAGATATGCTTTTCAAGATAGATGATATTATCGCTTATGTCAGTCAGTTTGTAACGTTGAAAATCGGTGATCTACTCTTTACGGGGACTCCTGTCGGTGTAGGTCCTGTTAGTATCGGACAGCGTTTGCAAGGTTATCTGGAAGAGGAAAAACTGCTGGATTTCTATATCCGTTGATCTTTTTATTCATTAGTACTCATTTGTTATACAAAATATGAAGATAAGAGTAGGCTTTGGCTTCGACGTACATCAGCTGGTCGAAGGGCGTGAATTGTGGCTGGGTGGTATTCTTTTGGAACATACAAAAGGATTGTTGGGGCATTCGGATGCTGATGTATTGTTGCATGCGGTTTGCGATGCTTTGTTAGGGGCGGCGAATATGCGTGATATCGGCTATCACTTTCCCGATACGGCAGGAGAATTTAAAAACATAGATAGCAAAATACTGCTGAAGAAAACAGTGGAATTGATTGCTACCAAAGGATATAAAGTGGGTAATATCGATGCAACCATTTGTGCCGAACGCCCGAAGTTAAAGGCACACATTCCTTTGATGCAAGAGACGATGGCAACTGTTATGGGAATTGATGCGGATGATATTTCCATTAAGGCGACTACTACCGAGAAACTCGGTTTTACGGGTCGTGAAGAAGGTATATCAGCCTATGCTACCGTATTGATAGAGAAGATTTCTTAACCCCTAAAACAAATAAATATGATTCGGCTCTTAAAAATTTACTTAACACTTGTCTTTTTGTTGGTAACAACTTTTGGTATGGCTCAAAAGAGTGAACTGAAATTTAGTAAAGATGGTAAATTCAAAATTGTGCAATTTACCGATGTGCATTTTAAATACGGCAACCGGGCTTCTGATATCGCTTTGGAACGCATAAATCAGGTGCTTGATGATGAACGCCCGGATTTGGTGATTTTTACCGGCGATGTTGTTTATTCTGCTCCGGCAGATTCCGGAATGTTGCAGGTATTGGAACCGGTAGTTAAACGCAAACTGCCTTTCGTGGTCACTTTTGGTAATCATGACAATGAACAGGGAATGACACGGGAACAGTTATATGATATTATCCGTAAAGTTCCCGGAAATTTATTGCCTGACCGGGGAACAGTCTTATCGCCGGACTATGTATTAACCGTGAAATCGTCTTCTAATGTAAAGAAGGATGCAGCTTTGCTTTATTGCATGGATTCTCATTCCTATTCTCCTTTGAAAGATGTGAAGGGATATGCATGGCTTACATTCGATCAGATAAATTGGTATCGCCAGCAGAGTGCAGCTTATAAAGCGCAAAATGGTGGACAGCCTTTGCCGGCTCTTGCCTTTTTCCATATTCCTCTTCCTGAATACAATGAAGCTGCCCGTACCGAAAACGCGATTCTTCGCGGAACTCGTATGGAGGAAGCTTGTGCACCTAAATTGAATACGGGAATGTTTGCGGCAATGAAAGAAGCGGGTGATGTGATGGGTATGTTTGTAGGACACGATCATGATAATGATTACGCAGTGATGTGGAAAGATATTCTTCTGGCTTATGGACGCTTCACCGGCGGAAATACGGAATATAATCATTTGCCTAACGGGGCCCGTATCATCGTATTAGATGAGGGTGCTCGTACATTTACGTCCTGGATTCGTCAGAAAGACGGAGTGGTGGATAAAATTTCCTATCCGGCAAGTTTTGTCAAGGACGATTGGACTAAACGTTGAGGCTTGCGAACTTCACATGGCTAAGGCGCGTGTACTTTGAACCATAGCTTTCATATTGGCGTGATACTTTCGCCGATGCAATGTAGATAATATCTCCCAGTCGGTATTCATGTTCTATCCCTGATAGAGTGCATGAAACCGCACTGGGATTTTTTGATGGAATACTTATAATAACCAGGTTTCCACTGGCATCGGTTAAAGTCAGTATCTGCTTGACAAAAAACTGTGGGGTAGTGCCGTTCACTCTTGTTTTGTACGGATCGTCTTCCAGTTGTACGCGGGTGACTTTTAATTTTAAGTCAGTCAGTTTTTCCCCTAATTCTCCCAAATAGCGACTTGATGAACGTTTCTCTCTCGACTTTCTGATCATGATATCCAAATGTATGGAATGATAAGCCTGTGCTATTTGGACGAAGCGTTCCTGTTTAGGTATTTTTGGGGTGAACTTGTAAGCTACCCAACTTAAATAGGCAGGATCTATCTTCAAAATTTCATGAAGAAAATGTCCCCGGTATTTTCCGAAAAAGATAAGGTCGTCACCGTTACTCTGCATTCTTTTCTCATTGTAATCCATGAGAATAAGGCAACGCCTTGAATAGTAAAACATCGTACTGGCTATTCGGAGGGATTCGTTAATGTCCGGTGACAGGTCATGTATATAAAGAATAGATTGCTTTTCGGGCAGGGGAGAGTACAGCCAAAGGGAATAGTTTGGTTTCCCCGGTCGGGGCAACACCACCAAGTAGACTCCTGCCTCTTTAAAAGAGGCTCTGCCTCGGTTGTACTCATTCAATTTGGCATACAATAAGGCTTCTTCGTTTTCGGAAATGCCCGGTAATCTAGGGTTAGCCATAATTGTTCTCGCTTTTGGTATATTTCAAATATAAGGATTTTCTTTCAGAAAAGCAACTTTTCTCTTTGAAATCTCGTACATTTGTAACCATGTAAATTTTCAAAATTCGAATGGAAGAACGAAACAAGAGAGTATTGGTAGGTATGAGCGGTGGCATAGACAGCACCGCTACCTGCTTGATGCTGCAAGAACAAGGATATGAGATTATAGGAGTTACCATGCGTGTGTGGGGAGATGAACCGCAGGACGCCAGGGAGTTAGCAGAACGGATGGGGATTGAACATTATGTGGCAGATGAGCGTATTCCTTTTAAAGAGACCATCGTAAAAAACTTCATAGATGAATATAAGCAGGGGCGTACACCGAATCCGTGTGTGATGTGCAATCCGTTGTTTAAGTTTCGTGTTTTGACGGAGTGGGCGGATAAGTTGAATTGTGCATGGGTAGCTACCGGACATTATTCGCGATTGGAAGAGAAAAACGGAAACATTTATATAGTAGCCGGAGACGATGATAAGAAAGATCAGTCGTATTTTCTCTGGAGATTGGGGCAGGATGTGCTGAAACGTTGCATTTTCCCGTTGGGAGATTATACGAAGGTAAAGGTCCGTGAGTATCTTGCGGAGAAAGGGTATGAGACAAAGTCGAAAGAAGGAGAAAGTATGGAAGTCTGCTTTATTAAAGGAGATTATCGTGATTTTCTTCGTGAACAGTGCCCTGAACTGGATAGTGAAATCGGATCGGGATGGTTTGTCAACTCTGAAGGAGTAAAACTGGGGAAACATAAAGGGGCACCTTATTATACGATTGGTCAACGAAAAGGACTGGAGATCGCTTTAGGAAAGCCTGCTTATGTGTTGAAAATCAATCCGCAGAAAAATACGGTGATGCTTGGAGATGCCGACCAATTGGAAACTGAATACATGTTGGCGGAGCAGGATAAGATTGTGGATGAACGGGAACTGTTCGGGTGTGAGAATCTGACAGTGCGGATTCGTTATCGCAGTCGTCCGATTCCCTGTCGGGTGAAAAGACTGGAAGACGGACGTTTGTTGGTCCGTTTCCTCGAAACGGCTTCAGCCATTGCTCCCGGACAATCTGCTGTGTTTTATGATGGAAGACGGGTGCTGGGAGGAGCTTTTATCGCTTCCCAAAGAGGAATCGGGCTGGTGATTATAGAAAATGAAGAATTATGATTGATTAAAATAGAAAGATAACTTATGAAGAAGTTTATAGTATTGATTCTCGCTCTAAATATGTATCTGGGGGTATCTGCCCAATTTACTCCGGGAGATACCTTAAAATACCGGATTAGTCTGAAAGACAAAGCGGCTACGGACTATTCTTTGCAGAAACCGGAAAAGTATTTGTCTAAGAAATCTATTGAGCGGAGAAAAAAACAGGGATTGCCCATTGATTCTACCGATTTACCGGTTTGCAGGACGTATGTAGATGCCATACGAAAAACTGGTGTTCATGTACTTGTGACCGGGAAATGGGATAATTTCGTTACTGTTTCTTGTAATGACAGTACTTTAATCAGCAAAATAGCTCAACTGCCTTTTGTACGTTCTACAGAAAGGGTGTGGAAAGGTATCACGCAAAGAGCATTTCAAAGAGACTCATTGATAAATAAACCGTTGCGCACCGATAGCCTTTACGGTCCTGCAATCACGCAAGCGGCTATGAGCCGCGTCGATCTCCTGCATGATGCCGGCTTTAAGGGTCAGGGAATGACCATTGCCGTAATTGATGCCGGATTCCATAATGTGGATAAGATTGATGCCATGAAAAATATCCGTATTCTCGGTGTGCGTGATTTTGTGAATCCGGAGGCAGATATTTATGCAGAAAGCAGTCATGGAATGTCTGTATTGTCCTGTATGGCTATGAACCAGCCACATGTGATGATTGGCACTGCTCCTGAAGCTTCTTATTGGTTGCTGCGTAGTGAAGACGAATATTCGGAAAATTTGGTAGAGCAGGATTATTGGGCGGCAGCTATCGAGTTTGCCGATAGTGTAGGAGTGGATTTGGTGAATACATCGCTTGGTTACTACTCATTTGATGATCCTGCGAAGAATTATAGATACCGTGACTTGAATGGTCATTATGCATTGATGTCCCGGGAAGCAGCGAAAGCTGCCGATAAAGGAATGGTAGTTGTGTGCAGTGCCGGAAATTCGGGTGCAGGTTCGTGGAAGAAGATTACTCCTCCGGGAGATGCGGAGAATATCATAACTGTAGGAGCTGTAACAAAAAGAGGAGAACTGGCGCCGTTTTCTTCTGTGGGAAATACGGCTGACGGACGTGTGAAGCCGGACGTAGTGGCTGTCGGTTTAAATTCGGATGTGATGGGAACGGATGGAAATCTTCGTCGCGCCAATGGAACCTCTTTTGCTTCTCCGATTATGTGCGGTATGGTAGCTTGCTTGTGGCAGGCTTGCCCGAAGCTGACGGCAAAGCAGATTATTGATTTGGTACGTCAGTCAGGTGATAGAGCTGATTTCCCGGATAATATATATGGATATGGTATTCCCGATTTGTGGAAGGCATATCAATCAACTCAACGTTAACTGTTCTTTTTTATGGATTCTCTTTCCCTTTTAGAACTGAATTCACTTGTCCGCCGTAGTCTGGAGCAATGCCTGCCCGATGAATATTGGATACAGGCAGAGTTGAGCGATGTCCGTTCCAATACGACGGGGCATTGTTATCTGGAATTTGTGCAGAAAGATCCTCGTAGTAATAATCTCGTAGCCAAAGCACGGGGGATGATTTGGAATAATATCTACCGCTTGCTGAAACCCTACTTTGAGGAAAGCACCGGACAACTGTTTACCTCCGGTATTAAAGTGCTGGTGAAAGTAACTGTTCAGTTTCATGAGTTATACGGTTACAGTCTGACGGTGCTTGATATTGATCCAGCTTACACGTTGGGAGATATGGCTCGCCGTCGTCGGGAAATATTATTGCAGTTGGAAGAGGAGGGAGTCTTGACGTTGAATAAAGAACTTGAAATGCCGGTTCTTCCCCAACGTGTTGCTGTCATTTCTTCGGCTACCGCAGCCGGATATGGAGATTTCTGCCATCAGTTACAGCACAATCCGGGCGGATTCTATTTTTATACAGAACTTTTTCCGGCTTTAATGCAAGGCAATCAGGTTGAAGAGTCTGTATTGGTGGCTTTAGACCGTATCAATGCCCGCATCAATGAATTTGACGTAGTGGTCATTATTCGTGGCGGTGGGGCTACTTCCGATTTATCCGGTTTTGATACTTATCTACTAGCAGCTGCATGTGCGCAATTTCCATTACCTATCATTACCGGTATTGGTCATGAACGCGATGATACAGTCCTTGACTCTGTAGCTCATACCCGGGTAAAGACTCCTACGGCTGCTGCCGAGCTTCTGATTCATCAGGTAACGGAAGTAGCAGAGCATCTGGAAGAATTATCTGTACGTCTTCAACAGGGAGCTTATATGCTTCTTGAGCAGGAACAACGAAGGTTGGAGGCGCTCCAAATCCGTATTCCCAATCTTGTTCACCGCAAACTTGCGGATGCTCGTTTTTCTTTGCTGGCAGCAAAGAAGGATTTGTCACAAGTGGCGAAAGCATTGTTGGCCCGTCAGTCTCACCGGTTGGAACTTTTACAACAGCGAATAGCAGACGCCTCTCCGGATAAACTCTTGAGCCGGGGATACAGTATTACAATCAAAGACGGGAAAGCGGTGACGGATGCATCTTCGCTGAAACCGGGAGATCGCTTGACAACCCGGTTGCTGAAAGGAGAAGTGCAATCTGTGGTGGAAAAGTAACTATCCGTCGACTGTGTATTTGTAAGAACATTCATCATTAACCATTAAATATCAATCATTGTGGCAGCAAAAAAAGAAACATATTCCCAAGCAATGGAACGTCTCGAAAAGATCGTTCGCCAGATAGATAATAACGAACTGGATATCGACATTTTGAGTGAGAAAATAAAAGAAGCCAATGAGATTATTGCTTTTTGCAAGGATAAACTGACAAAAGCCGACCGGGAAGTCGAAAAATTATTGCAAGAAAAGAGGCTATCTGAAGAATAAAAGTTATTTTTGCGTTTCAATGCAATAGAAAATAAACTAATACATAACAATATGAAAGAAATAGACTGGGCGAATCTGTCATTCGGATACATGAAGACAGATTACAATGTGAGAATCAACTTCCGTAATGGTGCATGGGGAGAATTAGAGGTTAGTAGTGACGAACACCTCAATTTGCACATGGCGGCAACCTGTTTGCACTATGGTCAGGAAGCCTTTGAAGGGCTGAAAGCATTCCGTGGAAAGGATGGTAAAGTACGTATTTTCCGTTTGGAAGAAAACGCTGCCCGTCTGCAATCTACTTGCCAGGGAATTCTGATGGCAGAACTTCCGACAGAACGGTTTAAAGAAGCAATTTTGAAAGTCGTAAAACTGAATGAACGTTTTATCCCTCCTTATGAAACCGGTGCTTCTCTTTACATTCGTCCGCTGTTGATCGGAACAAGTGCCCAAGTAGGCGTACATCCTGCTGAAGAGTATATGTTTGTAGTGTTCGTAACTCCGGTAGGTCCGTACTTCAAAGGTGGTTTCTCTACCAATCCGTACGTTATCATTCGTGAGTTCGATCGTGCCGCTCCTCATGGAACAGGTATTTATAAAGTGGGTGGCAACTATGCAGCCAGCCTTCGTGCTAACAAGAAAGCACACGATCTGGGTTATTCCTGCGAGTTCTATCTTGATGCGAAAGAAAAGAAATATATCGATGAATGTGGTGCTGCCAATTTCTTCGGTATTAAAG
>ERZ827156.5106-NODE-5106-length-10096-cov-3.413206_pt1 | contig 10096 bp, 7 predicted proteins | sample MGYA00519919_ERZ827156 | MGnify/ENA primary metagenome ERZ827156 (study PRJEB31778, sample SAMEA3449269) | human gut metagenome | biome: human gut; feature: human-associated habitat; material: faeces | place: United Kingdom | collected 2010/2012 ... | reverse complement strand
TCGTAATAGGTTTCCTTGGTATCGGAGATCAGTTTCTCAATGCTGATATACTTGCCCACGATATAGCCGGAGCGGTACAGGAGCAGCAGCGTCAGGAGCCTGCTCATGCGGCCATTCCCGTCATTGAAGGGGTGGATGCAGAGAAAATCCAGTATAAAGATGGGAATCAGCAGCAACGGGTCGAGTTCAGCATCCTGCATAGCCGCTTCAAACGCGCTGCACAGCGCCGTAATAGCCTCCGGCGTTTCCCACGCAGGAACAGGCTCAAACCGGACAATCTGCTGACCGTCCGGCAGTTCTTCGGCAATCACGTTATCCGAATTTTTGAAGCAGCCGCCGATGGACTTCCCGCTGTATTTGTACAGATCCCGGTGAAGCTGCAAAATGATGGACGGCTTTGGTGGGATATAGTCGTGGCTTTCATGGATCGTTGCAAGCACATCGCGGTATCCGGCAATCTCTTTTTCACTGCGAGTTTTTGGCATTGTTTTATCACGCACGATTTTCTTCAGTCTGTCATCCGTGGTGATAATTCCCTCGATGCGGTTAGATGCCTCTGTGCTCTGAATTTTCGCAACTTCCAGAAGTTCAGACAACGCATCCGCTTTAGCCCCGATAAAGAGATTTTGCTGCCCCTTGTATTCGTGAATCTGCGTCAGGTAGGCCACGATCTCTGGCGTCAGCAATTTGTTGTATTCTGTTTTGAAGTCGAACGCTTTCATGCATTGCCCTCATTTGAATTTCAATTTCATCAAATCTTATCGAATGATGTAATTATAGTATATCCTTGAATTACATCGCTGTCAATATCAATTTTCTCATTTTTGCATTAATGATAAAATTAGAATTTGGCTGTCGTCTGCTACGCATCATGTCCCCTCGCAGGCGCTGACAATCGAAAGCTGTATCGTAACGATTTCAGATTGTCAGCAAAAGGTGTTCCAAACTGCGTTTTTACAGTTTGGGTACCCGTCTGCGAAGAAAATATGGGGAGTTCAGTGGGGAAAATCCGCTTTAAAAAGAATGTTCAAATCACAAGAATTATGCTACTCTATAGGTGAAGCTGGCAGAAGATTTCTGCGTTAGCTTACGAGTATCTTTTCGACCGAGGCGAATGGGCGAAATATATCTCATAAGCATGGCTTCAAGAATGGGTGGAGGGACATCTCCAAGGAAGAATTGTCTGCAAATATGTACTGCATCAGAGAAATTAACCTTATAGGTATGCGTTTTCTGTGCCTGCCGGATGACTACGGACTGTGTAATCAATTCGCAGAAGTTGTACATGGTGAGCTTGGCAAAAATCTCCTGGAGAACGAACTCCACCTTTTTTGCGTGTAAATGAAGAAGTCCCAGAGTGTGTTTCAAGTTGCGGAAAGAGGTCTCAATACCCCAGCGCATCGCATAAAGCCTCTTAATATCATGTAAAGGGAAAGTGAATGCATCCAGATTCGTAATAATGGTTTCACACGCGGTATCTGAGATAGGAAAGCGAACGATTCTGAAATGCAGTTCAAAGAATACAGCAGGGTCGTACTTTCTTGATGTGCGTGGCAGATAATCAAATCGGATGGAATTTGTGATATGCCTATAGTGATTTTTGTCTTTAAGCAGTTCTTTTACTTCATTTGACTGCTTATTTGTCAGTTTCAAATGGAAAGGAACATCGAACTCATCTGTGGCTGGCAAAGCAAGGCCAGATGCAATACCGGCTGTGCCGTTCTTAATTCTGATCAAGAAATTCCAGCCCTTCTCCTGAATGTGAGCAAGATTGTTATAGGATTCATAGCCTCTGTCCGCAAGGAGCAAAGCACTTTCAATAGCAGAGCGATCTACCATGGCAGTTAATGCAGCGGATTCGTCAGCCTTTCTGCTTTTCTGAACAAGAGCATCCACATAAATGTGCTGGTGCAAATCATACATAGCGTTGATATGCAGCAGGTTGTATGCTCTCTGCCCGTTTACCCCCGGATAGTAGGAATCCGGGTCTTTGGGATTGGCTGCAATCTGTAAATCGGAGCCATCAACGGCAAGAAGACGGATGCCTCTGTACAGCTTGTTTTCGTCGACACTTCTGGAGAAGTCATGGAATAGGGATTCAAACGCCTCTGGAAGGATTGTAGATCGTCGTTGGATAAAAGCAGAAGAAGTTCCCGTAGAGGGATCCAAGCCAAAGAAATCCATAATTTCGTGGTTAAGCGTTCCGCCTCTAAAGGCCAGGATGAAGGCAATCACTTTTTGAAAGGGAAACTTCCTGTTCCTGGTATTGTCTTTGCCGGGTCTTGCGGAGAAGAGCCATTTGTAGTCTGTCATAGCTTGAATTGCATCTTTCAGTGCTTTTTTTACGGTTTTTGGATTCATAAGTAAGCCTCCTCGTAGTTTGGCGTGTCGGAACACGCTTCTAACTATAAAGGCCATTTTACTAACCGAAGTTAGCAAAATGGCCTCACGAAATGATGCTTTTGTCAAGCCCTGTTTTGAATTATTACGAAAAAAATCCTCCTACCCTCTCATTTCTGAGGGTAGGAGGATTTGTCAGCTTAACTTACTGACATTGGCCGGAATCGGCAGGGTAATTTTATACGCTGTTCGTTTTGGCGACAGTAGTATTTTGATTGATCGCCGACTTTTTGATCTGGCTTGAATGGGACAGAGACAACCGCCTGTTTAGATATCAAAATGAATGGCTGGGTGGTTGCTCACGTGCCCGTTACTATCTGGAATCGCATCTGTAACATACAACGCGCAGCCCTTCTCCCGCACCATCTGAAGGACAGAGGCAGCGGGACAATCATCGGTACGGGTGTTGGAGACAGAGATCACAACCGTCTTCGGGGCCAGCATATCCAGCAGATGTGGGGTAATGGAATCCCGGTGGCCATGATGCGGCAGCTTGACAAGTGTACAGGGCGGGATCTCATGCTTCTCCCAGCAGTCGGCATACATATCGCCGGGCAGCTCCACGGCAGTTTCCTTGCAGATCAGCCGCAGGCGGATGCTGGTGTTGTTGATAAAGCCGTCCAACTCTTCCAGTTCTCTATTGTCGGCCCGGTCTTCCAGCACATTTTGCCAGATGGCAGCCTGACGCTCAAAAATAGGCTGCGCTTCCAAGAAGCATTCTGCCGTCAGTTCCGGCGTCAGCGGCCACGTGCCGGGGGACGCAAGAGAAACCTCTGTTCCCTGCTGTTCCATAATCGCAAGTGCGCTTAAGAATACATTCAGAGATTCCAGCAGGCATCTGGCTCCGGCGGAAAATTCTTCCGGTACCGGTACACGTTTCCCCCAGAAGATTCTGTCCGGAAGATAGTTGCACCGGAAACTCCTGACCGCAACGCACTCCAGCAATTTCGCCAGACCGCCGCTGTGGTCTCTGTGAAGATGGGTCAGCACCAGCAGATCCAGAGTATCTATTCCCTCCTGCCGCAGGAAGTCCGCGGCAGAGATCCGCTGAGAATCAGGCCCCCCATCGCCGACGGTCCAATCGCCGCAGTCCACCAGCATGGTGAAGCTGCCGCTGCGGATCAAAATGGCATCCCCATAGCCCACATTGATAAAATCAAGTGTCATGGCTCCCTCCATCCTTCAGGATGTGGAGCTTTCGGGTATCCAGACAGAGCTGCACGGCTCCACTTCTGGCTCCGCTCAGGTCCACATTGGCATCGTCAATAATAAACTGTTCCTCACCGACCCGCACCCAGTAGCGGATCATGCGGCCCAGAAAGCTGTAATTTTCGATCTGACCTTCCAGACTCTTCCCTTCCGGCACAGACTCCCCGGGTTCCGCCAGACGGATGCACTCCGGCCGCACCACCAGCGTCACGGTCTCGCTGGGTTCCACGGGGACCTCCGTGGGAATCTGGATGAGCATCCCGTTGTGGTCAGCGGCAACAGTGCCGCCTTCAGCAGACACAATTCTGGCGGTCAGGAAATTGACCGTGCCCACGAAATCTGCCACAAAGCGGTTGGCAGGCCGGAAATAGATCTCCCAAGGAGAGCCGATCTGCTCGATGTGTCCGCTGCGCATGACCGCAATGATGTCGGACATGGAGAGTGCCTCATCCTGGTCATGGGTAACATAGATAGTGGTGATGCCCAGCTTCTGCTGGATCTGCCGCAGTTCCGTGCGGACGTCCACACGCAGCTTGGCATCCAGGTTGGAAAGGGGTTCGTCCAGAAGCAGGATCTCCTGGCCCATCACCAGTGCCCGGGCAAAGGCCACCCGCTGCTGCTGACCGCCGGACATCTCCTTGGGGAATCGCTTCTCCAACCCTACCAGGTTAAACATCTTCAGCATTTCCTGAACCCGGCGATCCATCTCTTCCTTAGGGGTTTTATTCAGCTTCAGGCCATAGGAAATGTTCTCATAGACAGTCATATGGGGAAAAAGTGCGTACTCTTGGAACACCAGAGGGGTGTTGCGCTTAAAGGGCGGCAGGCCGTTCATCCGTTTGCCGTCTACCAGCACATCGCCCGATTCCGGCTCGGAAAAGCCGGCCAACTGGCGCATCAGGGTCGTTTTACCGCAGCCGGAGGGTCCCAGAAGCGTCACAAAAGCACCCTTTGGGATCTCAAGAGACACATGATCCAGTGCCGTAAAGTTTCCGAACTGCTTAACAACATTTTTAAATTCAATGTAAGGTCTCATATCTCTTCGCCTCCTGTTTACAATTCCAGCTCAATGCCCTGCTTACCCAAAACCCACTGCGCCAGCTTCAAAACGGTGAACGCAATGGTGATCAGTACGATGGTAAAGGCTGCCGCCTCACCGTACTGTCCACTCTGCACCAGCACCATAACCGAGATGGTACCCACAGTAGTAGAGGGCGCATACAGGAAGATCACCACGCTCAGGCAGGTGACGGACCGCAGGAAGGACAACACAAAGCTGGACATAAAGGGCGCTTTCAGCAAGGGAATGATGACGTCCTTAAAGGAACGGAAGCTGTTGGCTCCCAGATTCAGCGCCGCATCCTCCACAGATGCGCCGATCTGCTGCAGCCCCGCCGTGGCAGAGCTGTAACAGGTGGGAATATTCCAGAACAGCAGGGCCAGAACCATAATCACGGAGGTTCCCGTCAGCTCAAGGGGCGGCGCATTAAAGGCCATCACGAAGCCGATGCCGAGGAACATACCGGGAATGGCGCCGGGCAGAATACCCAGGAAATCCAACAGGCGGTTAATGCCCACCTGCTTCTTCTGCACGATGTAGGCCAGGACCATCGCCAGGAACGAAGCTCCCAGAGAAGCCAGGAAGCCATAGAGTTCCAGATCTGCTTTCCCTTCAGGAACACATACTGGATATTCTTCATGGTCAGCGACCAGTCATAGCCCCAGGTCTTGGTAAACGCGCCGTAGAAAAGCGTGCCGTAGACCAGCAGGATAAAGAGGGAGATCAGCATCGTCAGGCTGAACAGCCCCCATTTGACCCACTTGGGGACCGGGAAGGGGTTCAAGGAGATCTCCTTGCCGGTGATCGTCACATAAGACCGTTTGCCCACCCAGAAGTTCTTCACCAGGAACAACACCACCGCAGGGACCAGCAGTGCCACCGCCAGCACAGAGGCGGTCTTCATATCGTACCAACCGGAGATCTGCATATAGGCTTCTGTGGGCAACAGAGCCAGGTCTCCGCCGATCATCTGAGGATTGCCGAAGTCGGTGAGAACATTGATGGCAGCCACCAACGCACCGCCAGCCACGCCGGGGCGGCACAGCGGCCAAAAAACATCCTTGAATACACGCCAGCGGGGAGCGCCCATGTTATAGGCCGCGTACTCCAAATTGGTGGAAATGGAGCGGATCACGCCGTAAATGACAGAGTAGGCATACGGAAAAAACGTGACGGTCTGGACGATCCACAGGCCCAGCCGGCCATAAATATCAACATGCAGCCCCAGAAGCTGTTTGGTGACGATACCCTGTACGCCGAAAAGCAGAATATAACTCAGTGCCACGATAAAAGGCGGGGACACGATGGGCAGCAGCGTCACAAATCTGAAAAGGCCCTTACAGGGAACATCCAACCGGGCAATAACGTATGCAAAGAGGAATGCCACCGCCGTGCAGGACACCGTGGAGATCAGGGTCATGAACAGGCTGTTTTTCAGGGCTGTGAACCAGCGGGCTTTCTGGAACAGCTGCATATAGTCCTGTCCGCTGGGGAACGTGATAACCCGGATCACCGGGTATACCACGAAGAATCCAACGAAAAGGATAATCGCGATAATGGCCAGCATTAAAAGCGGTTCGTTTTTCAGCCGCTTCATTTCTTTGACCGATTCCCGGAGCGCAACACCGGAGGCCATAAGGATCAGCTCCTTCCGATAAGGTGATAAAAGAGGTTCGTTGAAAGTATAGGGTGTCTAAAAATAGCATGGGCCGCCTGCCCACAGCGCAGGCAGACGGCCCAAGGAAGAATGAAGAAACGAAATCAGGCGCGGTTGGAAATGATCTCAGCGTCGAACTTCTCCAGAACGGCTTCCTTCATAGAAGCGGCCTGATCACGGTCATAGTCAACAAGATCTACTTCCTCCAGAGTGGGCAAACCGACAGGGGCTGCCACATCGGTGCGGACGGGATAGCGGTAAGAAGTGGCAACGCTCAACTCCTGCGCTTCCTTCGTCAGCAGCCAGTCGATGAACACCTTGGCGTTCTCGGTGTTGGGGCCACCCTTAATGATGGCGGAGCCGCCGATCTCATAAGCAGTCTGCTTGGGGATGATGAGCTTCAGCGGATAGCCCTGCTGCTGGATCTTGAAGCTATCATGAGCCCAGGCGATGGAGGCAATGAACTCACCGGTAGCCACAGGGCTGATGACATCGCCGGCACCCTTATAATAATGATGTACGTTCTGATCCAGAGCCTTCAGATAATCCCACGCAGCGTCCTCGCCCAAGCGGAAGATCTGGCAGGCAGTGGCGATGTAAGCGCCGCCGGCCGTGGTGGGGTTGGCCCACACGAACACGTCCTTATAGTTGGGATCCAGCAGATCGTCCCAGGTTTCCGGCATCTTGACACCCTTGGGAGCCAATTCCTTCTCAAAACGCTCCTCGTTGATGATGATGCTCAGAACGCCCATGTACCAGCCCTGCCAGAAATGATTGGGATCGTTAAAGCGGGCATCCAGACTGTCATTGTTGGGAGAGTCATATGCCTCAAAAGCACCTGCGGTGGCCAAAGAGCCATACAGGTCCACAGAGCCGCCTACCAGAATGTCCGCCTTTGGATTGGCCATCTCTGCCTGCACACGGGCCACGGCATCGCCGCCGCCCAGAGAGATGTACTCGATCTCAATGCCGGTATCCTTCTTGAACTGGTCTGCGATGGCGATGGTATTGTCCTCGTTCAGTGCGGAATAGACCACCAGCTTGCCGCCGGTCTGTCCTGCGGTGCTGCCGTCATTCGTGTCTGCGGGAGGGGTATCCGTTTTGCCGCCGCATGCGGCCAGAGTCAGCGCCATAGTCAGCGCCAGTGCTAAGCTCAAAAACTTCTTCATGGGACACAGCTCCTTTTCATCATATTGATTTTGAGGAAAACGCGGTGCGCTTCTGTATCTATACCGTACCAAATATTTTGGAACGTGTCAATTATTATTTTAGCATTTCGCACATATTCTCATCGTTTTCGTTATTGTGCATATATAATATGAACAACAATCAGCGCATTGCACAGTGCGCTCTTGCGTCCATTGACTTGATGCAGCAGTAAAATCATAGTAAAATAAATGTATCACAAATATAGGGGGAGGATGACGTATGCCCACCATCAAGGATATTGCCCGAGAGGCGGGTGTTTCCCACGGGACGGTCTCCAACGTTATCAACGGCCGGGGCAACGTCAGCGTGGAGAAGATACAGCTGGTGTGGCAGGCTGCGGAGAAGCTGGGCTACAAGGTCAACAGCAAGGCACAAAGCCTCCGGCAGGGGCAGGACCGCAGCATTGCGGTGCTTCTGCCGAGCATTGAGGACCGCCGCTGGGCGGCCATGTATGAGGTATTCCAGAACGAGTTTATCCGGCACGGCTACTCAGTTCAGCTATATTCCACCCGCTCTATGGAGACCACCGAGAAAGAACTGCTGGCTGCCGCTCTGGCTGAGCGGGTCAGCGCGGTCATCAGCCGTTCGTGTCTGTTGGATGCCGCGGCGTATTATCGGGCAGAGGCCCCGGAGCTTCCAATTGTACTCCTTTCTCGGGAAAGCCGTGCACTCGAAAATGTTATGTATGCCGCGTTCGATCCCGAGCGAATGGGAACAGACATCGCCTGGCATCTGCGGCGGAAAGGACTGCGGCGGATCGGTATTTTTACAGAGCCTGCCGCATTTCCGGATACCGCGCTGTTTCTAAATGGATTCCGGACGGTCTGTGCGGATGAGACAAGTGTTCTGGATTGCCCAAATCATCAGGTGGATCTGCGGGCCTTTGAGCTTTTTGAAGAGGACGAGCCGTTTGATGCCATCGTATGCACGGATCAGCGCCGGGAATCGGCTGTCCGGGCGGCCTGTGCTTATGCCAGCCGTCGGCCGCTGCCGCTGATCGTGTCTGCTGCCCCCCGGTCTGCTGTGACCGATCCGTTGGCGTTGGCATATGAGCTGGATTACAAGCGTCTGGCGCACCGGATCGTTAAGGCTCTGCTGGCGTATCTGGAAACGCGGTCCCCCCTGCCGCCGACCCTTTTTATGGAGAACAATGGTTTTCGAAATCAGGTGCCGGTGCCGCAGTTGACAGAATCAAACCTGCGGATGCTCACGATGGCGTCCCCTTCCACCACAGCGTTGAAACGCCTGCTGCCGCATCTGGAAAAGAGCACAGGGATCCATTTGGAACTGACGGTGCTCCCTTCCCTGAGAGATGTCTACGAGGTGATCCAATCCTCCGGCAGCGGACGGTATGATCTGATCCGGATGGATGTGGCCTGGATGGACGAGCTTGCTAAAAAGCTGTTTCGGCCGCTCCATCAAATTCCCTTTGACTGGGACGGTCTGCTGGCGCAGACGCTGCCGGAGTTCGGAGACAGCTATACCTCCGTCAACGGAGAGCGCATCTGCGTCCCCTACGATCCCAGCACACAGCTTATGTTTTACCGGCGGGATTTGTTTTGCGACCCCACCTACAAGCGAATGTATTTTGAAGCCTACCGGCGGGAGCTGGAGGTTCCAAAGAGCTTTGAAGACTACAATCGAATTGCAGGCTTTTTCACCCGCAGCCTCAATCCGGCTTCCCCTGTGCAGTATGGTACGACGGTAGCCATCGGCAACGTGGTGGTAAGCCCCAGTGAATTTCTGCCCCGTTTGTTTGAGCAGGGCGGAAAGCTGTTCAACGCCAAAGGCCAGATCACTGTCGACACCCCGGAAGCCTTGGCAGCCCTGAAAAACTACCGGGAAACGTATGCCTGCTCCGACAGGACCGTGCATGACATCTGGAAAAACGTGCTGGAAGGCTTTGCGGATGGCTCCGCCGCCATGACAGTGGTGTTTATCAACTATGCCTCCCACATTTTAAACTCCAAGATGTCCAGCATCGCCGGCAAGCTTGGCTTTGCGCCGGTACCAGGCGGCAGGCCCCTGTCAGGCGGCGGCGTGGTGGGAATCACCCGAAGCTGCGCGCACCCGGAAACGGCTTGTGCGTTTTTGTCCTGGCTGTATTCCAACCAGACCGCACCGGCGTTCACCTTACTGGGCGGGTTGTCACCCTGCCGTTCGGCATACAGCAACCGGGACATCAAGGAGCGGTATCCTTGGCTGTCTGCGGCCCGCCGCAGCTTTCCCAGCGCCCAGCGCCGGAGCGGAAGTACCTATTACAGCAACTTCAGCGAGCTGCAAATGGAGAATATCCTGGCAGCCTATGTGCAGCGGGCAGTCCTCGGCGTCTGTACACCGGAGGAGGCCCTTGCGCAGGCGCAAGCGGAAATGGACGCACATTTCACCGTAAATTCGGAATTTATCTGATAATGGCGCGGCTTAGAATGAAAAAGCGCAAAGAAAAACACGGCAAGCATGCCGTGTTTTTCTTTTATGCCCTCTATGCTTATACGTTTTCATTCCCAAAAACGTGCAGATACACCGAAATAAGGACCGAGAGGACCTCGCAATTACATCTA
>ERZ827156.5102-NODE-5102-length-10110-cov-17.922427_pt1 | contig 10110 bp, 8 predicted proteins | sample MGYA00519919_ERZ827156 | MGnify/ENA primary metagenome ERZ827156 (study PRJEB31778, sample SAMEA3449269) | human gut metagenome | biome: human gut; feature: human-associated habitat; material: faeces | place: United Kingdom | collected 2010/2012 ... | reverse complement strand
AAATCGTGCAGGCGCTGTTTCCGTCCCCTTGCGGGGTGTGGGTTGTTTCTCACGCTTGAACAGTATGAATCCCGTAGCAATAATGGTTTCCGTCCCCTCACGGGGTGGGATTGTTTCCCGCATGGGCGGTTATGCGCTGAGCGAGTTTACAGTTCCGTCCCCTTGCGGGGGGTGGGTTGTTTCAAGAAAAAAGTACGATATACTTAAGGCACAAACAAGTTTCCGTCCCCTTGCGGGGTGTGGGTTGTTTCGGCAAAGCTGCACATTCTTTCTGGTGCAACAGGAAAAAGAATTGTCAACTCTGCTGTTTTATTGTATCATATTGGCAGATGGTTTATCAATAGCAAACTGAGAAACTGCAAAGTGCCGTGCGAAGCGCATAAAACAGAGACTTAATTTGTACTGCGAAAATAGAGGTTCACACACGTAAGAAGGTTCATAAACTCGAAAGCGAGGAACGATCCATGATGAGACTATTGTTTACCTGTATGGGTACGTCAGACCCTGTGCGCGGATACCACGACGGCCCGATGCTGCATATCATCCGCCATTACCGCCCGGAGGTGATCTGTGTGTTCCTTTCCGGCGAGGCTGCGGCGCTCGACGGCTGTGGCGCGCGGCTGGACACCGTTTTATCGCACATTCAGAACAACTGGGGCGGCTATGCGCCGGAGCTACGTGTCGTGCGCACACAGATCGATGATCCGTCAGATATGGACGCTGTCGGTGCGCCGATTACGGAGGCTGTGGCGGCGCTGACAGCGGAGTTTCCCGATGGGGAGGTGCTGCTGAATCTCAGCTCCGGCACACCGCAGATGAAAATTACGCTTGCATTTCTCGCCGCCGATCTGCGGCGCAGCATGCGCGGTATTCAGGTCAAGAATTTTGAACGCGCTTCCGGCACCACCGAGCGGACAAATGCCCCTGATTACAGCGTCGCCGACGAGTTGGAGTGCAACGAGGATGAAGCGCCGGATGCTCCGAACCGCTGCTCGGAGCCGGAGCTCATGCACATGCAGAGGCAAAGAGCCAAAGAACAGCTTCTGACGCTGCTTGACGTACGCGATTACAGCGCGATTTACACGATGAAGAATCTTCCAAACCAGCTGAAAGCGCTGATCGGGCATCTGGACGCGCGCGACCAGATGCAAAGCGAAGCGGCGCGGAATTATGCGCAGAATCTCAAGCTGCCGTTTTCTTTGTACCCGGTTCGCACCGGTGCGCCGCGCAGCGATTATGCGGAGGTCAGCGAGGCGTATCTGGTGCTGCTCAACCGCAGCCACCGGCAACAGTATGAGGAGATGATCCTGCGTCTTAATCCGCTTGTTGTCCGGCTGGAATTGCAGCTAATGAAAACCGTGCTGGCGGGGAAAAACCTGCGTTTGGAAGACGTGATCGACCGTCCGTATTCCCGGCGGCCGCGTTTCGTACCGGATATGCTGGCGGAAAAGCTGCCGGACGTCTATCAAAGCGTCTGCACGGATTTCGGCGCGCCGCTTCGGGAGAGCGATGTCAGCATGGAAGTATGCTATCGGATTTTGGAGCATCTGCCGGATGTTCCTGTAGATGCTATGCCCGTGCTAAAAAGCTGCAACCTGCTGAACGAAAGCTGCCGCAATTCACTTGCACACCAGTTGACCGCCGTAACTGCGGAGCAGATCACCGCCGCCTGCGGCATGCAGCCGGCGCAGCTTCTCAATCAGGTGGGCAAACTGATCGCTTCCATTTATCCGGAGTGCGACCCGGCGCTGTTCACGATCTATAAACGCTGCGGAGATTACATCAAATCCAGGATTTTATAACCTTTTATGTCAGGCATAATTGGTGCAGCAGTTCGCGAAAGCGTGCTGCTGCATTTCTGTGCTATTAGAGATGCGCAGAGAAATTCACATGATTTATGTGAATTTTCATTATTTCACTTGTTTCATGTGAAAATAGTGGTATAATAAAACCAACCAACACGGAGGTGTGATCGATGCAGTACGAAAACGAGCGCATGGAATTTAAATCCCAACTGACGGACGACATTTACAAGGAAGTCATCGCCTTTACGAACACGGACGGCGGTGTCATTTATATCGGCATTGACGATCAGGGCAATGTGACCGGCATTGACAATGTGGACGAGACCTACACGCGGCTGACGAACGGTATCCGCGACGCGATCCAGCCGGACGTGACGATGTTCGTGCGTTATGTGCTGCAGGAGAACAAGGTCATCCGCATTGAAGTCGGTGAGGGCAGCTATAAGCCGTATTATCTGAAGGGCAAGGGTCTGAAGCCCGCCGGCGTTTATGTGCGGCAGGGCGCGACGAGTGTACAGGCGTCGCCGGAGCAGATCCGGCAGATGATCAAAGATTCGGACGGCGACGTGTTTGAAGAAATGCGTACCGTGCAGCAGGATCTGACCTTTGACGAAGCAGCGATTGCGTTCAAGCGGTACAAGGTGGATTTTTCAGAGGACAAGTATATTGCGCTGGGGCTTCGGAATATTCACGACGATCAGTACACCAATCTGGCGCTGCTTCTGTCCGACCAGTGCCAGCACACGACGAAAATCGCGGTGTTCAACGATGAATCCTGTACAGAGTTCCGGGACAGCAAGGAGTTTGGCGGCTCGATCTTCAAGCAGTTTGAAAACTCGATCAACTATCTGGCGCTGTGCAACAGGACAGTCTCTACCATCAAGGGTGTCGTCCGCACGGATAAGCAGGACTATCCCGAGGAAGCCATCCGCGAAGCGCTGCTCAATGCGCTGGTGCATCGGGACTACAGCTTCAGCGGCAGCATTATCATCAACGTGAACGACAGCAAAATGGAATTTATTTCTCTGGGCGGCCTCCTGCCCGGCCTTTCCACGGAGGATATCCGCCTCGGCGTTTCTCAGCCGAGGAATAAAAAGCTGGCAGAGATTTTTCACCGCCTGCGCCTGATTGAAAGCTACGGCACCGGCATCCGCCGCATTTTCAAGCTCTACGCAAGCTGCCCCGTCCAGCCCAGCATCGAGGCAACGACAAATGCATTTAGAATCGTGCTGCCGAACATGAACGCCGTTTCTGCGGGCGCAGAAATTGCGGCAGAATCAAAACCCGCCGCGCCGGTCATTACGCCGCAGATGAAAATCGTTCTGGACTATCTCAAGGAATACGGCGAAATGCGCGATGAGGAGTTGCAGGAGCTGCTGCATATCAAAAAGACCAGAGCCTATCTGCTGACCCGCCAGATGAGCGAAGAAGGGCTGATCGAGGTCGTCGGCAGAGGGGCGGAAAAGAAGTATAGATTGAAGTAACGGGGAGGTGCGCTATGGCACTGGAAAATAAATTAGGGCTGACGAGTTCTGCAGACCTTGCGCGGGAGGAGGAACGGATCAGCAAGAAAAAGGCCGTGTGGCTGTTTGAAAGCGGCACGCTGGACAAGCTGCCTGTCGGCACGTTCGCGTCGCTCAAGGCAATTCATAAGTACCTTTTTGATGACATTTATGACTTTGCGGGTGAGCTTCGCACGGTGAATTTGGCAAAGGGTAATTTCCGCTTTGCGCCGCTGATCTATCTGGAGGCGGCACTGGCCAACATCGACAAGATGCCACAGTCCACTTTTGACGAGACCATCGAAAAATATGTGGAAATGAATATTGCCCACCCCTTTCGGGAGGGCAATGGGCGCAGCACCCGCATTTGGCTTGACCATATCCTGAAAACCGAAATTGGTAAGATCGTGGACTGGAGCAAGGTGGATAAAGAGGATTATCTCCTTGCAATGGAGCGCAGCCCCATCAAGGATGTGGAGATCAAGGTGCTGCTGAAGGTGGCACTGACCGACGAGATAAACAGCCGTGAGGTCTATTTGAGCGGCATCGATCAAAGTTACTATTACGAGGGTCTCACGGCCTTCCGGGCGGGAGATTTGTAAAGTCCAAAGTATCAGCTTTCGGTTTTCAAAGTATCAAATTGATACTTTGGAGAAATCTCAAGATGCCAAGATGCACAAAAGAATAATCATATAGAAAAGATAGGTGTGTAGGAGATAAGTTATGAAAATTAATGAGAAACACTTGGAATTCGTTCAAAACAAGAATGTTTTTATTTCACATTCACATTGTGATCTCAACAAAGTCAAAGCTTTCGCAGGATGGCTTCATCAGTGTTTTGGATTAGAGGCTTTTATTGATTCTTGTTCTTGGGGGTATTGCGATGATTTGCTTAATAAGATTGACAATAAATACTGTTATAATCCCAAGACAAAAACATACAACTACACATTGCGTAACTATACAACAAGCCATGTCCATATGATGTTATCCACAGCATTGGCAGAAATGATGGATCAAACTGAGTGTGTTATATTTTTTAATACGCCTAGTTCAATATGCTTGGAAGAAGAACTGAATAAAATCAAAGCACCTGGTAAGAAACCACTTACAGTTTCGCCTTGGAGTTACTACGAATTATCTATGACAACTATGTTGCGTGCTACTCCGCCTAATCGAGAAGAACGGGTACTGGAGCATTTTGCTCACGATTTTCGTGATAGTGTGACTATTCAATACGATGTTTCGAAAGCACTGTCAGAGATGGCTATGCTCACGGACAGTCAATTAAGGCAATGGAGAGATAATTGGCAGAAATGCCACCGAACGAATTCGGCACGAGCGCTTGATGAGCTGTATAAAATTGTTTTTTCGAAACGCTATGGCTATTCTTTCGACGAAGATATTGTGGATTTTACCAAATCTGGTTCCGTCAGCGTACTGAGCAAAGACCAAATCACAGAATTAAATGACATCTCGATTCACGAGCCATTGAATACGCATAAACACGGCAAAGAGTATCATCACTGTGTCGCTGAGATTGGATACAAAGCCAATTTGGACTATAGCAGCACTAATACCATTATGCGTAAGCTGTTCCTAAACGGAGTTCGGTGCGACGCAAAAATTCTTCGTCTGGAAACACGAAACCTATATGCATTTATTATCAACAACGAGCGAAGGCTTATAGAAGATGTCCGTGATGCTATGGCTGATGAGTCTTTGCAGCTAACGCTTGCAATTCCCCGGATAACAGAAAAACCAGTGGGGTTTCCTCTTGAAATGATTTTCACATATGACGGAACATCAAAGTCACAGATGGAATACACCAAGAATGTCTATACAGGGTATTTATCTTCTGCGGAAAAGAGATCTATGCCGGAGAAGCTGTTTGAGCGTTTTTGCGAAGGTAGTGGCAAAGTGAAGTGGTTCTATAAGAACGGAGATATAACTGCTGAAAACCGAATAGTATATTTAGAGGCGTAGCCTTCGGAGAAATCCGGAGGCTGCGCTTTTTTTGCGTCTTGATAGAAAAATTGAGAAATTTCTCGAAACACCCTGCCAAATGGCACCCATTATTCAGAGTAAGTAGAGGAAGCTTTTGAAAAGCTGAGAGAATTTTTCAAATTACTTTGCCAAAATCTCAAAAATTTCCCAATTGGTTAGTAGGAGGGGCACTTAAAAAATTTTTCTAAAACCCATTTGTTATTTGCCCGAAAAGTTCCCAGTTGATTAGTGGGAGGGGTGCTTAAAAATTTTCTTCAAAATTCTTTTTATTTTTGCCGGAAAAATTCTCAATTAAGTAGTAGAGGGGGTCGCAGAAAAATTCTCAAAAGTTTTTTCGTTCAAATCCGAAAAAATTTCCCAGTTGGTTAGTAGAGAGGCTTTCAAAGAAATTTTCAAATTTGCTTCGTACAAATCGAAAAATTTTTCCCAGTTGATTAGTGAGGGGGGTTAAAAAACAGCCCTTCTCGCTGGCTACCTATTAAGGGGACTGTCTCCCTGTGTACCTTGAAAATTGAATCGCCGCCTCCAAAGGATATGCTTCCGGCAAGTGACGCCACGACTTCCCGAAAAAGGAACGAGCGCATCAAAGAAGCGATACGCCGTGGTGAGACTCCGGGGCAGGAACGATACAGATGAGCGGCAGCAAGCAAAAATTACCGCAGAAATGCGGTTTCAGAACAAGCAAAGGAGGTTCAAACCTATGAAGAAAGGAGAGCTCAGAGAGCTTTATCAGATGATGTTTCCGGAATACCCGGACATCGTGACCGTCAAAGAGCTTCGGGAGATGCTGGGCATCAGTCGCAAGCTGGCCTACAAGCTGATCGACTATGGGTACATCCACGCCGTGAAGATCGGCACGACGCTGAAGATCCCGAAAATCAGCGTCATCAACTATGTAATGGAGAAAGAGGTGAAGAAGGTTGGATGAGATCAAACGCCTGACGCCCGCCCAAAGGACACGCTGTAACCGGCTGATCCGGCGGCTGTGCGCCAACTACGACGGTGGCAACTGTCTGCCGTTGGACGATGGCGAGGGCTGCGTGTGCGTGCAGACGATTTCCTATTCGCTGCTGTGCAAGTACTTCCGGCGGGCGGTTCTGCCCGCCGACAAGGTACTCTGCGCCGATATTTACCGGCAGCGCACACGGCTCTGCGACCGATGCGGAAAGCCCTTTGCACCCGGTAGCAACCGGCAGAAGTACTGCCCGGAATGCGGCCGCTCCATCCGGCGCAAGCAGAAGGCGGACTCGGCCAGACGGCGGCGCAGCATCGAACATTAATCGTCTGGAAAGCCTTGATTTCCGGGGCTTTTTTGAGGGCAAAGCGGGTGCGGGTGGCCGTTTCCATCTGCCCCCGCCAAAATCTACTTCTAACATTCTACAAAGGAGAATTCTATGGACAACAAACTGAAAACCGTGGACGCAGAGACCTTGCTGTCCACGCCGATGAGCAAGACGATGTTCATCGTGGATGGACTCATTTCGCAGGGCGTCAATGTCATCAGCGGTGCCAGCAAGATCGGCAAAAGCTGGCTGATGCTGTGGCTGGGGTTGCAAGTGGCGCAGGGAAACTCTATTTGGAGGCTGCCTACACTGCAATGCGATGTGCTCTATTTGAGCCTTGAGGACACCCAGCGCCGCATCAAAGACCGGCTCTACAACCTCACCGACAGCGCCCCGGACAACCTGTATTTTGCCGTGACCTCCGGGCTGATCGGCGGCGGGCTGGAGGAGCAGATCACGGATTTCCTGACCGAGCATTCCGCTACCAAGCTGGTCATCATCGACACGCTGCAAAAGGTGCGGGACTCCAAAGGCAGCGCCGGAAAAGCGGGAATGTACGGCAACGACTACGACGACATTTCCTCCATCAAGCGCATTGCCGACGGCTTCAACATCGCCATTTTGCTGGTGCATCACCTGCGAAAGCTGCAAAACAGCGACGATCCCTTTAACGATGTCAGCGGTTCCACCGGCATCATCGGCGCTGCGGACACCAACTTCATCCTGCGCCGTAAGCGCAGTGGAAACGCTGCTACGCTGCTGGTCAGTGGGCGGGATGTGGAATATCAGGAACTGACCTTGCAGTTTAACGACCTTGTCTGGGAGCTGGTGGAGCGCAAGAACAGCGAGGATATTCACAAGGCGGAGCTGCCGAAATTTCTGTTTCGGGTGGTGGACTTTATGGAGTGCCGCACCGAATGGGTAGGCACGGCCACGGAGCTGCTGACCGAAATGAGGGAGCAGGAGGTCACGCCCAATATGGTCACAAAGTATCTCGGCCAGTTCGCCTATGAGGTGCTGGAGCCGCTGGGCATCGAGTACCGCACCAAGCGAACAGGCAAAAGTCGGCTCATCAAATTTCTGCGCCGTGACGGCGATGACGCAAATGACGCCGGGATCGCTATATAAGGAAATCTCCGTCACAACCGTCATTGCCGTCACAAACCGAAAAAAGGGGGTGAACAAATGCGCAGCAAAAACTACGGGATCAATGTCCGTGTGACCGAGCAGGAGAAGCAGAAGCTGCTGGAAAATGCCCGGTTCTGTTCTCTGTCGCTGTCGGAATACTTGCGGCGGCTGGGGCTTGGGAAAGAGGTCAAAGCGGCCATCACGGAGCGGGATTACCGCCTGTTTCGGATGCTGAACGGCCTGAAAGCGGAGCTCCCACAGCTTCAGAAAGAGGAAATTCTGAGCAGGCTGGAAGCAATTTTGAATGAATTAAAGTAAGCAGGTATCACGCCTGCGCAGTCTAAGCGAGCAGACTGTTTGTACTCCTAAAGTCCAAACAGTGCCCCTGCCGCCGATGCCTGCGTCATCTGAGCGAGCAGTGCGTTTTTACTCCCGGCAGGGCCGGAGCGCAAAACACTCGTTAGGGCGTGCCCTAAAACCCCGAAAGAAAAAACTACGAAAGTGAGGACAACACAATGAGAAAATCGGATTTTACTTTACCCACGCTGGACGATCTGTTTTCCACGCAGGCGGAGCGGGACGATGCCAAACTGGAGCGGGTGCGGAATATTCCACTGGCCGAGCTGCACCCGTTCAAGGGTCACCCCTTCAAGGTGCAGAACAACGAGGAGATGCAGTGGATGATCGAGAGCATCCGCAAGGTGGGAGCCATCACCCCGGCGCTGGCAAGGCCGCTGCCGGGCGGCGGCTATGAATTGATCTCCGGCCACCGGCGGCTGGCGGCGTGTCAGGTGCTGGGCGTCGAGACGATGCCCGTCATCGTCCGGGAGCTGTCCGACGATGAAGCGGTGATCGCAATGGTGGATGCCAATTTGCAGCGGGAGACTATCCTGCCCAGCGAAAAGGCATTCGCCTACAAGATGAAGCTGGATGCCATCAAGCATCAAGGTGTCACTTCTGCCCAAGTTGGGCAGAAGCTGCTCAGTGTAGAAAAAGTAGCTGACGATGCCGGCGAAAGCCGTAATCAAATTAAAAGATATATCCGCCTGACCTACCTGATCCCAGAACTGCTTTCGATGGTGGACTACGGCAAGATCGCCTTTAATCCGGCGGTGGAGCTTTCCTACTTAGACTCGTATCAGCAGCGGGCGGTGCTGGACGCGATGGCGCTGAACGACTGCACCCCGTCCCACGCCCAGAGCATCCGCTTGAAAAAGCTGGCGCAGGAGGGCTTACTGGATGACCAGATAGTCTACGCTGTGCTGGCGGAGACGAAGCCCAACCAGCAGGAGCAGCTCAAATTCAAGCGGGAGGAGCTGCGGAAATACTTCCCCTTCGGCTACACCGAGGAACAGATGCGCCGGGACATCATCAAGGGGCTGGAATTGCTGAAGCGGCAGAGAGAACGAAACCGGGATGCCCGCTGATTCGTACCGATACGGCTACGATAATACAATTCGCAGAATAGAGAGAACCCCAAACCGATGGTATACTGATACTGTCGGTTTGGAGTTCTGTTCTGCAAATACAAAGGACAGGAGGAAATGAAATTGGTGGCAGGACATCTGACATTGAAAAACGGCAGGTATTACGCCGTGCTGAACTATAGAAACGCCGGAGGGCAGCGGAAAACGAAATGGATCTCGCTGGGGCTTCCCGAAAAGGGCAACAAGCGCAAGGCGGAGGCAGAGCTGGCAAGGCTCCGGGCGGAGTTTGAGCCGCCCAAAGAGGTGGGCGACCTGAGCAGCGATATGCTGTTTGCCGATTATCTGTTGGAGTGGCTGGAGATCGCCAAGGGACGGCTGGCTGTGGCAACATACAGTTCTTACGCCGCAATGATCAAGAAGCCAGTTGGGCCGTACTTCCGCCAAAAGAATCTGACCTTGCGGGAGCTGGAAGCCCGACACTTGCAGATGTTTTATTCCGAAATGCTCAGAAAGGTAAAGCCGAATACGGTCATTCACTATCACGCGATTATCCACTCGGCACTGAAATATGCGGCCAAGACCGATATGCTGGTGCAGAATGTGGCGGACAAGGTGGATAGGCCAAAGAAAAACAGCTTTCAGCCGGTTTTCCTTTCGGCAGAGGAGATGCAGAAGATGTTTGAAGCTCTCCGGGGCACCAAGCTGGAGCTGCCGGTGCTGGTGGCCGCTTTTTACGGATTCCGTCGGGGCGAAGTGTTGGGATTGAAGTGGGACGCCATCGACTTTGAGCGTGGAACGATTTCGGTCATACGAACCGTTACGACCATTACTCTTGATGGCAAGCAGACGGAAATTGAACAGCAGTCTGCCAAGACCAAGTCCAGTCTGCGTACCCTGCCGCTGATCGGCAGCTTCCGGGAATACTTTTTGCAGGTGAAAGAGGCGCAGGAGCTGAACA
>ERZ827156.5099-NODE-5099-length-10120-cov-2.624839_pt1 | contig 10120 bp, 10 predicted proteins | sample MGYA00519919_ERZ827156 | MGnify/ENA primary metagenome ERZ827156 (study PRJEB31778, sample SAMEA3449269) | human gut metagenome | biome: human gut; feature: human-associated habitat; material: faeces | place: United Kingdom | collected 2010/2012 ... | reverse complement strand
GCCGTCAGCCGGTTCCGTATTGGTTGCGAATATGCTTGGTGTTGATCTTGGGATTATGATTGCAGTCGGTGTGCCGACCGGTATTCTCTCGCTGATTTTTGCAGGAATTCTGTGGTCAAAATTTATCGGGACAAAAATCCATACAGATCTTCCGATATCCGTTTCTGAGATAGGAGAAGAGGAGGAGGCAAAGCTTCCGAAATTTTCAACGGTGATCCTGATCATTCTTGTACCGCTGATACTTATTTTATGCAGTACGCTTTCGGAATACATACCGTCACTGGAAACGATCCGACCGGTACTTCAGTTTGTGGGAACTCCGTTTGTAGCACTGATCATAGCAATTCTCTGTGCAATGTATTTTCTTGGAAAGAAACAGGGTTATGACGGAGAACAGTTAAAGAAAATTATGCATCGTTCCCTGCGTCCGACCGGGCAGATTCTGCTGGTGATCACAGGCGGAGGTATTATCCGCTGGGTACTTCAGGAGTGTGGAATGGGAGATATTATCGGCCCGGCACTTGAACAGAGCGGTCTGCCGCTGATTCTGGCTGCATTTCTGATTGCTGCACTGGTTCGTGCTTCGGTAGGTGCAGCGGTGGTTGCAATGACGATGGCGGCAGGGATTATGGCATCCATGCCGGAAATTGCAAATCTTTCACCGCTTTATCTGGCAGCAATGGTCTGTGCGATCACGGGCGGAGCAACGGCGTTCAGCCATGTGAACGATTCTGGATTCTGGCTGGTAAGCTCACTGCTTGAAATTGATGAAAAAACAACCTTGAAATCATGGACCATGATGGAAACGATCATTGGCTTTACCGGTTTGATCTGTGCTTTCGTGATCAGTCTGTTTGCTTAGGAGGAATAGAAATAATGACAAAAAAATCTTGTTATGATATTACAACATTTGGTGAGATCCTGATCGATTTTACCTGGCAGGGAGTCAATGAGGAAGGACAGGCAGTATTCGCACAGAACCCAGGCGGAGCTCCGGCAAACGTGGCAGTTGCGGCGGCAAAACTTGGTGCCCGCACAGCTTTTCTTGGAAAAGCAGGAAAAGATATGCATGGAGAATTTCTGAAAGAAGTACTGAAAAAAGAAAATGTTGAGACAGACGGAATGATTCTGGATGAGAAATTTTTTACGACACTTGCGTTTGTAAAAACAGCGGAAAATGGAGAGAGATCGTTCTCTTTTGCAAGAAAACCAGGAGCAGACACCAGGATCGAAAAAGAAGAAATCCATACCGTGATTCTGGATCAGACAAAAATTTTTCACGCAGGTTCCCTTTCGCTGACCGATCAGCCGGCAAGAGATACTACATTTTATGCAGTTAAAAGAGCAAAAAAAAATGGAAGCATGATATCCTATGATCCAAATTACAGAGCTTCTTTATGGAAAAATGAAGAGACGGCAAAAGAACAGATGCGAAGCCTGATCCCTTATGTTGATATTATGAAAATTTCAGATGAGGAGACAGAACTGCTGACCGGAAAAGAAAAACCAGAGGAAGCAGCAGAAATTTTATTTCAGAAAGGTGTTAAAATCATTGCCGTCACGCTTGGAAGCGAAGGAGCATATCTTTACTGCAAAGAAGGCGGGATACAGATCCCGGGCTTTGCAAGCAGGGCGGTTGACACAAATGGTGCGGGAGATTCCTTCTGGGGCGGATTTTTATACTGCATCAGCAAAGCTGGAAAAAGTCCGGAGATGTTTGGCATAGAAGAACTGAAAGAATATGTGCGGTTCGGAAATGCAGTGGCAAGTCTTTGTGTAGAGAAGAAAGGGGCAATACCGGCAATGCCGACATTGGAAGAAGTTGAGAAAAAAAGACATTGCAGTTTTTAAAGAGATTCGTAAGGGACGCAAGTCACGGAAGTGTGGCTTGCGTCTTTTTTGATTCAGCTATCCCCCGGATAAGGATGCGAAAGTGAAAAAAGTGGGAAAAAGTACAGAAATATCGTACAAAAAGAAAGGAAAAAGATAACCAGACGGGGGGCTTGTGGGGAAGAAAGAAACAGATTATGATAAATGCACTGCGAAAAAGAGCAGTCCGTTCGACTTGAATCAAAAGCGGCGGCTCTTTTCAAAACAAAAGGAAGCAGAACAGCGGAAAGGGGAAATAGATGAAAAAGAAAGTGATTGCATTGCTGCTTGCAGCGGCCATGGCAATGTCTCTGACAGCCTGTGGGGATACATCCAAAACAGGAAGTACTGCAGAAGAGACGGCAAAACAGGAGGAAACAACGAAGGAATCAGAAAATACAGAAAAAGCCGAAGAATCAACGCTGGTATATGGATCCGGTGATTACACAAGAATCAATCCGGCGATGGATGAACACTGTGAGATTAATGTGTTGTTATTTAGCGGTCTGACTGCTCATGATGCAGATGACCAGGTGATTCCGGGTCTTGCAGAAAAATGGGAATATGATGAGGACAGCTATACTTATACGTTCCATATCCGTGACGGGATCAAATGGCATGACGGGGAAGCTTTTACTGCAGATGATGTAAAATTTACCATTGAGGCTATTATGGATCCGGAGAATGGATCAGAAAATGCACCAAACTATGAAGATGTTCAGGAAATAAAAGTAATGGATGACCAGACGATTGCCTTTAAACTGGCAGAACCAAATGTGGCATTTCTGGAATATATGACGATAGCGATTTTGCCAAAGCATCTTCTGGAAGGGGAAGATATGCAGGAATCAGACTTTTTCCGGCATCCTGTAGGTACAGGTCCTTATAAACTGGAAAGCTGGGATGCAGGGCAGTCTATTGTAATGACAAAAAATGAAGATTACTATCTTGGCAGTCCCAAAATCGATAAGGTGATTTTTAAAATTGTAGAGGACGATAATACACAGGCAGTCCAGCTGCAGTCCGGTGAGATTGATATGGCTTTGCTGGATCCGAAAAATGCAGAGAATTTCAAAAATATGGATGGATACAGCTGTTACGATATGACTACTTCCGATTATCGTGGTATTATGTTTAATTTCGCAAATGATTACTGGAAGGAAAACAAAGATCTTATTCCGGCAATCTGTTATGGAATTGACCGCCAGGCAATTATAGATGCAGTACTTCTTGGACAGGGAATGCCGGCTTATGGTCCGTTACAGAGAAATATATATAACAATGAAAAGGCAGAGCATTATGATTATAATCCGGAAAAAGCCAGAAAGATCCTTGAAGATGCAGGATGCAAGATGGGAAAAAATGGCTTTTATGAAAGAAACGGGGAAGAAATCGGTTTCGTCCTCAGCGTTATGTCCGGAGAGCAGGATCGAATTGATATCGCACAGGCAGCAGCTCAGCAGTTACAGGAAATAGGCATTAACTGTACGGTAGATATTCCGGCACAGATTGACTGGGGCGGACAGATGGCATGTCTGATCGGCTGGGGAAGCCCGTTTGATGCAGACGATCATACCTATAAGGTTTTTGGCACAGATAAGGGTGCAAATTATTCTTCCTACTCTAATGAGAAAGTGGATGAATATCTGACTCTGGCAAGACAGTATGAAGATCAGGAAACCCGTGCGAAATATTATGATCTTTTCCAGGAAGAGCTGGCAAAGGATCCGGCATATGCATTTATCTGTTATATTGATGCCAATTATGTGGCGGATTCGGATATCAAAGGAATCTCCGAAAAGACCGTACTTGGTCATCATGGAGTTGGTATTTTCTGGAATATTCAGGAATGGGAAATCGTGAAATAAAAAGAAAGATGAGAGATGCAAAGAGACTGGTAACAGTCTCTTTATGCAGTTTTGAGAGGTTAGTCATGAATGAGTTACTGAAGGCAGAACATCTGTCGGTAAGCTTTTTTACGGATGCCGGTGAAGTGGAAGCGGTTCGGGATGTAAGTTTTACTGTGGAAAAAGGGGAAGTACTGGCCATTGTGGGAGAATCCGGGTGCGGGAAGAGTGCATTGTGCAAAAGTATTATGAAATTACTTCCGAAGACAGCAAAAATCAAGTCCGGGAAAATACTGGTGAATGGAGCGGATATTACGGACTATACGGAAAAGAATATGTCACGGCTGCGTGGAGAACTTTTTTCGATGGTCTTTCAGGATCCGATGACATCTCTGAATCCGACGATCACGGTTGGAAAACAGATCGGGGAGGTGGTGAGGATCCATAATAAAAAAATGTCGAGAGGACAGATCAGAAAAAGAGTTATAGAACTGATGCAGTTGGTGGAAATAGACAGACCGGAAGAAAGGATCCGCCAGTATCCTCATGAATTTTCCGGGGGTATGCGTCAGAGAGCAGTTATGGCAATTGCACTTGCTGGTAATCCGAAGATTCTGTTTGCCGATGAGCCTACGACTGCGCTGGATGTGACGATTCAGGCACAGATTCTGGATGTGTTCCGGCGGATCCAGAAAAAACTGGAGATGGCAACTGTGTTTATCAGCCATGATCTAGGGGTTGTAGCCGGAGTGGCAGACCGTGTGGCGGTTATGTATGCGGGAAAAATTGTGGAAATCGGAACGGCGGAGGAGATTTTTTATGATCCAAGGCATCCATATACCTGGGGACTGTTACAGTCACTTCCTGTTCTGTCAGAAGGAAAAGAATGGCTCCCGACACTGCCGGGCATGCCGCCTACCCTGATTCATTCGCCAAAGGGTGATGCATTTGCGGAGAGAAACGTATATGCAATGAGAATAGACTATGAAAAAGAGCCTCCTATGTTTCGGATTACAGATACCCATTATGCGGCTACCTGGCTGCTGGATGAGCGGGCACCGAAGGTGAAGGTTCCGATGGGAGGGCCAAGATATGGGAAATGATATTTTAATGGATGTGCAACATCTTTCACACATATTTCGGCTGAATCGGAAGGTGAAAGTGCATGCAGTGGATGATGTTTCTTTTCAAATAAAAAAAGGAGAAATTTACGGCCTGGTAGGAGAATCCGGATCCGGGAAATCGACAGTGGCGCGCTGTGTCATGAATATATACAAACCTTCCGCAGGAGAAATCTATTATAAAGGAATTCCGGTCTGCAAAAACAGAGAATTTAAAAAGAACCGGAAGATGTTACAGATGACGCGGCAGATGATTTTCCAGGACTCGGCTTCCAGCCTGAATCCGGGAATGAAAGTCAGAGATATCGTGGCGGAACCGCTGCGTATTCAGTCCCGAAAGATCCGTACAGATAAAAAGGAAATTGAAAAACAGCTGGAGATGGTAGGACTTGATGGAAGTTATCTGGAAAAATATCCGTATGAACTGTCCGGCGGGCAGCGACAGCGGGTGGCAATTGCGCGGGCACTGTTAGCAAAACCGGATCTGATTGTGGCAGATGAGCCAATCGCATCGCTGGATGTATCTATTCAGGCACAGATGGTCAATTTGTTTCGAAAATTGCAGAAAGAGCAGGGATTTTCCTTTCTTTTTATCGCACATGATCTTTCGATGGTGAAATTTTTGTGCGATCGGACCGGAGTTATGTATCGTGGAAGACTGGTTGAAGAAGGAACCACAAAGGATGTGTTTTCACATCCGGAACATGAATATACAAAAGCATTGCTGGCAGCAATTCCCGTACCGGATCCGAGGGAAGAACGAAACAGAAGGGTGATGAAGTACAATGAGGGGTGAACGGGTATTATATTATGGAAAAAAATTACTGATTTTTATCATCAGTGTATGGGTACTGTCTCTTGTAACGTTTTATGTGTCCAGACTTGCACCGGGAGATCCGCTGGTTTCCTACTATGGAGAACGCGTGGAAAAGATGAGTCCGGAAGAAAGGGAATGGGCAGAGGAGAAGCTGGGTCTGAATGAAAAAATATCTGTGCAGTATGCAAGATGGATCCGTCAGGTATTTCATGGGAATTTTGGAATTTCCTACAAATATAAAATGGATGTGCTGGAGGTGTTGAAAAGCAGAATCGGCAATACACTGGTTCTCGGTGGAATTGGCTTTCTGATCATATTTTTCGAATCGTTGCTTCTGGGAATGGTGTGTGCATGGAAAGAAGGAGGATGGACAGACAGAATTATCTGCAAAGTGGGAACGGTAATCAGCTGTGTACCGGAATTCTGGCTTGCACTGGTACTGATTCTTATATTTTCTGTATCTGCGCTTTTAGCAAATTTATCAAGATAAAATCTTAATAAACTCATTAAAGCTCCAACTTCTTCTTTGCTTCTTTTCCAATTCTCTGTAGAAAAAGCATATACGGTTAAATATTTTATTCCTATTTTATTACAATATTTTGCAATATTTTCTAATGTTTCGGCACCTTTTTTATGACCATCTGATACATTTAAATTTCGTACTCTTGCCCATCTTCTATTTCCATCCATTATTATCGCAATATGAGTAGGTATATTGTTAATGTCTGATTCCATAATTATGACTCCTTTATTTATTTCTATTTTTTATATATAATGCTAGCTCTATTAAAAATTCACCTTTTTCATTGTAATTTTTTATAATCTCAATTGCTTCATTTATTATATCATCTAACATTTTTTGAGCTTTTTCTAGTCCATATTTTGTTACATATGTACATTTTCCTCTTGCTTTATCATTTCCAACTGGTTTTCCAAGCTCTTTTTCATTTCCTATTTCTGATAATATGTCATCTTTAATTTGAAATGCTAAACCTATTTTTTCGGCATAATCAGTAAGCTTATTTAAGTCTTTTTCATCAGCATTTGCAAGTATTGCACCAATTCGTACAGAAGCTTTAATTAATGCACCAGTTTTATTTTCATGCATATATTCTAAATAGTCACTAGAAATTTGTTTTCCTTCATATTCTGTATCAACATACTCACCAGCAATCATTCTATCTATACCATAAGATAATTCATATAACGCATTTAATTTGCTTTGTTTTTCATTATCATCACTTTCAGAAATATCATCAATTATTAAATTATATGCATTATTTAATAAACTATCACCAGCTAATATTGCAGTAGCTTCATTATATTTTTTATGATTTGTAAGCTTACCTCTTCTATAATCATCATTATCAATTCCTGGTAAATCATCATGAATTAAAGAAAAAGTATGAACCATTTCCATTGCAACCGCAAATTTGTAGCATTTTTCTATATCATCTTTAAATAAATTATATGATGCAATTATTAAAATAGGTCTTAATCTTTTTCCACCAGCCATTAAGCTATATCCTTTAGATTCATTTAAAATATGCTCTGGACAGTCTTCTTTTTTTAAATATTTAGTTAATTCATTATTGATTATATCAATATATTTTGTTAGCTCATCTTTAAAATTCATATGATTCCTCCATAAAAGATTTTATACACTCATAACTTCTTTTTCTTTATTATCTAATAAAGTATCAATTTCAGCTATTTTTTTATCTGTTATTTTTTGAATTTCTTCCTCTGCCATTCTTAATTCATCTTCTGTTATTTCAGAATCTTTTTGTTTTTTCTTAAATTCTTCAATTCCATCTCTTCTTATAGATCTTACTGCTATTTTTGATTCTTCAGCCATTTTCTTTATGCTTTTTACTATTTCTTTTCTTCTTTCTTCATTTAATTCTGGGAAAGAAAGTCTTATTACTTTTCCGTCATTATTTGGATTTATTCCTATGTCAGATTTTAATATTTCTTTTTCAATTTCTTTTAATATACCTAAATCCCATGGTTGTATTACTATAAGCCTAGCTTCTGGAACAGAAATTCCAGCTACTTGTGATATTGGAGTTGGTACACCATAATAATCAATTTTAATTTTATTTAATATTGCAGGATTTGCACGACCTGCTCTAACTTCTGCTAAGTTATTTTCAAATACTCCAACTGTTTTATCCATTTTATTTATAATATCGTCATAATTCATAATTCATAATTCCTTTCATAATAAATTTTATTCTGTAATTAAATTACAGAATAAACTGTTTGTTATATAATATTTTACTTTGATTAAAAAGTCAATTATATTTTAATCAGCTTTTACTAAAGTTCCTATTTTTTCACCTTTTACAGCTTTTATCATATTTTCTGGTTCATTCATGGCAAATACTATTAAAGGTATATTATTTTCTCTACATAAAGAAATTGCTGTTGCATCCATAACCTTTAGGTCTTTATTCAAAATATCCATATATGTAATTTCATCATATTTAACAGCATTTGAATCAACTTTTGGATCAGCTGAATATACACCATCAATTGTTTTAGCAACTAATATTACTTCTGCATTTATTTCTGCTGCTCTTAAAGCTGCTCCTGTATCTGTTGTAAAATATGGGTTTCCAGTTCCACAAGCAAATATTACGACTCTTCCTTTTTCTAGATGTTTTGCGGCTTTTCTTTTTATATATGGCTCTGCAATTTCACGCATTTCAATTGCAGTTTGAACTCTTGAATAAATTCCCTTTGATTCTAATGAATCTTGTAATGCTAAAGCATTTATTGTTGTAGCAAGCATTCCCATATAATCTGATGTAGTTTTTTCCATATTGTATCCATATTTACCTCTCCAGAAGTTTCCTCCACCTACTACTACTGCAACTTGTACTCCAAGCTCTGTCATTTCTTTTATTTGAGATGTTATTTTATCAACAACTTCTGCTGATAGCCCAGTTTTATTTTCACCTGCTAAAGCTTCTCCACTTAATTTTAACAATACTCTTTTATACTTAATATCTGACATAAAAAACACTCCTTCTTTTTTTATCTTTGCCATTTTATCATACATATCATAAAAATTGCACCCTTTTTTGAAAAAAATATATAAAAAAAGAAATAAATTTAAGCAAATTTGTGTATTGCTTAAATTTATTTCTTTTTATGTAATCTGATTATTTAATTTTTGTTTTATTATATAAAGTTATTGCTGTACCTGCTAATACTGTAATTCCAATAATAAATATAATTTCAGTATTTGATCCTGTTTGTGGAAGTCTAGTTGAGTTTGAAACTGCGTTGTTTGTTGTATTGCTTGTTGTATTATTAACTGTTGTATTATTTGTTTCTACAGTATTATTTTCTGTAGTTGATGTATTATTTGTTGATGTCATATCTTCAAATGAATCAAAATTAATTGGTGCTGTATCTGCTAAAGCTACTCCTGTCCATAAATACATTAAAACTACTCCTGCTAACAAAATTCCTATAATTTTTCTTATATTATTTTTCATTTCTCTTATCTCCTTTTCTTTTGATTTATAAATATTTTATACATAATATTTTTTATAGTCAATAGTTTTATGTAAAAAATTTTATGTATTTTTTACCAATTCAATAACTTCATTTATATTGCATTGTGGTGTAGATGCACCAGCCATTATTCCTACTATTTTTCCTTTTTTTAATGTATCCATATCAATCTCATTTGCAGATTCTATACACATACTATTACTGCAATTTTTCTTAGAAATTTCATATAATTTCTTAGTATTAGAGCTATTTTTACCTCCTATTATAATCATACAATCAACTTCTTTAGATAGCTTTTCTGTTTCTTCTTGCCTTATTCTAGTTGCTTTGCATATTGTATTAATTATTTCTAAGTTTTCTAAATTTTCAAATTTATTTTTAATTATTTCTGTAAAATCAGTAAATTTTTGCAAACTAAATGTAGTTTGAACAACCACAGCTAACTTAGATTTATTTGACTTTTTAAAATTTTTCATTGATATATCAATATCATCATAATTTTCAATTATACAAACATTATCTCCAGCAAAACTTGCAGTTCCTATAATTTCAGGATGTTTTTTAGATCCAATTAAAAATATATAATACCCTTTCTCATTATATTCAGATACAATTTTATGAATTTTTAAAACTTTAGGACAAGTTAAATCTATTAAATCTATATTATTTTTATCAGCATACTCATAAACATCTTTAGAGATTCCATGAGCCCTTATGATAGTTTTTTTTCTATCAACATTCTGGTTTAAATCATCTATAAAAATAATTCCTTTATTTTTCAAATTCTCTACAACACTCTTATTATGAACAATTTCGCCCAAACAACAAATTGGGGCTTCATGCTCTAGAGCCTCCTCAGATTTTTCAACAGCGTTTTTTACTCCATAACAAAACCCTGCTGTTTCTCCAACAATATATTCCATAAAAATCTCCTTTAT
>ERZ827156.5092-NODE-5092-length-10136-cov-2.637933_pt1 | contig 10136 bp, 6 predicted proteins | sample MGYA00519919_ERZ827156 | MGnify/ENA primary metagenome ERZ827156 (study PRJEB31778, sample SAMEA3449269) | human gut metagenome | biome: human gut; feature: human-associated habitat; material: faeces | place: United Kingdom | collected 2010/2012 ... | reverse complement strand
GTATAATCATGGCGCTAGGGAACGTCGCGGTTGGTTTCGAGACGGGAGGCCGTCATGTCCAAGAACATTCTGCTCGTCCATGCGAGCCCGCGTTCGGGCGGAAACTCGAGCATTCTCGCCGACTGGTTCGAGCGTGGGGCGCTCGAGGCGGGCAACGAGGTCACGCGCGTCGAGGTGGGACATGCGAACATTTCCGGCTGCATGGCCTGCGAGTACTGCTTTTCGCACGATGGCGCATGCGTCCAGGATGACGACATGCAAAAGTTCTATCCGCTGCTGCACGAGGCGGACGTGATCGTGTACGCGACGCCCATGTACTTCTACAACTTTCCCGCGCAGCTGCGCGCCTTCCAGGATCGCATGTTCTGCGGTGTCACAAAGCCCTTCGGCATTACGGCCACCGCCTTGCTGCTGTGCTTCGAGGACAAGGACGTCTCGACGTGCGATCCTGTCGTCGACAGCTACCGCGTGGCGGCCAATTATTGCAAGCAGGAGAATCTCGGCGAGGTCATCATCAACAACGTCTACGAGAAGGGCGCCATCGAGGGCAACCCCGGGCTGCAGAAGGCCTACGAGCTCGGCGTAACGGATTACATCCGCCGCCCGTTCAACCTGACGGTCACGCAGCGGCGCGTGAGCAATGCACTCACGCTCTACGCGCGCCAGAAGCACCTTGTCCACCTGGCCGAAGAGCAGGTTTACGAGCACGAGAAGACGAACAGCGCCATCATCAACATTTTGAGCCACGTCGTCGAGTCGCGCAACTTCGAATCCGGCACGCACATCCTCCACGTGCGCACCATCACGGATATCCTGCTGCGCCAGCTCGTCTGCACATCTCGGAACGGCGCGCAAAATAGAAAGGAAGCATCATGGCTCACAACAAATTTCTCCCTCGCGTGCTCGCCGCAGCGGCGGCGATGATGCTGCTCGCAGGCTGCAACAGCAAGGCAGACCCCGGATTTCCCCCGGCGAACCCTGTCAATATCACGATCTGGACGTACTACAACGGTGAACAGCTCGAAGCGTTCAACGCGCTCGTCGACGAGTTCAACTCGACCGTCGGCAAGGAACAGGGCATCACGGTTGAGAGCTCCAGCCACGGCAGCGTGACCGATCTTGAGAACAACGTGCTCGCCTCTGCAGAGGGCAAGGTCGGTGCCGAGGCGATGCCCAACATCTTCTCCGCCTACGCCGACACTGCCTACGCGCTCGATGAGATGGGTCAAATTGCCGATCTGAGCGATTATCTAAGCGAAGAGGACCGCGCCGTCTTTATTGAGGACTATCTGAGCGAAGGCGACTTCTCCGGCTCGGGCAGTATCAAGATCTTCCCCGTCGCCAAGTCGGCGGAGCTGCTGTTTCTCAATGAAACGGACTGGGAGCCGTTCGCCGCCGCCACAGGCGCAACCTATGACGACTTGGCCACGATCGAAGGCCTCGTCTCCGTCGCCGAACGCTACTACGAGTGGACCGACGCGCAGACGCCCGACATCCCGAACGATGGACGCGCGTTCTTCGGCCGCGACGCGATGGCGAACTACATGCTCATCGGCGCCAAGCAGCTTGGCTGCACGATCTTCGACGCACAGGACGGCAGCATGACACTGAACTTTGACCACGATGCCGTGCGCACCCTCTGGGATAACTACTATGTACCCTTCATCAAGGGCTACTTTTCCGCAAGCGGCCGCTTCCGCAGCGATGATGTGAAGACCGGCAATATCATCGCCTACGTCGGCTCGTCTTCGAGCGCGACGTTCTTCCCCACGCAGGTCATCGCCGACGACATGGACAGCCACGACATCACGCGCAAGGCGCTTGAAAGCCCGAAGTTTGCGAACGGCGAGGACTACGCCGTGCAGCAGGGCGCGGGCATGGTCGTGACGAAGGCGAGCGATGCCGAGATTCAGGCAAGCCTCGTGTTCCTCAAATGGTTCACCTCACCCGAGCACAACATCACGTTCTCTGTCGACTCAGGCTACCTCCCCGTCACGCACGAGGGCAACTCCATCGACGCGATCCGCATAAGCGGTCTTGCCCTCAGCGATGAGATGGACGAAGTCCTCTCCGCCGCAGTCGACACGGTCAACGAAAACCATCTCTACACGCCCCACGCCTTCTCCGGCGGCACGAACGCCCGCGCCATTCTTGAATATTCCATGAGCGATAAGGCAAGCGCTGACCGCGCCGCGGTCAAAGAGGCAATGGCGCAGGGACAGAGCTTTGAAGAGGCCTCGGCGCAGTTCCTTTCCGGCGAATGCTTTGAAGCCTGGTATCAGGATACGCTTGCATCGCTTGAGGCCTTTCAGGGCTGAGTGACTGTTCAATGACAAAAAAGGGGCCGTTTTATGTTCTTTCGCAAACCATCGGATCATGTGCCGCATGTCACCATCTTCCATACGATCCTGCGCTCCATGCTCTGGATCCTGTTCATCGAGATCGCGCTGCTTGTCGGCATTCTCTATCTCTGCCGCATCAACACGAGCCTTGAGCAGAATGCTGTCGACATCTTGCAGATACAGACGGAAAACCGCCAAAACTATCTGCAAGGCCAGATGCTCGACGCGCAGGACCTCTCGTCGCTTGCGGGCAAGATCAACGCCGTAACGCAGGCCATGCTCGACGACGGCGAGATCAGCCTCGACACGCTCGACAGCGGCAGCGACGCCGCATCCCCCCTGCTGCTCTCGATCGGCGACAGCCTGATCTCCTCGATGCGCCATCGCCCCGTCACCGGCATTTTTGTCGTGCTCAACACGCACGATCTCGACACACGCAAAAAGGGCGAGCCGCTGCCCTGCCTTTATCTGCGCGACCTTGACCCGAATTCTGCCCCCTCGCAGCGCAATTCTGATCTTATGCTCGTGCGCGCACCCGCACAGGTCGTACAGTCACTCTACATTGCGACCGACACGAGCTGGACGCCCTCGATCAACTATGGGGCCAACGACAGCAGTGGCTTTCTCTATCCCGTCTTTCAGGCAGCCTACCACGGAAACGGCGAACTGGACGCCGCGGACTACGGCCACTGGACGTCCTCGCCCTACACGCTCTCCGGCGACGATCACTCCGCCATCGCCTACACCATCCCGCTTATTTTAGATGACGGCACAGTCTACGGCGTGCTCGGCGTCGAAATTCTTGAAAGCTACCTGCAAGCCCTGCTGCCGGGCACTGAGCTGCAGAACGACAGCTCGGGCACCTATCTTCTCGGCGTCGCATCGAATTCCGCCATTGGAAAAGACGACCTTACCGTCAGCGTCATCTCCGCCTCCCCCGCTGCAAATGCGCCACAGCAATCCTATGACCAGACGCTGCTGCTCAAGCCGTCAAAGCGCGGTGGCTACCAGAGTAACTCCCCCCTCGGCCTTTGTCACGCCGCCGTGGCACCGCTGACGCTCTACAACCGCAACGCGCCGTTTTCCAATGAGCAGACGCTGCTTATCGGCTCGGTGCCGGTATCGGCGCTTTACGCCTTTTCAGGCTATGTGCTGCGGCTTTTGATCATCGCGGTCCTCGTCGTGCTCACTGCAGGACTTTTCAGCAGCCTTGTGCTGGCGCGCAAGCTCTCGCGCCCGATTTCGCGCCTTTCCGACGAGGTCGCGCACGCGCGTGAAAGCCGCAGCTCCATCCCCATGCTCTCCGCCACCGGCATCATCGAGCTCGACCGGTTCTCCTCCGCGTTCACGCAGCTCGGACGCGAGGTACTCGATACTTCGACCAAGTTTCTGCGCATCATGGACATGGCAAGCGTGGAGCTCGGCGGCTATGAGCTGCGCTCCGCTCCCGACAGCATCTATGTCACCGACAATTTCTTCGACCTTCTCGGCATGCCCGGCGTTGACGCAGACGACTTAACAGCGCAGAGTTTCCGCGAGCTTTTGCAGCGCTTTGAGCGCTCGTGCCCCCACTCCCCCGCGCCCGACGGCGCGATGCTCTACCACATCCGTCTGCCAAGCGGCAAAGAGCGCTACCTTCGCATCGAGACGACGCACGAGGACGGCACACAGGTCGGCCTTGCCGAGGATGCGACCGCCAACACGCTTGAAAAGCTGCGCATTGAGCACGAGTGCGACTATGACACGCTCACAGACCTCTACAACCGCCGTGCCTTCCACCGCATCTGCGCCGAGTTCTTCTGCTCACCCGAAAAGCTCGGCCACGCGGCGCTTTTGATGTTCGACCTCGACAACCTCAAGCAAATAAACGACACATTCGGCCACGACTGGGGCGACGAGTACATCCGCCGCACAGGCGAATGCTTTGCCAAGAACGCTCCCGCGCGTACCGTCTGCGCGCGCATCAGCAGCGATGAGTTCAATGCACTCTTCTACGGCTACAACGATCAGGATACGCTGCGCGCCGACATCCGCGCGCTGAAAGCCGCCCTTGAGCATTCTGTCGTCCAGCTTCCCAGCGGACGTGAGCTGCGCGTGAGCGTCTCCGGCGGTATCGCGTGGTATCCCGAGAGCAGCACGAATCTCATCACACTGCGCAAATACGCGGACTTTGCCATGTATCAGGTCAAGCTCTCGCGCAAGGGCGAGCTGCTGGAATTCGACCCTGAAGTCTACCGCACCAGCCTGCAGGAAAGACGCTGCCATGAGGAGTTCCGCCGTCTCATCAACGAGGAGCTTGTCACCTACCGCTTCCAGCCCATTATCGACGCAAAAGACGGCAGCGTCTTCGCCTATGAAGCGCTCATGCGCGTGGACCTGCCCACGCTGCGCTCCCCTGCTGACGTGCTGCGCCTCGCGCGCGAGGAAAACTGCCTGCACGAGGTCGAGCGCATCACGTTCTTCTGTGCGTCAAGTGCATATCAGGCGCTTGAAAACGCCGGTAAGGTCGTGCCCAGCGCGCTGCTGTTCGTCAATTCGATTGCAAGCCAGTATCTAACGCCCGATGAGCTTTCGGAATACTCCGCGCGCTACGCCTCGATCCTGCCGCGCATCGTCATTGAGATCACGGAGGAAGAGGTGCTCGACCCCAAGGCGCTGCGCATCAAGCAGACGATCCGTGGCAGCTCTGGTGCGTTCGCGCTCGACGACTACGGCAGCGGCTACAGCAACGAGCGCAGCCTTCTCGAACTCTCGCCCAACTACATCAAGATCGACCTTTCCATCATCCGCAGCATCGACACCGACGCCAACAAGCGCCAGATCGTGTCGAACACCGTGTCCTACGCGCACCAGCGCGGCATGAAGGTCGTGGCTGAGGGCCTTGAGACCGCGGACGAGGTACGCACCGTGCTGTCGCTCGGCGTCGACCTTCTGCAGGGCTTCTTCCTCGCGATGCCGCAGGTCGAACCCGGCGGCGCGAGCGAAGAAAGTCTTGCCGTCATCGCCGAGATGCACAGCCAGAGCGATGAGAGTCAAATTTCGATATTTGGCGGCGACAAGCAGTAAATATCGCAAAAAGGCTCACGAAAGCATTGCTTTCGTGAGCCTTTTTCTTTTATCCGTTCTCTTTCGCCGTGCGGGCGCATTCGATGATCGTGCGCACCGCGCGGTCGATGTTGATGGGCTTGGAGAGGTGGGCGTTCATGCCCGCGGCGAGGCATTTTTGAATGTCCTCATGGTAGGCGTTGGCTGTGAGGGCGATGATGGGGATGTGCTTCGCCGTCTCGCTGTCGAGCTTTCGGATGGCGGCAGTCGCCTCCAGGCCGTTCATCACCGGCATCTGCATGTCCATCAGGATCGCATCGAACTCGTCTGGCGCGGCCTGCTCGATCCGCTGTAAGCAGTCCTGCCCGTTCACAGCGCGCACACAGTGCACCCTGTAACCGCGCAGTTGCTCGGCGGTGATCTCGTAGTTTAGGTCGTTGTCCTCGGCCACGAGCACGGTGAGCGGCTTTTCCGGCAGCGTGATGGCCGTCTCGGTGTGCTCTTCGGTCTCGGCGTCGTCCGCCGCGGCGGGCAGGTCGAGCGTCACGCGAAATGTCGTGCCCTTGCCGACCTTGCTCTCAGCCTCGATCGCACCGCCCATCAGGTCGACGATCTTTTTCACAATGGCAAGGCCGAGGCCGCTGCCGCGCACCTTGTTGACGCGCGTGTCGACCGCGCGGGAAAAGGCCGAATACATCTGCTCCATGAACTCCGGCATCATGCCGATGCCCGTGTCGCTCACGACCGAGACAAGGCGGACCTTGCCGCTCTCGGCAAGCTTTTCCTCATAGACCTCGAACTTCACATCGCCGTTTTCCGGCGTATACTTGACGGCGTTTGAGAGCAGGTTCATATAGATCTGCCCGAGGCGGATCTGGTCGGAGAGCAGCATATTGTGGGAAATGTTGTGCAGCTTGCCCGAAAAGCGGATGTTTTTCGCCTCCGCCATGCCCGCGATGGCCTGGCAGTAGAAGTCAAACAGCTCCGGCAGCTTCACCGGCTGCGAGACGATTTTGAACTTCCCGCTCTCGATGCGCGAGATGTCCAGCACATCGTCGATGAGCTCCTGCAAGTTGCCGCCGCTGATCTGGATCTTTTCCAGGCACTCTTTCATCTTATCCGAATCGTCTGCGTGCTGTAGGGCGATGTTCGTAAAGCCCATGATGACATTCATCGGCGTGCGGATATCGTGCGACATGCGCGGGAGGAACTCGGACTTTGCCTCGTTCGCGCGGCGTGCCGCATCTGCCGCGCTCATCAGATCCTTTTCGCGGCGCTTTTCTTCGCTGTAAAGGCGCATCGCGAACAGCACCTGCTCCGCCTCGCCATTTTTCCCGCGCGTCTGCACGATGAAGCGCGCAAGATGCCAGTTGCCGTCCCTCACGGGGTATTCGAGCATCACGGAATCCTCGCGCCGCAGTCTCTCCGCGAGCGTCGAAAGGTCAAAAAACGGTTCAACATAGGGCAGATACTCCGGCAACGATGCTCTGCTTGCTCATTTCACTCATGTGGACACTCGCTCTGCCGCTGTGTCCGGTCAGACGGTGCATCTGCCGCTCGCTTGCAACCTCTTCATAATAACCCGTGCGCAGATCGATGCGGTAGATCGTATAATAGATCTTGCTGATAGCAGAGATGACCTCGTAGCTCGTACGGCTCTCCTGAAGAGCTCTTTCCAGCGCGTGCTGGTGCTCGCGCTCCTCCCTCACGATCTCATCCACGCTGCGGAAGTCCAGCAGGATTTGAAAGCTCGTTTCCGTCTGCTGCACCCTATTGGCGCGCACCTCGAAATAGATGTTCCCGATGGCGTTCGGCACACTCTGGTAGCGGCGGCTGACGCGGTCCTTAGTCCTGAGCTCGCGCATCAGATTTTCTGCGTCCAAAAATTGCAGGAAGTCCGGTGCGCTCTCCTTAAGGACGCACTTGTGGTAGTAATGCTTGACCGCCTCGGCATAGGAAAATAGCTCCTGCCCGTGCGGGAGCAGGTCGCCCGCGGAGTTGGAGTGCTCCTTGATCTTGACGATCTCGGCCCGGTCGTTCATCAGGTCCACACGATAAACGGACGTGCTGTCCTTGCAGAGCACCTTGAGCATCTGCTGCTCAAGCTTCACGGCCTGCAAATTCTGCTCGAGCGACTTCTGCTTTTCTTCCAGCAGCGTCAGCATGCGCAGGTTCTCCCGCGCGCTGCCGAGGTGCCCGCCGACAAAGGCAAGCAGGCGGTAGACCAATTCGTCCATCTCCTCTTTACTGCACGTGCGGTCGATACGCGCGAGCTGATCGATGAGCGCAAGGCTGTATTCTGCCGCAATGCTCGCCCCTGCGGTCACGGGCGGATGTTCTGCTTGCTTCATGCGCTTGTCTCCTTTGCGGCAGCTTTCGATATCTGTCATAAATATACAAAATTGGTCATAGTTTGTCTATTATAGCATGGGGTAATTTGAAAGCAAATACGAAGTTGCCCCCTCCCGACCATCGTTCGGCATCACCGCACAAAAAGTGCGCCGGCTCAACGAGCCGGCGCACTTTTATTTGTTTTCACATTCTGACGCTTTACTTCTTCTTGCCGCCGAGGAATTCCGGCAGGGGCTTGCCCTGCTTGAGCCACTGGTGATACTCGGCCGTCGCGGCGAACTCGACGTCGCCCGCAGAGTTGAGCGCGGTCTCGACAGAGTCCTGAATGACGCCGATGATGAAGCCGACGCCGACGACCTGCATCGCGATGTCGTTCGAGATGCCGAACAGCGAGCACGCCATCGGGATGAGCAGCAGCGAGCCGCCCGCCACGCCGGAAGCGCCGCACGCGCCGAGGGCCGACATGATCGAGAGCAAAATCGCCGCGGGCAGCGAGACCTGCATACCCAGCGTATTGGCCGCGGCCAGCGTCATGATGGTGATGGTGATGGCCGCGCCGTCCATGTTGATCGTCGCGCCGAGGGGGATAGAGACGGAGTAGAAGTCCTTGTCCAAGCCGAGCTTTTCGCACATCGCCATGTTCACGGGGATATTCGCCGCGGAAGAGCGGGTGAAGAACGCCGTCAGGCCGCTTTCACGCAGGCAGCGGAACACCAGCGGATAGGGATTGCAGCGCAGATAGATGAAGATGATGATGGGGTTGATGACAAACGCCATGAAGAGCATCGTGCCGACCAAAAGCAGCAGGAGCTTGCCGTACTGGGTGAAGATCGCAAGGCCGTTGCTCACAACGTTCGTGAACACAAGGCCCATGATGCCGAACGGTGCCAAATTGATGATCCAGCGCACGATGGTGGACACCGCATCCGCCGTGTTGCTGAGGAAGACCTTCGTCGAGTCCGCACCGAGCTTCTTCATCGCCACGCCGAAGAGACAGCCCCACATCAGAATGCCGATGTAGTTGCCGTTCATAATGGCGGAGATGGGGTTCGAGACGATGTTGGACAGCAGCGTGTGCATGACCTCGCCAAGGCCCTGCGGGATGACCTCGGCCTCAGCGGCCTCGGCCAGCAGGAGCATCTGCGGGAAGAGCATGCTGGTCACAACGCTCAGCGCCGCGGCGACGAACGTCGTAAGCATGTAGAGCCACACGACCGTGCCGAAGCGGCGGTCGAGCTTGGACGAGCCCTGCGCCAGCGCGCTCGCCACGATGACGAACACCAGCACGGGGGCAATGCCCTTGAGCGCGCCGACAAACAGGTTGCCAAGCTCCTTTAACCACGTCGCGCCGGGACAGACCAGCGCCAGGATCACGCCGACGACAAGGCCGATCGCGATGCGCAAAATCAGGCTGACGCCGTTATACGCGGCGGCAATTTTTTTAAGGGTCTTCATAAAGGGATTCATAGGGGCATCTTCTTTCTTTTCAAAATCTAACGCTCTTACGATCCTCTTCTCTCTGCTCAGGCCGCAAAGGCGCTTTCACTAACGGCCTTTATTATATCTTTATGTGCAGGAAATTGCAAGGAGCGGACAGATGTATTTCTACGAAAAACACTTCAATGACAGAAATTCGTCATTATCGCCATGAGATCTGCTGTCTGTCGCCGTCTCGCAGCACGAAAAAGTCTTTTCTGTCCGCACGCCATAAAATTCTTGCGCAGGCGAACGGATTCTATTGACATCTTTGGGCATTTTTGCAAGAATCCGATTCGTCTGTCAAAAAACACAGCACAAATAATAACACCCATCGGATCATACCGACGGGTGTTATTTACATAACCGCATTTTACATCGGCTCAGCGTGTTCGCCGCAAAGTGCAGCAATGGTCAGCGCAAACAGCTCCGCGCTTCGCACGATCTCATCTACCACAAGGTACTCATTTGCACCGTGCATGTGATCATCTACACCTAATCGGGAAGCGCCAAACGCCACGCCATTTTTCAGAAAGTGCGCATATGCCCCACCGCCAATAGCAAGGCACTTGCCCGGTTCGCCCATGACCTGCTCATAGCAGCCTACCGCCGTCAATTCTGCGGATGCAGAGAAGCACAGTTTTCTCTTCCCATGTGCCTGAATAGCTCGTATATAGGCCGCCCTTTTCCAGGTTGATGACGGGATACTCTCCGTCCGGCAAATAAGAACAGGGTGCTTCTTCCTTCCGCGTGTTGAAAGATCCGGGATGGGAATTGCTGACAGCGACGTCTTTGTATACGGGTGCAGCGGATTCTGGAACAGCTCTTTACTGGGCACTCTTTCTACACACTGCCCCAAATACATCACTGCAATCTCATCTGAAATGTGCTTAACGACCGACAGGTCATGCAGCATGTCAG
>ERZ827156.5088-NODE-5088-length-10144-cov-4.657350_pt1 | contig 10144 bp, 8 predicted proteins | sample MGYA00519919_ERZ827156 | MGnify/ENA primary metagenome ERZ827156 (study PRJEB31778, sample SAMEA3449269) | human gut metagenome | biome: human gut; feature: human-associated habitat; material: faeces | place: United Kingdom | collected 2010/2012 ... | reverse complement strand
GAGAGACTCATTCTCCCCCAATATCTCTCCGATCAGGCATTCCATGATCTCCGGAAACTTTTCCTGCATTTCATCTGCCGACATTTTTCGCTCCGGAATCGTGACTGAGATTTCCTCCTCCCTTTCTCCCAGTCCATCCACCAGAAGATCATACTGACGGTCTCCTTCGCCGTATCGTTTTCGCTCCAGAATCGCATTTCGCGCCGGATCCCCCAGCTTTCTGTTCACTTCCGCCGCTCCATAGAGCGCAAATCCGGTCACGACACATGCCGCATACTTTCCATACTCTTTCCCGTACTTTTTTAACCTGCCTTTTTCCACCTTCTCACTCATATCTCGATCTCCAGGAAACTTTTTGCCAGCTGACAGGATACCAGATAGATCCCGAGACAGATCGTCATCAGGATCCGTCCTCCCATGGTCGAATACAAAATCTCAAAAAATCCCGGTGACGTAAGTTCAATGTAGACCACGATCAGGATCGGGATCGCGCTCATGATCTTCTGCTCCATCCGCCTCGATGCGGTTGCCGTCAGGATCTCCTCCTGGCTGGTGTTCCGGGCATCCACCTCACCGGCCAGAACGCCGCCGGACATGACCAGAATACGGTCACAAATACCCAACAGCTCCGGCATTTCGGAGGACACCATGATGACACCCTTCCCCTCCTTGGCAAGGTCGAGGATCAACTGGTAGATCTCGTATTTCGCGCCCACGTCAATACCGCGGGTCGGCTCGTCCAGCAGCAGGACCTCAGGCTTGGTCAGAAGCCAGCGGCCGATGATGACCTTCTGCTGGTTTCCGCCGGAGAGCGAGCGGATCTGTGTGGATTGACTGGGCGTTTTGATGTGCATGGCCTGGATCGCCCAGTCGGCATCTTCTTTCATTTTCTTTTCGCTGAGGCAGAAACCGCCTGCCAGATAGCTTTTCAGGTTAGAAATGACGGTGTTTTCCTTGATGTCACGGATCCCGAAGATACCCGTGGCCCGGCGTTCCTCCGTCAGCAGGGCGAAGCCGTTTTTAATGGCTTCCCGGGGGGTCTTGTTCTTGATCTCCTTACCGTGGAGGCGGATGGTGCCGCTCTCCTTGGTCATGGCGCCGAACAGATTCTCCAGCACCTCCGTGCGTCCGGAGCCGTCCAGTCCGGCGATACCCAGCACCTCACCCTTGCGCAGCTGGAAGCTGGCGTCCTTCAGGCGGGTGTATTTGCCCGCCAGATGCTCCACTTCCAGGATCACCTCGCCGGGCTTATTGTCCTTGGGCGGGAAACGGTTGGTCAGTTCGCGGCCCACCATCAGCTTGATGATTTCCTCCATGGTCAGGTCCTTGGCGTGGCGCGTTGCCACCCACTGACCGTCACGCATGATGGTGACCTCGTCACTGATGCGGAGGATCTCGTCCATCTTGTGGCTGATGTAAATGATGCCGCAGCCCCGCTCCTTCAGCATATTGATGATGCGGAACAGGTGCTCGACCTCCGCCTCCGTCAGAGAGGAGGTAGGCTCATCGAACACGATGATCTTCGCGTTATAGCTGACCGCCTTGGCAATCTCCACCATCTGTCGCTGGGAAACGGGCAGGGTGGACATGATGGCCTTGGGGTCCACATGGACATCCAGCTCCTCAAAGATCTCCCGGGTGCGCTTGCGCATGACAGACTCGCTGACCATGAGACCCGCCACCTTGGGATAGCGGCCCAGCCACAGGTTATCCATGACGCTGCGGGTCAGGGCCTGGTTCAGTTCCTGATGGACCATGGCCACGCCGTTTTCCAGCGCCTCTTTTGAACTTTTGAAATCAACTTCCTTACCGTCCAGAACGATGGTACCTGCATTCTTGACATAAATGCCAAACAGACATTTCATCAGGGTGGACTTTCCTGCGCCGTTCTCACCCATCAGGGCGTGGACGGTGCCGGGCCGGACGGTAAGGGAAACGCCATCCAGCGCCTTGACACCAGGGAATTCCTTTGTGATATTCCGCATTTCCAGCAATGCCGGCTGCTCCATATTGCGTTTACCTCCTATCTGCGTGATTCCCGCGGCAGACCTCTTACGGCACGTTCCGTCCGTCCCGGGGTTCGTTCCACTGCGGGTTGAAAAGCGGCCCGAACCGGAACCGCTTGAATTGTAAAGCGGGGCTGTCGAACCGACAACCCCGCTTATCCTTACTGTTTAATGGGGCGAGAGAAGCGATGGTCTGGCTTATTCGCCGGTGTAGGTAGCGTAAGGCACACGGATCTTGGCAACGCCCTCGTCCACATTGAAGGAGGAAGTGTTGTCCATCAGCTCGCCGCCGCCCTGAACGCTGCTGACCAGGTTCAGAATGGTGGAAGCCATGCCCTCGGCATCCTGCTTGATGGTGCCGGTCATCTTGCCCTCGTTGATGAGCTGCTTGGCAGAATCGGTAGCGTCAACGCCGAACACGGGGATGGTCTTGCCGTCGCCAGTGTTGTAGCCAGCGCCCTGCAGAGCAGAGACAGCGCCCTCGGCCATGCCGTCATTGTTGCAGATGATCAGCTCGACCATGTTGCCGTTAGCCTCGGAATACTCGGGGAGGATGGTGGCCATGTAGTCATTAGCAGCCTGAGCGGACCACTTGCCGCCCTGGTCGACCAGATACTTATCGGTAGCGGAAGCGTTGTAGTAAGCCAGTTCGGGCTTGCCAGCGGCAGTCAGGACAGCGTTGGCGTCCTCCACGCCGAACTGAGTACGGGCCTCAGCCTCAGCGTTGCCTTCCTGGCCCTTGAACATCACGTAGGAGATGACGCCGTCGCCGTTCAGGTCCACGGTGTCATAGTTCTCCAGCAGATACTCGCCGACCATCTGGCCCTGCATGTGACCGGCCTCGGGAGCGTCGGTGCCGACGAAGGCGCACTTCTCATAGCTGTTCACAACATCGTCAGAAACCTCGCGGTTGAAGAAGATGATGGGGATACCGGCGGTCTTAGCGGCCTCAACAGCGTTCTGAGCGGCATCGGGAGAGGAAGTCTCAACGATGTTGACGATCAGCAGGTTGGCGCCGTTGGAGATGGCGGTGTTGATCTGGTCGGTCTGCTGGGCCTGGTTGCCGCCGCCGTCATAGTTGTTGTAGGTCACGCCCATAGCCTTGAGCTGCTCATCCATGGAGCTGCGGACGCTGGAGATGTACACGTCAGAGTAGTCATAGTAGAACACACCCACGTTCAGCGCGGCGGTCTCCGTGTTCTCAGTGCCAGAGGTAGAGGGCTGCTCCGTGGTCTTGCTGCCGCAGCCGGCCAGCAGGCCCAGCATCATGACAGCAGACAGGAGAATTGCAAGTGTCTTTTTCATCTTAGTTCCTCCTCAAGATCATTGATCATCCGTTCAAGGCGGTCAGGCCGCCTCGCCGTTATGACGCTATTGTATCGGCTCCCCCCTGAAAAAGCGATAGAAAAAACTTCGCTGATATAGGAAAAAACTCATGGACTTCTTGGTATTTTCATGGAATTTTCGACGTAATCGATTGCGGCAATTGTCGAAAATCCCAATCAGCATGTTTCGACACGTACGTTTCAAAATCCGCAGGCTTATGCACCACGCCCGCAAATCAAGAAACAGCCGCCTTCATTAAGAAAACGGCTGCTTAACATATTGAAAAAGCTCTTTCTGCCCGCTGCGGAAAGCTCACCGCTCTATTGACAGGCTCTCAGGTATTGTCCCGGCTGATAGGCTCCCGGACCAGCAGCCGCAGCAGCGCCTTGCCGTTGAAGGGAACCAGTGGATAGAGATACCCTTTCCCTACCAGCGGCTTTGTGGTGCACAGCAGGATGAAGATCCCCACTACGCCCAGGCAAAACCCCCAGACGTCAAAGGCCGCCGTCACCAGCAGCAGCGCCACCCGCAGCAGCTTGAAGGCGTAGCCCAACTCGTAGCTGGGCTGGGCGAACCCCGCCACGGACACGAAGGCCATATACACCAGCACCTCCGGCCCCAGCCACCCGGCCTGCACGGCAAAATCCCCCAGAACCAAGGCTCCCAGCATGGAAAAGGAATTGGAAAGGCTGTCCGGTGTGTTCAGGGACGCCAGCTTTAATACGTCGATGAGAAATTCCACCACCAGAAGCTGACTCAGCAGGCTCAAGGACACCGGTTCCGGGGAAGACAGGAAATTCAGCCACCCAGGCAAACGGTTCGGTTCGCTGACCATGAGATACCACGCCGGGGTAATAAATAAAGAAAGGAGAAATACCGTCACCCGCAGGACCCGGAGATAGGTGCCCACCAAAGGAGGAAAGTAATAGTCATTGGATTCCTGTGTGAAATCGAAAAAACCGGTGGGCAAAATCATCACAGAGGGGGAATTGTCTACCATCAGGACGATGCTCCCCTCCATGATGCTGGCCGCCGCCGCGTCGGGCCGCTCTGTATAGCGCACTTTCGGAAACGGATTGTACCATTGTTTAGGCCGGATGGCCTCTGCCAGACTTTCCTGGGCCATGGAGAGGGAGCGGACATCCAGTCCCAGCAGCTTGCCCCGGAGCTTCCGCAGCAGGTCCTGATCCACCTTGTCATCCAGATAGCAGAAGACCGCGTCATTATGGGTGCGGGAACCAACCTTGTGCCCCTCCATAGTGAGGTGCGGGTCCCGGATGCGGCGGCGCAGCAGCGCCATATTGGGCACCACTGCCTCTACAAAGCCGTCGTGGCTGCCCCGGAGCACCTTGCCGTCCGGCGGCTCGTGTACGCTCCGGCTGGGGTAGCCCTTGGCGTCCATCAGCGCCACCCCCGCCAGTCCCTCCACCGCCAGCAGGGATTTTCCCAAAAATACGGAGGTCACGGCGTCGGATATGTCAAAGGTGACGTTGGATTCCGAAAAAGTGATATACCGGTCCAGAAAGTCCTGCATTTCGGTGAGGCCCACCACGTTTTCCGGCTTCAGTGTCAGCCAGAAGGCCCCCATCCGCTCAAGGATGCTGTCGCTGCCAAAGCCGTCCACCACCCATAGCCGGGCCCGCCGTCCGCCGATCAGGTAATCCCGGCTCACCATGTCGCAGCTGCGGCCCACGCCTAAAAGGCCGTCCAGCATCCGGACGTTTTCCCGGTAATCATTTGAGATTTTTTCCATGCGATCCCTCCGTTTCTGGAGGTAGTATGTGCCGGGAATCAAATTTTATGGCAAAAAAGGAACAGACCCGCAAAGGTCTGTTCCTTTTACATTTTATAATGTTATGCCTTCTTCGGACGGACGGCCCGGAAAATCAGGCCAATAACCAGCCCCAGGATCGCGGGGCAGATCCAGCCCAGGCCGATGGTGGCAAAGGGCAGCGCCTTGCCCACAGTGTCGACCAAGCCATTCACATGGAGCACCGCACGGAGATGATCCGGCAGCGTCCGCAGCAGATCGTAGAAGGCTGCCACCAAGGTCAGGCCGGTGACCCAGACGTACACAGCCCGGTCATGGTCAAAGAAGTGGCCCAGCAGCGCCAGCAGGATCAAGGTGATGGCCAGGGGATACAGGAACATCAGCACCGGCACAGCGTAGGTGATGATGGCGGTCAGGCCCACATTGGCCAGCAGGAAGGAAATGCCCGTGAACACGAACACCCAATTCCGGTAGGACAGGCCCTTGGGGAACATCCCCACGAAGGTCTCCGCGCAGCTGGTGATAAGGCCCACCGCCGTTTTCAGGCAGGCCAGCGTCACGGTGGCAGCCAGCACCAACAAGCCCGCCTTGCCCAGATAGTGCTGGGCGATCTGTGCCAGCGCCGTGCCGCCGTTGGGAGCGGCTTCCAGCGCCCCACGGCTCCAGACGCCCATCAGCGTCACCAGCAGATAGATCACACCCATCAGCAGGCAGCTAAGAATACCGGAGCGGACGGTGGTCATGGCCACGGATTCCGCCTTTTCCACACCCAAACCCTGGATCACCTGCACTACCACGATACCGAAGGCAAGGCTTGCCAGGGCGTCCATGGTGTTATAGCCCTCCAGAAAGCCGGTGAAGAAGGGCTGTGCGGCATAAGCACCCTGAGGCTCCACCGCGCCGATGCTGGTGGTGGGATGCAGGATCGTCACGAACACCATGATCGCCAGGAACACCAGGAAGCAGGGCGTCAGGACCTTGCCTACATAAGTGAGGATCTTGCCCGGCCGCAGAGAAAGGACCAACGTCACAGCGAAAAACAGCAGAGAGAACAGCAGCAGGTAGAGCCAGCTTTTGTCATCGTGGGGCAGGATCTGCTCCAGACCCACAGTGAAGGAAGTCGTTGCGCACCGGGGAATGGCGAAAAACGGCCCGATGGTCAGATAAAGGGCGCAGGTAAAAAAGAACGCATAGGGGCGGCCCACCTTATGGCTGAGGTCAAAAAGGCCGTTGCTGCGGCTGATGCCCAAGGCGGCCACGCCCAGCAGAGGCAGGCCCACGCCGGTGATCAGGAAGCCAAGAACGGCCGCCCACATGTTCCGGCCAGCCACCTGTCCCATATAAACCGGGAAAATCAGGTTTCCTGCGCCGAAGAACATGCCGAACAGCATACTGGCCACATAGATGTATTCTTTAAAACTCAGTTTTTGCTTCATGGATCGATTTCTCCTCCTCGTGTTTCTTCCCTTAGAACACTGTAACCCCTAAAACAGCTCTGCCGGTTGGGAAGCTGCTTTGCCGTCTCCCATCCGACAGTAATTAGCTCATTATAGCATCTGAATAGCTGAAAGGCAACTGAAAACACATATTTTAACGTATTTCAACGGACTGCTTGCGCTTCTTTGATTCATATGCTATTATCAGTTAGATCTATCTAACTTCTGTAAAGGAGTATTCTATGCGTTTTTCCACTTCTGCTTTCGCGCCCGCCTGCACATCCCCCAACCACTGCGAGGCCGATCCTCTGCGCCTCTATCCGGACGCCTCCGACGGTGAAGCCGCTGTGACCCGGTACCGGGTATTCCCCGGTATGGAGCTGGACTACCGGGATGTTCATGCCCGTGTCTGCCGGGAACTGCGGGATGGTTCCGGGGAACGGCTGGAGATCCATCACTGTCTGGAAGGGCGGGTGGAATACCGGCAGAACGGCCGCTATTTCTATCTGTCTCCGGGAGATCTGGCGGTAGCCCGCACCTCTTCCCTGCCTCCGGACAGTCGCTTCCCCACCGGCCATTACCACGGGATCACCGTCACCATTGATCCCGCTGCCGCGCCGGAGTGCCTTTCCTGTATTCTCAGCGATGTGGAGGTGCGGCCGGCCACCCTGATGGAAAAGCTGTGCCCCGGCGGGACGGTTTTCACCGCCCGGTCCTCCCGGCGGGTAAAGCACGTATTTTCTGAGCTGTACGCCGTCCCGGAGGACATCCGCAAGGGATATTTAAAGGTAAAGCTTCTGGAGCTTCTCCTATTTCTCAGTACCCTGTCCCCGGAGGATGGGCAGACCCCTCACGGCTGCACCGCCGCACAGGTCACTCTGGCGGAGCAGGTCAAAGCCCGTCTGTTGGCAGAACCAGACCGGACCTTGACCCTCAAAAGCTTATCCCTGCAGTTCAATGTCTCCGAGGCGCAGATCAAGAGCAGCTTCACCGGAGTCTACGGTATGTCTCCGGCAGCCTACGCCCGCTCACAGCGGATGCACGGCGCGGCGGCGCTGTTGCGGGAAACCGACCGGACGGTGCTGGACATCGCCTGTCAGTTTGGCTATGACAATGCCAGCAAATTCGCCAGAGCCTTCCGGGATGTGATCGGCGTTTCTCCCCGGGAGTACCGGGCCGGTGCGGAATATGACAGCTGCGCGCCCCAACTGGGCGAAAAAACCGGTTTCCCTCTCGGATGCTGACGTGGAAAGGCGGATTTGATCACAATCATACAGGAGCGGAAGTCTGACATGGACTTCCGCTTCTTCTGTTCAGGATTATTTTGCCACATTCACTGTTTTGGAGCCGTACCCGACGTTTTGGAGCGGATACGGCTCCAAGCTTTTGATAAGATACAGTCACAGGGGTCAAGCTTCACTTTTCCTCCCCCCAGCAGTTAAGGTTATCTAACCGCAATCATCACCGCACAGGCGGACGCTTCTCACACCGGCGTGCCGCTTGTGCCGTGAGAACCGCCGTTAGCAGTCCGAGCAAGCAAGGAGGTCACGGTATGTCTGAGGAAAATCTGGTGCGGCAATGCGCACCGACTCTGGCCGGGATCAAAACCGGCACCATCTTCCCCGCGCCGTTCACCTCTCTGGCAGAGCTGACGGCGGAGATCAGGGAGCTGAATCGAATTCTGGTCCCAAAGGGCCTGCGGCTGCTGCCTCTGCGCTATCAGGACCACATCGCGCTGCTGTACCTCTACCGTCCCGCTGAGCTGCGGGTGGACCTGAAGGACCAGTTGGCGGAAGCACTGCTGGCAGATGCCGGGTATTCCGGTAAAAGCAGTGAGCAGTGCGTGGCCTATCTGGCCAAGCGCTTCCGCTCCGGGGGCGAATTTCCCCACGAGGTAGGGCTGTTTCTCAGCTATCCGCCTCAGGATGTGCGGGGCTTCATCGAAAATCACGCCATCAATTACAAGTGCGCCGGCCTCTGGAAGGTTTACGGCGACGAGGCACTGGCCCGGCGGCTGTTTGAGAAGTTCCGCAAATGCACTGATATCTACTGCGCCCTCTGGCGTGCCGGTTCCGGCATTGACCAGTTGGCCGTCGCAGTCTGATATACCAACGGTCAATGACCGATCCCGCAAGAAAGGAGATTTTTACGATGAAGAAAACCGCAGTGATTTATTGGAGCGGCACCGGCAACACCAAGCAGATGGCAGAAGCCGTTCTGGAGGGTATGAAGAATGCGGGTGCGGAGGCTGTGCTTCTGGAGCCTGCTCAGGTGGACGCTTCTACCTTCAGCGGCGTGGACGCGGTGGCCTTCGGCTGCCCGGCCATGGGTTCTGAAGTGCTGGAGGAGATGGAGTTCGAGCCTATGTTCTCCGCCTGCAAGAACAGCCTGGGCGGCAAAAAGGTTGCCCTCTTCGGCTCTTTCGGCTGGGGCGACGGCGAGTGGATGCGGACCTGGGAAAAGGACTGCGACGACGCCGGGATCAATCTGGCCTGCGACAGCATTACCTGTCAGGAAACGCCTGACGACGACACGCTGGAAGCCTGCCGTGCCATGGGCAAGCAGCTGGCGGAATAAGCCACGGGAATACACCTCTATTTTTCTTTCCTTATTTCCTATCTTTCCTAAACCTTATCTTCCTATTTCCTATCTTTCTTTTCTATCTTTCCTTTTTCCCGGAGATCCTGCAAGTCTCCACCCTTGTTTTCCGGCGCGGATGGGGCCGCATCGGAAAACCGAGAAAAGATGCCACTTTTCTTCACACGACAGCGCCGCCCGGAAGGGCGGCGCTGTATGCATTTCGGTTCCGTCACGACAGCGGATAAGGAACGGGTCAGCGTCTGCTCCACTTCACATAGGCCCACTGCCTTTGGGTGTTGTCCACCTCTGTGTCGCTGATCCTTGTTCCACATTCCTGATATACATAAAAGTCATCCGGCGTTTCCGCTCCCTCAGGAGTATAATACTGACTGCCGTCGATGGCGGCATATTCTTTTTCTGCGTCCGTCAGTTCACCGGCATAAAGATACCCCTCCGGCAGTTCATCCAAAATGGTCAGGTCCGCTGCAAAGTAATCGTGACCGTCTAACACGATTTTGGGCGCTCCGGCATAAGGCGCGGAAGAACCTGTGCCGGCGGGAGCTGCTGCCCCGCAGCCTGCCAATGAGAAAACCAGCGCAAGGCTGAGGATCGCTGCCGTTAACTTCTTCATGTTCCATGCCTCCTTAAAATCCGACTTGTCTGTATATATGGACGGAACCCGCCGACAGAATGTTCCGGCTTTCCCACATCGTACAGCAGATTTTTTCGCCGTTTGACGCCCGAACCCGCGCTGCCCGGCAAAATCAGCAGGATTCATTCCGTCAAGTGCAGATAAACGGGCGATTTCCGCGTCCGGCTTGACAGGCAAAGCTGGATATGGTATGTTGCTCTTGTCTCTGGAAAGTATTTCTGCCCGGCGACACCGCCCCGATACCGTTCTGCCGGTGAGGAAGCTCCGAACCGAAAGTTGAGGAAGGACAACTGTGTACATTTGTCATCCCCTCTGCTGAACGGCAGGGGGGATGTATCATTATTCTGGAAGGAGAGACCGCTGTGGAAGCTGT
>ERZ827156.5087-NODE-5087-length-10146-cov-5.203746_pt1 | contig 10146 bp, 16 predicted proteins | sample MGYA00519919_ERZ827156 | MGnify/ENA primary metagenome ERZ827156 (study PRJEB31778, sample SAMEA3449269) | human gut metagenome | biome: human gut; feature: human-associated habitat; material: faeces | place: United Kingdom | collected 2010/2012 ... | reverse complement strand
CCGCTGCCCAGCAGACTCCCGCCACTATGGACTTTAACTTCTCCTGGTAAACTGCAAACCCGTTTTCGCTTGATGTGTTTGTTACACTGAATTCCTGATGGACCCGAGAAGGAGGGCGATTGCGCTGTTCGACATCGATGGCACCTTGACGAAGCCGCGGAGCGTATATCTGCAGCATGTTGCATGAGTCGTAGCGGATCTCTGAAGACATGAAGGCGTTTCTGCTACAGCTGCACAATGTTGTCGATATCGGGTTTGTTGGAGGCGCGTCCTATGCAAAACATCAGGATCAGCTGGGAGTTGACCGTTTTCGTGCATTTCGTGCATCATTCGTAGTCATATCCCAAACGGAGTATTTGTTTTCCCAGAATGGGACCAATGCGTACAGGCGCAACACGCTGTTTCACCAGATTGTCGTTTCTGGCTTGAGGGAGTGAGGACTAGAACATAAAGGACCTGTATTCTGACGCGCAGCTCAATACGTTCATCAGCTGCTGTCTTCGCTACCTGAGTGAGCTGGATCTGCCCATCAAACGGTTGGATTGGCTGCCTTTCTTGACGACAGAGGTCTGTTTATCGACTTCCGATCCTCCATGATCAACATCTGCCCGATGGGACACAACGCGACGTCGGAGGAGCAAGCCGCCTTTGAGCGATATGACAGGGTTTGCTAGCTATGCTCTCATCAGGAAAAGGAACATCATGTGCGTGCTGCGATGATTGACTATTTGCAAAAGTGCTTTCCGGACATGCATTTCGTGTATCTGATCGGCGGTCAGTCCTCCTTCGATGTTTTCCCTGAAGTGAGTGAAGCCGTGGTTGCTAACAAACAGGGAATGGATAAAACGTACTGTCTGCAGTTTCTGAAGGACTACGATGAAATCTACTTCTTTGGAGACAAGATCCATCCTGTTGCATGTAATGAGTGGAGTTCACGCATAGGGTGGAAATGACTACGCTATCTACAACGATGCGCGGACCAAGGGTTACCACGTTCATGGACCCGAGCACACCAAATCCTTATGCGAGTCGTTGTTTTTACGAAAGTGATCGCGCTACACTCTGTAGACCTTTTGGTCTCGCTTCTTTGTTCTCATCACGCTCTCCTCGATCAAACAGTCAATGTTAAAGAGGGGAGTGCTGTTTTCTCTCAGCTTCTACAATTTATAAATAAAATAACGCAAATACCTTCCTCCACATCAACTTCGCGTAGAGACGCTCCACTTCCGGCGGGAATGATGATCCTTGGTGTTTACTCATCTCCAGTTGTTGTAGCAACACGACCTCTTCGCTTGATGAGAGTAGATTGGGAGTATGGGACATGTCTGCGCTTTTCTTCCGGTTTCTACCTGTAATCGCTATTTCGATTTCCCACAGTCCGATTTTAACAAAGCATACAATGGAAAACTAATGACTATGATGATGTCTGTGGTGGTGATGGTGGTGCTTCTCCTTCTTTTCCTTCCTCTCCTTTTCTGAATCGCTGCTGCTCACCAGCGTGAACAGTTCCTTCTGTCCCAAATCCACGTAGCACTCCCACTCCATATGACCTGGCATGCCGCACTACACTTCACTCTTGGCGCAAATCCAAACGCGACTGCAGACAGCCTTCCGAATCGCACCGACCTGAATGCCATCATTGTCTGCGAAGCAACCCTCCTACGCATGAACACGCAATCGAGTCGCTACGTCGTGCTGGTTCGAGGTGTTCAAATCGCCTCCAGTGCTCTGGTTACACTCCTTCAGAGAGAGCATCATTCTACATCAGAGGAGCGTCAGGCGCATACTTGGGCTTGCCGTCCTTCTCGAACACTTTCAGCACCTTGACGTACACCTCCTTTCCCTCCTTTGGAGGAGGCATATCGAGAGGGTACTGATTGGGGTACACGAGCCCATCAAAGGAGAAGGCTGGAATCTATCTATAACACGGAAAGCAGATCAGCACTCGAACAAAGGAGCCGAAATCCAGAACGCGCTTGACTACACCGCGATGAATGCTGTAAACGGATGGAGTCTTGATGCTGCTGAGTACCGTTTCCGTTGAAGCAGCCATTCTGCCTATAATGAAGGGAAACCGGAAAGCGAACGATGATGTGGCACTGCCTCGCTCATATCAAATGCAAACGTGTCCGAATCAGCATCCAATCCAGAATCGGAACTAGTCGACTGCTTTCTTTTGTGTCGTGGTTCAGGAGCGCGCTTTTCACGAGCGGGACCATCTCTTCCAAATTCATCCCTATTCCTATCCATAACGCAATGCAGCAAATGGATTACGTATTTGAGAAACCCGATCGGGAGTCATTGTAGTCATGTCGCTTAGTGCGATGAGTTGAGTGATAGTGGGAACGAGAATGCGATCTAGACGAGTGACCTGAATCCTCTGAACTATCAGAGTAGTGTCTTCTCCCCTCACTCATTCTTTATGGAGCAGTGTGTGATTGTGATCTGTAACTGCACATGTTATTCCATTTCCGTGTAGTTGCATGCTGCCTTGGAAATGGAGGGAGTGTTGCAGCCTTTCATTTTGTGCCGTCGTATACCTAGTCATGCAGCAAACAGCCATAGAAAACGTCTTGCCTGGTTCAATGACTGATAGAGTAGTTCATTGCGAAGATCGATGAGTTGAGTTCCCATATTGCAAAGAACAAGGAGCTGCTGCAGCAAAGGCGCGTGGAGTGTGAGGAAATGATCGAATTGAAGAACAAGGGTAGGGTTTGAGTGAATGATGAACCGAAGAGAAGAAGAGGCTAGATTCCAAAGTGTTAGAAATGAGCAGGAAGAGGTTCCGTTGCATCTGAGGTGAAACATGAGGAATAGACAATACGAAGGTGAATTACGAGGGACTGCAGTATGCCCATGATGAGCATGAAATCCAGGAGGAGTGCAGTCGGTTGAAGGACATTCTAGATGCAAAGAAATCACTCTATCAGCGTCTGAAGAGGAGATGCACTGAAATGGAGCGAGTGATGCAATCGGAGAAAGAAAAGCGAGATGTAAGAATAGAACAGAGTGTTCGTGATGAGGCGACAAGGGCGTCTGATGAATTGAAGGGAATGGTGCCTGTGATTCCAATAGTTCATAGCATAGCAGTCTGCGATTCAAAGCAAGTCCAGAGACCTACAGGAGAAGGAGGAGCAGATTAGCAGCTGTCAAGAAGACTTGGACATGCTCCTTCTGGAGAAGGTGGAAAACCAGGAAGAGTATTCGAGATGTACGGAGGAATGGAAGGCCAAACAGCATCGGGTAGGAGCAGGGATGACTGTTGATGCGAAGGTGATGGAGCTGAATCAGCAGCAAATTGCGTTGAACCAGGAGTACAACAGGCTTAGGCAGCTGTTTGTCAAGAATCAGAAGGAAAGAAGTGAGAGACGCGATTTGGCCATGGTCGAAACAGAGGCTGTGTGTGACAAATAGAGAAAGCAAGTGGAGTCCATCGAAAAGAAGGGATTTCGGACGGCTGCCTCCCTCATGAAGGAATCAGCACAGTGGTCGTGGACTGTTTGTTGCAGCAACATGAACTGGAATTGAATATGGGTGCATGCATGGGATTTGTGCGAGTGAATACACTTCATTCCCATCCAGACTGGCAGAATAATCCTGGTATCCCTTCCTATCCACAGAGGAGTATTGGATTTGGAATAAAAACGGCATAAGACTCACTTGGTTTGAGTGGGATGAACGCGTGTTCAGTGGTTCCTTCCTGATCATGACAAACATAACGCGACAGATGGTTTCTCCGTTTTCTCTCCAAAAACAATTCCTCTGTTTCCTTTAGTCGGCGAAATGATCCTCCTACTGCTGATCACTGCATCTTGTCTTGCAATGAACCTGAAGCCGCTCACTCCCGTCACCACTGCGTAGTTGCTATGTTATTGCTATCACCACTAGGCAGAAGAGCTTTGGTAATGTGAGTCGGCACTCCTTTTGTGCTGTTATTCATAGATTGCGGCACTTTCGTGTCCGAGTGTTGGGATAGTACGTGCTTCCTATTGTATATGACCGGCAGATCACAAAGTCATTACCACCCTCTATGGTTTCGTGGATGGTCTTCCCACCGACGTCGATGTCGCTCACAACGTGTGGACAGATTCAACTTGCAAGGGAGATCCTGCTTTCCATGCTCGTATCATTGGTAACGTGTATTCACTTTGATTCTTGAATGAAATGTAGCCAGGGCCAGATGCATGGAAACACCACACGTGGAGAAGTGGAATGCACATGACTTTGTAGACATTTACGGTGACATCATGTTTTCCAATTGCTTTATGACGTTTTACGATGAATCGTATTATAGCAAATGGACGTGCGAAACGGCCATCGAGAGAGGCAAGGAGTATCCCGCTGCGTATGGGAAGTCTCTTCTCTTGATGCGATAGCGACCTGAAGTGTGTGGACGAGTCGGGAAAGGATCCTATCAGCATGTACAGCACCCTCGCTTCGGAGGTGGAGTCGATCGATTTCACATTTACGGGTGGGCATGAGTGAATCGAATGAGCGGCAGAGAACTACCTAATGCACGACACGCACCCCTTCTACCGCACCTCTTACAAGGGATGCTCGGTCACGCCGCAGCTGGGCGGTCTGGTGATTCTCATTCTGGTTGCGTTTATCGCGCTGGTGACGACGGGCCTGTTCTGCATTGCGAAGGCGGCGCGGAAGTCGCATTCGACGCGTAAGGACCTGGCGCAGAACAGCTTGCTGAATGCGTAACAAACAGCGACTATTCGTATAAGGTATCACAAATCGGCACATGTGTTTGATTCATGTACACTCTCTCCGCCTTCGCTAAATAGACGTCACACAACTTGCGCATCTCCGTCGCCATGCCTGCTCGTGCGAATGACACATACCCTCTGCGATACGACGAGCTACTCGTTAATCATCCCCCTGGGTGCGACTCGTGGTGGACCAAATCCATAGAGAAGGACGTACTCAGGAGGTAGAAGTCGTAGCCCATCAGCCGGAGCTGATCGACGAATTGCACCTTGTTGCACCCGTAGTTGATAAATCGCTCGTCGAAAAGGAGCGTGTCCGGAGAGTAACGCAGAAGAAGGTAACTAGAGCTCACAGGGGCGACATGTCAGGACGGCTCTTGGAAACGGTTCGGGAAGCACTTCATTTTGATCAGCGGACCCTTCACGTTGTACCAGCTGTATCGCACATAACGCTATTCATGACTCCAGGAAATCGAGCATGCGTGTTGAATTCCCTTGTCCTTGATTTGAGTGCATCGTCTCCGTCTCACGCAGGTCTCCAAATCCGCCTTGTTCGCCGGGAAATTCTCCTCGCTTCTATTCCATCAAAACCGACAAAAGAGGGCACAATTTTGCACATTGCATTAGAGTGGTACAATTCCTCAGAATTCTCATCGGAGACAGGAAGAAGATGGGAATGATGACGGCAGAAGACGAAGAGGACAGCACGGACTCCGGCAAGTTGATCAGCTCGTTGTGAAGGTTCTCTACGCTTCAATCACCACAACAACAATAACCCATGGGCCAGGCGTCCATATCCAAGATTAGGAAGTGCGTTGTGCGAATGGACTGAATTGCGACATTGCGCAGCCTGTTCACGAAAAAGTTCCCCGTGCTGTCCCCGGTAATGTACAGGATGATGGATACGCGGTCCGGGAGGTTCAGGGAGGTAATCGCGTGGATGACATACGCTTTCTCCCTCCGCTTCAGCTGTACAGTGATGGTGAAGTAAGAGGGCCATCGCTTGAGCAAGTACGGGAGAAATGCCAATCGCTCCTTTCTACGCCTTATCCACCATTTCATTCGCTACGTCGCGGTCGTAACGATCGAAATGCTTACAGGCCCAGGAGCCCTGGAAATGCTCGACTTCTCTACAACTCAGATTCGTTCACCTGTCCCACCCGAATAGGGAACCCTACGCTTGCCAATGATAATCTCACAGTCGTTGCATCGCGCCTTCTCCGAATTCGGGATCACCAACCGAAACTCTTCCACTTCTACGATGAACACACTTCTGCACACGCACTTTCCTCAAACGTCTTCTTTTTGGGAGTTACGGGAACCGTGGCGTTTTCCACAGAAGGAAATGCCTCTGTGAGCCGCGGTGCTCCCGTTTCGCTTGCTGGTAGTACAGAAGAAGGAATTCCGATGGGACGAGTCTTTGTCACGCCCTCAGAAGAATCTAGACCCTTACCGACATTCTGAGAAGCCTACCGTTGCTGATCTTCACGGATGGAAGGGAAGGGACGGATCTCTACGCATCAAAGACTGAAATCGCCCAGAACAGAGTACACGGCAAAGCCACTCCACTTGGGACCATAAAACAAGTGTACATAGAAGGCCATACAGCTATTCGTCACACAACACAGAGACTGGAACGCGGCCCAAATGGTGACTAGGAACAGCAGAAAGCGAGACGACGACATGAAGCAGCAAAGGCGAATGAACAAACTGTCCTATGGGCTTTGTTCTAGGTCTCTTGCTCCAATCCACAAAACGGCTCGATTTTGGTTGAGCTGAAGAAGCAGAATTGGATTGAGGAATGAACGCGTCGATTCCTGCAGGCATTGCAGTAACGGAAGGAGATCCGGCGATTGTTGTCGTGTCGTTTTGTTTGGATCCGATTCACCTATAGGACAAATCCTGCACTTCTGCCATACAGTATTGCTGTCTGGTGCGTTTCATGTAGATAATAAGGCGAAACCTTCCGTCCATGACGAGCTGCTTGGTAACAAGCATATGTTGTTGCGTGAGAAGAGTTGTGAGGGTGTAGAGCCGATCGAGAGTGGAAGAGAGTGGAGGCTGTGAGGAAGCTCACCGTTTCGGCTTCTGTGTATCTCGTGCTGTTTGTGTGCTGTATTGATGCTAGGTGATTACGGTCGTGGTCGCTATGATAGAGAACGCACATAGCTACTTCATGAACAACTTGGGATTCCTAACGTACGGCGCTTTGGAAGCGGGTCTCCTGTTGACGGTTGTCTATATGAAGAAGAGTCTGCAATGCACAGTTCCCTTTGATTCCCTCTCTTAGCGTAGGGCATTTCGATTTCGAGTGCCGTTCTCCTCGCATGTGTCGCCTACAGCTGCTACCACCTATTCCTGACGGATCTCACAACCGCTGTTGTGTGTGGCTGCTATGACATTGTGTCACTCTTCTTCTTTGTATCTGCGAGTTGGGGTGATGAGAACTAGCTGTATCAGACGATAAACTCCTTTTCGTTGTACTCTGTTTCCTGAAACAAAGGAATACAACTATACCCTAGCAGAGACCAAAACCCTTTCGCAATCCACTCTCCCCATGTCTCGTTGGTCGACTCCTCTTCGGAAGGCGTGGAGACGGGGGTGGCATTCTCAGGAGGAGAAAACGGTTCTTCCTCCTCCTCTTCTTCCTCCTCCTCTATAGGTGCCTGCTCTTGCACTTTTCCCCGATTCATATAGCGATGATAGGCATTCATGATTTGTCTCTTTTTGATGTTATCATCACTCGTGCCTAAAGGTGATTGAAACAGAAATCCCGAACAAGAGTAAATTAGGATACAAAAGGCGAGCGTAATGGAACAGTACAAGAGCCAATGTAAACAACGATCCTTAAATGCGTCCTTGTACAGCGTCGCATAGTCATCCGGATCCACACAAAACACGTCAAAATCCAGGTCATCTTTCACAAAGGGCGATTTGCTGAAGAACACCCCTCTCGTGGGGAGGATCCGGCATCGCTTCAGCGATTTCTATAGTTAAGCGTTGGATTGACTCCCACTTCAAAGTCCTTCAGGTCAGAAGACCGGATCGGGTTGTCTGAAAAGCTGCATCTGCAGTAGTGCTTGATCGGCCACCCGTAGGTGATATCAAACACTTCCGTCCCTCCCTTGTGGTTGATCCTCTTTTCTCCGACGCGAATAAACCGGTGTCCTCGCCGTTCAATCAGTTCGGTGCACCGCTTTATGAATAATTCCTTACTTGGATCCTCCGGAATGGCGGTAGTAAAGGCCTGCATCCTTCTTTCCATTCCCAGACGAAGTGGAAAGGCGATTCGCCCCGAGATGAAAGGGATACGCCTTTGCATTCTGTTCTCTATCGCCTCAATGACACAATTCTGAAGAGTCGAATAGCCAAAAGTAGGAGCTATTTTGGTTGCTCTCTTCATTCATCCCTCCAGCAATCCGAATCGATTTTCATTTCTTGCTATACGCCTTCCAGTAAAACCATATAGCGTGTATGTGGAGTTCGCCACGAGTATCCGTGTATGAGCGGTTCCGCCCGCAACGAATGGGGTATCAATCCCTTTCGACGTATGTGCAAAAACGGGATGATCATTCGCTCGTGGTTTCCTTTCCCAGTTCTTCTAGGGTGGGCCTATCGTCTTTCTCTCACTCGTAGTATTATAAGGAGGGTGCGCGCAATATCACATATACCAGCTCCGGCGTTTTCGATGGATTGACTACGCAAGTAGTGTTCCTGTGTTACTACGATGTGTAGGAAACTGTCTTTAATGCTAGCTGCAAGAGCGCGGTGGAAAGGCTGTTCCTTCAGGAGGATTGCCTCCTCGTATTGTATGGGGTTACAGGGAGTGGCAAGACATACACTGCAGTGGGGAGTGAACGGTACGGTTTGCATGACTCGTTTATCTTAGGGATCCGGGTGTATTGACTCGAGCCGTGAGGCTCCTGCTGGATCAGTGCAAAATGAAATCGGCCTCCGGAAGTACAGTGATTTGCTTGAAGTGTTCCATGGCTTGTCTCCACAATGACCTTATTGTCGATTTGTTGAGGTATTTCAGGAATTGGAGTGATTATGGGATAGCAGTACTACAGAGGGGCGAAGAGCGGATTTTTCAACTCAATCACCGATGTGCATTGTCACCTTTCCTGTTCTTAGTCACATTCAGGAAGTGGAGTTTTCAACCGAATCCCAGTTCCGCACAGCCCTTCTGAAGGCCTTGCGCAATCGACACTCCTACGAGATTGCGAATTACGTCACCTCAGGGTACTACCACTCCGTGTTCACCATCCAATTGTATCAGAGTAAGTGTAGTTGCAATCGGTCACAACCAGAGACGGTGACGCGGCTCGTTCCCATTTCCATTCTTCGCGTCCTTGATCTGGCGGGTTGCGAATCTCGAATCGCGCAGTCCAATGTGTCTCCCACAGTAGCCGCGTGTTCTTCTTCTCTGCAAGCGCTGCTAAGCTGCATTGCAAATGCGTCTTCCCAGTCGAGCGTGATGCGTCTCCAGCAGCTGTTTGTTCCCTGCCCGCTCACTCTTCTGTTGCGCGACCAGCTGATTCCAGCCAGAAAGGGAAGCATCATCGTCATTCACGCGATTAGCTCCCTCCTCCAGGATTTCGATGCTGTCGCGTGTGCATTGAACGACCTGAAACGGGTGTGCGTGATTCGCAGTGAAGGCGCGAAAACCGAATCGAATGATGATTACTGGAGTGGAGTGGAGTTGTGCGAAAAGTGCGCCGGGAAGAAGGATGTCATCGAGGAACGAATCCGCAACACTGTCGTGAAGGAAGTGTTCTCACGATCGCAGAATGCGTCCATCTCATCAGAGGACAAGTCGTTATCCGGCAGCATCCGCCAGCTCGTGTGTTCTCCGTGCTGGAAATGAGCTCTAGTTGGAACGCATCGACATGTCGGGCGATGCGAAGATGGCGTCAGTAACGACCCTCCTACGCGAGTACGACGAGGAGACGAAGCGACTGGAGAAGGAGAATGCGCGATGTGAGGAAAGAGAAAGGGTGTGAGAGATAGTGAGGGAAGAAAACAGGAGATTGCAAGAGAAGCGAAGTGCAGAAAGGAAGGCGAGTTCGCGCGTGGAAGAATTGGAGGGGATTATAGGTATGGCGGAAATCGGGGGGATTAGGGGTAGAGGAGAAGGACGCCGAAATCCTCCAGTTGAACCATTTGATCGGGCTGTTGAAGAAATCCCCCAAGAAATGGGTCATCACGACACAATCCATTTCCCCGCCGCCGCCTTCGCCCTCGCCCTCGCCGCCCCCTCCGCCGCCTCCGTCGCGGCTGCCCTCGCCCTCGTCGCGCATCGCCATTCCTCGCTCGTCGCCTCTTCCCTCGCCACGCTTCGCCACTCCCCAGCCTCCTCTGCGCAAGCCTTCACCCCCGCCTTCTCCCGCTATCCGACTCACTTCTCCCGCCATTCGGCCCACTCTCACCA
>ERZ827156.5081-NODE-5081-length-10157-cov-2.221540_pt1 | contig 10157 bp, 10 predicted proteins | sample MGYA00519919_ERZ827156 | MGnify/ENA primary metagenome ERZ827156 (study PRJEB31778, sample SAMEA3449269) | human gut metagenome | biome: human gut; feature: human-associated habitat; material: faeces | place: United Kingdom | collected 2010/2012 ... | reverse complement strand
AAAAAGTCAGATACGGCGGCAGTATTGTTATACGAATGTAAAATATCTGCCAGTTCGTGATAAGTATATGTGTCTAATGTGTTTGTTATTATTTGCATAGTCAGACTCCGGATAAGATAAATTATTTGTATACAGGTGCAAATTAGTCACTTGTGAAAAAATTGTCATACAAATTTTATATAAATGTTAAAATAATATCAGTTTTTGTCTATTATACACTAATGTATACACAAAAAAAAGTAGATTTTTGTTGTTTATTGAGATAAAATATTGTTTAGATAAAAAATTTATAAGGAGTAGTATGTCATGGGTAAATGTACATTTAAAGGCGGAGTACATCCTTTTGACGGCAAAGAGTTATCAAAAGATAAGCCGATAAAAGAATTATTCCCTGAAGGTGATATGGTATATCCCCTTTCACAGCATATTGGTGCACCGGCAGTTCCGGTTGTAGCAAAAGGCGATTATGTGCTTGCCGGTCAGCTTATTGCTGAGGCAGGAGGTTTTGTCTCTGCTAACATTCATTCATCTGTATCAGGAACAGTTAAGGCTATTGAGCCAAGAACTCTTGCAACAGGTGGTAAGTGCAATTCCATTGTGATTGAGAATGATGGCGAGTATAAGGAAGTTGAGTATGTGCCAAAGACACTTGCAGAGCTTTCAAGGGACGAGATAAGAGAGAGAATTAAGGCGGCAGGCGTTGTCGGAATGGGCGGTGCAGGTTTCCCTACCAATGTCAAACTCACACCAAAGAACCCGGACGAGATTGATTACATCATTGTAAATGGTGCGGAATGTGAACCTTATCTTACATCTGATTACAGAAGACTTATTGAAGAGTCAGATAAAGTAGTAATGGGTCTTAAAGTCGCTCTTGCTTTATTTGATCATGCAAAAGGTATTATCGGTATTGAAGATAATAAGCCTGATGCTATTAAGATTATGCAGGAAAAGACAGCTAATGAGCCGAATATTGAAGTAAAGGTCTTAAAGACAAAGTATCCTCAGGGCGGTGAGAGATGTCTTATCTATGCAACAACAGGAAGAAGCATTAATTCATCAATGCTTCCGGCTGATGCAGGTTGTATTGTACATAATGTTGATACAATTTATTCAATTTATATGGCCGTAATTGAAGGTAAGCCTCTTACTAAGAGAATTGTTACTGTAACAGGTGATGGTGTTAAGAATCCTGGCAACTTTTATGTATGGCTTGGTATGAATTACAGACAGCTTGTTGATGCTGCCGGTGGTCTTAACGGTGAGCCTGAGAAGTTTATTTCTGGTGGCCCTATGATGGGATTTGCCATGTATAGTCTTGATGTTCCTGTTGTAAAGGGAAGTTCTTCACTTCTTGTTATGCAAAAGGATATTGTATCACATATTTCATCATCTGCATGTATCAGATGTGGCAGATGCGGTGAAGGATGCCCAAGCCATCTTCTTCCGGCAAAGCTTGCGGGTTTTGCATCAAGAAATGATGAGACTGGATTCACCAAGTTTGACGGTATGGAATGTGTTGAGTGCGGAAGCTGTTCTTATGTCTGTCCGGCTAAGAGACCGCTTACGCAGCAGATTAAAGCCATGAGAAGAACTATTATGGCTAACAGAAGAAAGAAGTAGGAGGAGGATAAAAGTGAGCGAAGTATTTAACGTATCAGCGAATCCTCATGTACGAAGCAAGGATACAACACAGACAATTATGAGAGATGTTCTCATAGCACTGACACCTGCTAGTATATTTGGTATTTATAATTTCGGGCTTGGTGCACTTATCCGCATTATTGTTGGTATTGCGGCATGTGTGGCCAGCGAAGCTTTATATGAGTATTTTATGCATAAAAAAATTACGGTTTCAGATTTAAGTGCGGCTGTAACAGGCCTTTTAATTGCACTTAACATTCCATCAACACTTAATGTCGGTTATGAAATCGTTGGATGTGTATTTGCTATTATTATTGTAAAACAGTTATTTGGTGGTCTTGGACAGAATTTCATGAACCCTGCACTTGCAGCAAGATGTTTCCTTCTTATTGCATTTACAGGTCCGATGACAAATTTTGTCACAGATACATTTTCAGGTGCTACACCTCTTGCAGTATTAAAGCCGGGTGCAGAGCCGGGAACGGCAACAAGTCTTCTTACAATGTTTATCGGAAAGCATGCCGGTGTTATTGGTGAGACATCAGTTGTCTGTCTGCTTATCGGTGCAATTTATCTTCTTGTGAGAAAAGTTATCTCATTAAGAATTCCTGCATCATATATTGCAATATTTGCACTTATATTTGGCGGACGCGGATTTGACCTTACATATCTCGCTGCTGAAATCTGTGGCGGTGGTCTTATGCTCGGTGCATTTTTCATGGCAACTGATTATGTAACATCACCTATCACACCAAACGGCAAGATAGTATTTGGTGTAATCCTCGGATTGCTTACATTCATATTCAGAATGTTTGGTGGTTCAGCAGAAGGTGTTTCTTATGCAATTATCTTCTCTAACCTCTTAGTGCCATTGATTGAAAAGGTTACAGTACCGAAGTCATTTGGCAAGAAGAAACCGGTAAAGGAGGCAAAATAAATGAATAAGATTATTAAAGACGCATGTATTTTGTTTGCTATAACACTTGTTGCCGGTATCGTGCTTGGTGCAGTTTACAATATTACAAAAGGACCTATAGCAGAGCAGAATGAAAAAGCAAAACAGACTGCTTACAGAGAGGTTCTCTCAGATGCTGACAGTTTTGAAGCAATTGATTCTGAAAAATATTCAGAAGCTAATCTTGCAGCACTTGTGTCAGGATTAAAGGATACAGAAGAAGATTTTTCAAAAGATGAGGTTACAGATGTAGTAGCCGGTGTTAAAAATGGAAAAATCGTCGGATTTGTTATAACAGTAGTTGCCGGAGACGGTTACGGCGGAGATATCAAGTTTTCAACAGGTATTTCATCAGATGGAAAGTATATGGGAACATCAATTCTTTCAATCAGTGAGACAGCCGGACTTGGTATGAGGGCAAAGACTGACCCTGCATTCCTTGCACAGTTTAACGGTGCATCAGTAGATAAGTTTACAGTTGTTAAAGATGGAACAGGAAGTTCATCAGAGGATAAGATTGATGCAATCGGCGGTTCTACAGTTACATCTAAGGCTGTTACAAAAGGTATCAATACAGCACTTGCTGTATTTAAAGAATTAAAGTCAGAAAATGTTAAGACGGTAGGAGGTGCTTCAATTGAATAAATGTGTTGAGAGAATTTATAACGGTTTAATCAAGGAAAATCCTACATTTGTTCTGACACTTGGTATGTGTCCGACACTTGCCGTTACTACATCAGCAATCAATGGTATCGGTATGGGACTTTCTTCAACAGTAGTTCTTGTTATGTCAAACCTGTTGATTTCATTGCTTCGTAAGGTGATTCCGGATGGTGTCCGTATGCCTGCGTTTATTGTTATTGTTGCTTCATTCGTTACAGTGGTACAGTTCCTTATGCAGGGTTATCTGCCATCACTTTACGATTCACTCGGAATTTATATTCCTCTTATTGTTGTAAACTGTATTATTCTTGGACGTGCAGAAGCATATGCTTCAAAGAATCCGGCTATACCGTCTGCATTTGATGGACTGGGCATGGGTCTCGGATTTACGTGTGCAATTACAATTCTTGGTGCAATAAGAGAGCTTATCGGTGCAGGAACAATCCTCTCAACAGGAAGTTCAGCACTTGTTGACTTTACTAATTACGGATTTACACCTGCAAGTATTTTTATTCTTGCACCTGGTGCATTCTTTGTACTTGCAATGTGTATCGCTGTTATGAATCGTATCAAGAGAAAACATGGAATGAAACCTGCTGAGGTTCCTGACTATGTTGGCGATGATACAACAAAAGAAGAATAAACCAGGAGGGAAATTAAATGAATTTACTTATAATCGCAATTAGTGCGGCACTTGTAAATAATGTCGTTTTAAGCCAGTTCCTTGGTCTGTGTCCTTTCCTCGGTGTATCTAAGAAAATTAACACAGCCGCCGGAATGGGTGGTGCAGTTATCGGTGTTATAACAATTTCATCAGCACTTTGTAGTCTGATTTATGATTATATTCTTACACCGCTTGACTTAACATATCTGAATACAATCGTATTCATCCTTGTAATTGCTGCACTTGTTCAGTTTGTTGAGATGGTATTAAAGAAATGTTCACCTGCTCTTTATGAAGCACTTGGTGTTTACCTTCCTCTTATCACAACAAACTGTGCCGTGCTTGGTATAGCACTCACAAATGTACAGAATTCATATAACTTAATCGAATCAGTTATCAGTGGTTTCGGTACAGCTGTCGGATTTACAATTGCCATTATTATCATGGCCGGTATCCGTGAGAGAAATGAATATAACGATGTTCCTGAAAGTTTCCAGGGTATGCCTATTGTTCTGCTTACAGCAGGCCTTATGTCAATAGCATTCTTTGGATTCTCAGGAATTTTATAAGGAGGAAATAAAGATGACAGGTATTATTATAGCAGCTGCTGTTGTCAGCATTGTAGGCTTAATTCTTGGTCTTTTCCTCGGATTCATGGGTAAAAAGTTTGCAGTTGAAGTAGACCAGAAAGAAATTGATGTCAGAGCAGAACTTCCGGGCAATAACTGTGGCGGATGTGGATATGCGGGTTGTGATGCACTTGCAAAAGCTATCGCTGCAGGAGAAGCTGAAGTTGGAGCATGTCCTGTCGGTGGTGAACCTGTTGCAAAGAAGATTGCAGCAATCATGGGTTCAGAAGTCGGCGATTCAAAGAGAATGACAGCGTTTGTGAAATGTGCGGGCGACTGTGAAAAAGCAAAAGAAAATTATCACTACACAGGTGTGCAGGATTGTACAGTTATGCCATTTGTTCCTAATGGTGGTTCAAAAGCTTGTACATATGGATGTATGGGTTACGGCTCATGTGTAAAAGCCTGTCCTTTTGATGCAATTCACATTGTAAATGGTATCGCAGTGGTTGATAAAGAAAAATGTAAGGCATGCGGCAAGTGTGTTGCTACATGTCCAAGACACTTAATTGAACTTATTCCTTATGATGCAAAACAGGTTGTTAAATGTGCATCAAAAGATAAAGGTAAAGATGTAATGTCAGTATGTCAGACAGGATGTATCGGTTGTATGATGTGTACAAAGCAGTGTGAATTCGGTGCTATAACAGTTGAAAATAACATTGCACATATTGATTATGACAAGTGTACAGGTTGTGGCAAGTGTGCTGAGAAGTGTCCAAAGAAGATTATACATGCTCATTAATATTAAAGAGTTCCGGAGGGTGAAATGATAGATGCAAGTCAGATAATGCCGCTTAATTTCTTTTTGTACAAAGGTGTATACAGTGGTGAACATCATGGTATGCGTTACAGGATAAAAAAAGCGGGCGAAAAACCTGATGAAGTTCTCGAGGCATATGTGTGGCAGAAGCCATACAGCTTTGCAGCAACACCCAAAGAAGAAATAATCTCTGATACATTTCCTTTAAGTGAGGAAGGACGGCTTCAGCTGGTTGACTGGCTTAAACAGATGTATGAAAAAGATAAAAAACGATGGGAGAGTGCTCCCACAATACTGGAAGCACCCATTGACCTCAATGCGGTTTATTCCGATAAGGATAAAAAGTAGCATATAAAAAAATGTATATAATGCAGGCAGTTACGGCTCCCCCAAAGAGAGGAATTAAGCCGGAAACCAGCCTGCTTATATATTTGTAAAAAATAAGAGAAATACCGGTTGATAATAATGAAAAAAATCCCGGTATCAGAAACCAGCCGTGTGCATTCATACGTATATGAAGCATGCGGCTTAATTTTATATAATGGCAGATACATACAAGAATCTGCGAACATAAAAGTCCTGCCATATACATTGTTATTCCATATTTTGGAACCAAAATGACGAGAAATATCAATCTTACTATTATACCGGAAATATTTTGTATACAGGTAGCCGTTGTTTCGCCAAGACCATTGAGAATACTTCCCATTGTAACGGTAAGATATATAAATGGACACAGCCATGCAAGAATACATACGTAATTACGAACTTCAGGCTGATTAAAAACTATAGCTCCGGCATATGAGCCATAAAATATAAAAATGGCGGTACTTAATACGCCGGTTGATATGCAGAAAGTAATGCATTTATTGATTGTAGATTTAATACTTTTATTATTGTTTTCAAGATTTAGTTCTGAAACCGCCGGGAGAAGCATAACTGCAAGTGAATTAGTCAGTGCCGTGGGAAATAAAATAAGAGGCATTGCCATGCCTGTAAGAATTCCGTAGATTGAAACAGAATCACTCTTTGACAATCCATAAACAATAAGCTGTGCGGGAACAAGAACAGCTTCCGCACTCTGGAAAATATGCATAAGCAGGCGGTTTGCGGTAAGCGGAAATGAAAATTTGAACATTTCACGTATTTTAGACATAAGAGAGGATTTTTTATGTGTATTGTTGTATTTGCTTTTTATAAATGTATAAAAAATGGCACAAGTACAATATAAAAATGAGGCGATTTCACCGAACAGATTACTGTATATTGCACACAATACAGAGGCATTTCCGTCAGAAGCATAGATGGTGACATAAATGTATACAGCACAAAATCGTATAATCTGTTCAAAAAGCTGTGAGAATGCCGGAATTGCGGTTTTCTTTTTTGCAAAATAAAATCCATTAATGCAGTTATGAAAAGCTGCAAATGGGAATGATAATGAAAGAATTTTTAACAATGAAGAACATGCTTCATTTAAAATAAATCGTGTTGCAATAAAATCTGCATTTGTATACACAATAAAAGTAAGAATTAAAGATGTTGGAATGCTGAGTAAAAGCCCTGATATAAGCCACAGAAAATCATTTTTTTTATCACAGCAGAATTTTGAAATAGCTGTCTGTATTCCGGATGAACATATTGCAAATACAATTCCGGCAGCAGGCATAACAATCTGGAACAGTCCCATGCCGGCGGCACCTATGCATCGTGACAGATAAATTCTGTAAAAAAAGCCGAGAATTTTACTTAGAATACCTGCGGTAGTAAGAATCAGAGTGCCTTTTATGACATTATTAAACTTTTTCAAAATGCCTCCGTAAACGTAAGTAAACAGTCTTATTATTATCAATTATATGTGATTTATGAATATAATATTAACAGGAAAATAATGAAAGGTGCATGTGATGTAATGATATATATGGACAATGCCGCAACTACAAAAATGCACCCGGATGTTGTCAGGGCGATGCTTCCGTACATGGGAAACAGATATGGCAACCCTTCCGGCATATATACATTTTCTAAAAATATAAAAAAAGATATTACGCAGGCAAGAGAACTGCTTGCATCAACAATAGGAGCAGGGCCGGATGAAATTTTTTTCACATCGGGAGGTTCAGAATCTGATAATTGGGCTTTGAAAATGGCTGCACAGGAACACCCATATGGAAGCATAATTACAACACCGATAGAGCATCATGCAATTTTAAGAACATGTGATTCACTTGAGAAGAGACATTGCAGAATAATCAAGATTCCGGTAGATAAAAAGGGTAAAGTAAGAACAGCAGCAATTGAGCGTAATATTTTCCGTGATACATTTTTAATATCAGTTATGGCAGCCAATAATGAGATTGGAACGGTTGAACCGGTGGCTGCCATAGGAAGAATCGCACATGAAAGAAACATCTTATTTCACACGGATGCAGTCCAGGCTTATACAAATATATATATAGATGTAAATGCAATGAATGTTGATATGCTTAGTGTTAGTGCACATAAAATAAGGGGGCCTAAGGGCGTAGGCTTTTTATATATAAAAAAGGGAAAGCTTAAAACACCATTTATTAATGGCGGAGGTCAGGAATACGGGATGCGTGCAGGAACTGAAAATGTTGCCGGAATAATAGGGCTTGCAAAAGCGGCACAGATAGCAATGACAAACAGGGATATGAGGATAAAAAAAGAAAAAATGCTCCGTGATTATATGATAAAAAAGGTCACAACGCAGATAAAAGATGTCTGGCTTAATGGAGATGAACAAGAGCGTCTTCCTAATAATATGAATTTTTCGTTTAAAGGTGTTGATGGTGCTACACTTATATTGATGCTTGACCAGCAGGGGATATGTGCATCTGCCGGGTCAGCCTGTTCATCGGCACAAAAAGAGCCATCGCATGTCCTCAAAGCAATAGGCCTTTCTGATGAGAGAGCATATTCGACAGTGCGATTTACAATAAATGAAGAAATATCAAAAAAACAGGTTGATTATGTTGTGGAATGTATAAAAAGAAATGTAGAAGAGTTAAGAAAATATGTATAATAAAAGCAGGGAACGTAAGCATATTAATGCAGAAATTCCCTGCTTTGATATATTTTTATAACTGTATAAATTCGGGCTTTCTCTTCCTGAAGATATTATAATATTTGAAATTACATGATTTGAGCATATCGTAGGCAATATCAAATCCGCTTCCGATATCGCGGCTGTAATGTGCATCTGAGCCGATGGTTATTATTTCACCACCGAGTTCGCGGTATCTTAAAACTATTTCGGCTGATGGGTTTGTGGCATTAAGACCATAACGAAGCCCTGCAGTGTTAATCTCTATTCCTTTGCCATTATAGATGATTTTTTTTAATACTTCATCAATGATATCAGAAAAGTTCTTATAGTTATACTCGTATGATTTATCCGGAATATAACGTATTATATAATCAATATGACCATAAATATCAAAATTATTACAAGTGTCTAAATTATCAAGGATACTTTCGTAGTAAGCATTGATTACTTCATGTATGTTGCGGCCTTCCCAGAATTTTGGATAGTAAGGATCATTGCCATATACAAGATGGGATGAACCTATTATAAAATCAAGAATATGATTTTTGTCGTAGTCATTAATTCTGTCTGCGGCGGAGCGGCAAAGTCCCTGTTCAACACCTATATATACAGGAATCTGTTCTGAATATAATTCTTTGATGCTGGCAATACTTGAAATATAATTGTCAAAATCAAGTTGGAATAACACATCTTTGTTATCTTCCGGTGGAAAATCAAAATCATTGTGTTCAGTAAAGCATATTGACGAAAGTCCAAGATTTATCGCAGCTTTAATGTTTTCTTCGGGTTTTGCATCAGAATCCGAAGAGAAAAGGCTGTGTGTGTGAAAGTCGGCAGGTCTGTTCATGTTTAATCTCCAATCTTCATAGCTGTAATAATTAAAATGTATAAAATGCACATGTGTAATGTGTTTATTTTTCCAAAATTAAGTATACCATATTTGTGACAATTTTGAAAACATTACGGCTTTTTTATAAAAACGATTGAATATAACTTGAAATTAATGATTGCAATTGATATTATGTAAAATAAGTGTAAAATTAAATTAACACAAAATTAAAATACTATGTGACGAAAAGGACGGTAAATGTTCATAATGAATGGAATAGGCAGCTTGTTTGAATTTGCGGGAGGAATAGGAATGTTCCTCTATGGTATGAATAGAATGGCGGACGGCATGCAGAAATCAGCCGGAGGCAAAATGAAGTCGCTGCTTGGCTATCTTACAAGAAACAGATTTCTGGCAATATTGGTTGGTGCACTTATTACTGCAATTATACAGAGCAGTGGTGCGACAACAGTAATGGTTGTAGGTTTTGTTAATTCAGGTATTATGAAGTTAAGACAGGCAATTGGCATTATAATGGGTGCTAACATAGGTACTACCATAACTTCATGGATATTAAGCCTTACTGGTATTGAGAGTGATAATTTATTTATAAGAATGTTGAAGCCAACATCATTTTCACCAATCCTTGCAGTTATTGGTGTTGTGATGCTTGTATTCCTAAAGAAAGACAAATTTAAAAATCCAGCTAAGATATTTATTGGATTTGCACTTCTTATGTATGGTATGGAAGCTATGAGTTCATCTGTAGAGCCGCTTGCCGAAGTCCCACAGTTTCAGGCTTTATTAACAACATTTAAAAACCCAATACTTGGTATGATTGCAGGACTTGTATTTACAGCAATAATACAGAGTTCATCAGCTTCAGTTGGTATATTACAGGCATTATGTTCTACAGGAATATTAAGCTATGCAACTGTTC
>ERZ827156.5078-NODE-5078-length-10165-cov-3.719486_pt1 | contig 10165 bp, 9 predicted proteins | sample MGYA00519919_ERZ827156 | MGnify/ENA primary metagenome ERZ827156 (study PRJEB31778, sample SAMEA3449269) | human gut metagenome | biome: human gut; feature: human-associated habitat; material: faeces | place: United Kingdom | collected 2010/2012 ... | reverse complement strand
AAGGACGCTCTCCCTGTTCCGGAATGCGTCCCTCTCTTAATTCTTTCCGTATCTGTTTTTCCTCTCTTTTTAGCCGCTGTTTTTCCTTTACATGCTTTACAGCTTTCCCACTCTGGTTTTTGACCTGTGCCGCAGCACCACGGGAAACCCGTTCCGCATTGTCCGCTATCCTCCCCTGTGCATATTCCACCGGGGAATGTTCTCTCTGTTCCTGCGTCTGCTCTGCCCTCTCCTTGATTTGTACGCTGGAATGTTTCATATGCTGTGCTATTGTCGCTGCCTTGTCGATTGCTTTAATATCCTTTCGGGCTATGCGTGTTTTGATTTCCGATGCCACTGGCACGACCTCCTTTTCTATTTAAGTAGACTCTTGATTTTCAGTTACTGTTCCACTCATTATCTTGCCTGCTTCTTTATCTCATATAGCCATAACTGCTATCTCTCCTTTCCAGACAAAATCCTTTCTGTCTTAACCATGTACGCTTTAAAATCAACAATAATCCCGCGTAAATCCTCCCTATGAAAACTATCTCTTTCAATCCATTCCTCATAAATATCCTGCAATAGATTCGGGGATTTCATAAGGGCTTTTGCCGCCTGCGGTGAATAATTCGGTTTAGAAAAACACTCTGCTATATCACTCTTTAAGACAATCTGACACGCAGAATCATAAATTTCCTGCGGATTTTTTGTTAAAATATCCTTTCTGAACTCATCAAATTCACGCTGTACTTTTTTAGCCAGCTCTCTGTTAAGAAGCTGCTTGTACTCCTGATAATTCACTTTCTTACCTCCTGCAAAAAAATAAGCCATCATGGATTTTTATTTCCACAATGGCTTAAGTTTCTATTTTCTTTTACCATTAAAAATCACTTATCATCATAATGTCCCTTACACTGGTACACATTTACACCACGGTCATCCACGGAATATACCAAACGGTCTGCTCCGTTTATGCGTCTGCTCCATTTCCCTTTTTCTCCTACTAACGGTTCCGGCTTTCCAATCCCCTCGAAGGGACTTCTGCTTATATCCTTTAACAGTGCGGTTATCCGCTTTACTGTCTTTTTATCCTGTCCCATCCAGTATTGAAATTCTTCCCATGCCCGCTCTGAGAATGAAATATCAGCCATCTGCAAGCTCCTCCAGTTCTTCCAGTGTTTTTACAACATTCCTTTCCGGATGCTGTTCCATCTGCTCTATGGACTCCTTCAGAATCTTTGCATTGGATTCCCCATAAAAGGGATCATTTTCTGCCGTAATCTCAAAAGGAATTTTTCTCTGCCTTACAACTGTCCGTGCATAAATATTAAACGCTGTAGACGCAGACATTCCAAATTCTGCACAAAGACTGTCAAATTGTTTTTTAATGGTATCATCTAAACGTACACTGATTGTAGACTGTCCCATTTCTATCGCCTCCATCTGATTATCACACATCTTGATACAAATACTGTAACATTTCTGATGGCAAATTGCAATCAGAAAATAGGCAATCTGCAAAATATTACAATAAAAGACAACAGACAGCTCTACATCCTGCTCCGGTTTGCATAATCCTCCCCCGGCTTTGTCGTCATCAGCTTATACAGCCTTGTATCTTTCGGGAACTTATTGACAAACGGCACAAGGGAACTTCCGTACTTAATCAGCCCGCATCCGGCATCCGCATTGGTAATATAACTCATCTGTTCGTTGGAGATATTTAATAGCTCTGCCAGTTTCTGGCGGTCAGACGCTGCCTGATTTAACATCACGATATACTCACTGTTGGATAACATCGTACTGGCAAGCACGGAATCCAGCAGATATTCCACATTCTGCGTGATTGCTGTCGGGAACGCATTTCTTTTGCGGAAACGCCGCCATGCGGAATTAAAGAAAGTACCGGAATGTTCATTCTCGAAAACCACATGAAACTCGTCTAGAAAAATGTGGGTGCGTTTCCCCTTCTTCCAGTTTTCCGTCACACGGTTCAGCATGGCGTCCGTGATTACCAGCAATCCCATTGTCTTTAACTGTTTTCCCAAGTCCATAATGTCATACACCACCATGCGGTTATTGACGTCCACATTCGTTTCATGGGCAAATGCATCAAGGCTGCCGTCCGTAAATAATTCCAGTGCCAGTGCAAGGCTTTTCGCCTCCCGTTCATCCTGCTCCAGAAGTTTTTCCCGCAGGGCGCATAATGTCGGCACTTTCCCGCCATTCTGATAGTCCTCATAAATATCTTCCGTACAGCGGTCAATGAGGGAACGCTGTGCCGGACCAATCCCATTCCTGTCAAGCTGCTCAAACAGGGACAGGACAAACTCGGACTTGTCAATAATCGGGCTGCCCTCATCCCCATATCCTTCTACCATATCCATCGCATTGATGTGGTCGGGGCTTCCCGCCGCAATCCGTATCACTTCACCTCCCATTGCCTCAATGAGTGATGCGTACTCACGCTCCGGATCACAGATTAGAATATCGTCCCCGGTGGCAAGGGCAAGGAACACAATCAGCATTTTTGCACTGAAACTTTTCCCGCTGCCCGGCACCCCAAGAAGGAATGAGTTCGGGTTCATCAGCTTTTCTTTGTTGCACATAATAAGGTTACGGGATATGGCATTTTCCCCGCAGTAAATCCCCCCGCTGTCCATAATTTCCTGCACCCGGAACGGCATCAGCACCGCAAGGCTTTCCGTTGTCAGCGTCCGGACAGCGTTAATCTTCCGGTGTCCGATTGGAAGAGCAGTATTCAGTCCGTCCATCTGCTGGTATTTCAGCGTCGCAAACTGGCATAAATGCTTTCTCGCTATCGTCAGGAGTGTGTCGGTATCAGCGTCAAGCTGTTCTTTCGTATCTGCCGTATGCACAAGATATGCCGTTTCCACATCCGAATGCATAAAAATATCTTTCCCATATTCTGAAACCGACGGTGGAATATTCACCGTTTTTATCAGGGTATAATAAAATGCCTGTTCCCCAATTTTCTTCAGTGTTTGTGGTAAATCGACTTCTTTTGCGTTGCAAAAGGCAAACGCTCTTTCTCCGATCTTCTCTATTCCTTCTTCCATTATGATCTTCTTTATTTTGTGCTGAACTGCACTATCTTCACCAAATTTTTTTGTTATTTCCCCTGTTCCGGAAATAACCAATGTTCCATCCTCTGACAACTCATACCAGGCATCCGGCCCACACGGTTTTCTGGATTCTGCGTTTACTTTAGCAGGCATGGTAAGGCACAATAGCAGTGCCATTACCACCATCATTGATACATATTTTTTATACAACATACTTTAACCCCGTTTCTCGCAGTCCCTTCGCTCATGCGGGTTTTATGAAAAAATAAAATTATTTTATTGTGACACTTCTCTTACAATGCCATCCACAGAATGGTTCTTCAAAATCCTCACTATCCTCCATATAAGGTTCAAAATATCTTGAAATCTCAACATAATATGTCTTTCCTTTTTTCAACTTCTTTGACATTCCTTTTCCGTATGGAGCCGTGTAAACCACAACGGATGAATCAGACATATCTTTATTCTCAGAATATCTGAAAAAGTATGCATCAGCACTCTTCGTGTAATTTTTCTTTCCATAAGCGACGTCTTTTACAGTCACTTTAATTTTGCCATTAACAGACTCCACTTTATACTTTTTGAACAAAGCACTTACCGTAAGTGTACCATACATTTTAGAATCGATATACTCCGGAAAACATTGCCAATCATTTTTGCCGGAAACATACCATCCTATAAATGTATAGCCTTTCTTTCTGGCTTTCTTCGGCAGTCTCGCCTTTTGCCTGTAGACATAACTTTTCGGTTTCTTCCCTACGATTTTCCCTCCATTTAGCTTATATTTAATTTTATATTTCTTATAAACTGCTTTGGCTGTTTTCCCAGGCTTTAACTTTGTGACCTTTTTCTTGCCCACATACCATTTTCTTTTTCCTTTTAATGTATCCAACGCAATACTTACATTTGAATTATTCACTATTTTTTTGAGAGCATAACAATTTGCAGCAAATCTTGGGGATACTTTTTTTGCTGATTTTCCTATTGTCACAGTTTTTAATTTCGCACAGCCATTGAATGCATCTGCCTTAATCGTTTTTACCGTGTCAGGGATTTTGACCGTACTGAAATTGCAGTATTCAAACGCCCTTTCATCTATCTGTGTCAGCATTTCCGGCCACTCAATGCTTTTCAAGTTTGTACAATTTGCAAAAGAAACCGCTGATATTTTTGTCAGACATTGAGGGAAATGTACCTTTTTTATATTATTTATTCCTGCAAATGCATAGATCCCCAGTTTTTTCAATGACTCAGGCAAAACAATACATTCCAATGAACTATTTTCAAAAGCCCCTTCTCCGATTTCCGTCAGAGTGTCCGGCAATTCTACCTCTATTTTTTGATAATTCATTCCTTTAAAAGTCTCTTGATCAATCTTTGTCACTCCTTTATGAATGACTATTTTTTTGATCAATTTGTTAATCTGCTCATCCTCATTAAATTTTTTTGTAATTGAGCCCGTTCCGCTAATGCTCAGCACTCCATCAGCTGACAAAACATAGTCGCAATCTGCACCACATTTTCCTGACACTTCCGCAGCTCTGCTTACAGGAGCCGCGGAGGTAAATAGAATGGAGAAAGTCAAAATTACACTAACCACTTTTTTTAACATATTTTTTCCCTACCGAATTGTTATTTTCTTTTTTCCCAGCCAGCCCCAGGATGGTGCTGCAAGATCCTCTGAATCTTCCAGGTAAAGCTCCAGATACCGGCTGGCTTCTACATAGTATGTTTTTCCCTTTTTTAATTTTCCTGACAATCCCTTTCCATAAGGTGCTGTGGATAAAACATACTTTGCGTTCGTCATATCTTTCGTTTCCGAATATCGATAATAATACCGGTCCGTACTTTTTTTGTAACCTTTTTTCTTATGCTGACTGTCTTTGACCGTGACCTTGATTCTGCCATGGTCCGATGTGACCTTGTACTTTTTCAGAACCGCTTCTGCTTTCAGCGTTCCATATAATTTAGCGGGAACTTCATACTTACACAATTCCCAGTCATTTTTTGCCACAAGATTCCATCCGAAAAATGTATAACCTTTTTTCTTAACCACTTTAGGAAGTTTTGTCCTGGCACGGTAAGTATATTTTTTCGGAGACTTTCCTTTGACCTTTCCTCCATTTAACTGGTACTTGATCCGGTAACTCCGGTATTTTGCTGTGGCCGTTTTCCCCGGCTTTAACTTTGTGACCTTCTTTCCTGCCACATACCAGTATCTCTTTTTATTCATATCTTCCAGAGAAATCGTTGCCTTTGAATGATTCACAATTCTTTTTAATGAATAACAACCACTGATAAAATCTTTTGATACTTTTTTTACTGATTTTCCAATGGTGATGGTTTTTAATTTTTCACAGCAATAAAAAGCCCCCTGATCAATCTTTTTTACTGTATCCGGCACATGAAACTTATCGAAATTGCAATTACTAAATGCATAGGCCGATATTTTTGTCAAATTTGATGGCCATACCACCTTCTGTAATTTCACACATTCTGAGAAAAAACCAGATGGTATCTCCTTCATATTGTCAGGCAGATATGCCGTTTCCACATCCGAATGCATAAAAATATCTTTCCCATATTCTGAAACCGACGGTGGAATATTCACCGTTTTTATCAGGGTATAATAAAATGCCTGTTCCCCAATTTTCTTCAGTGTTTGTGGTAAATCGACTTCTTTTGCGTTGCAAAAGGCAAACGCTCTTTCTCCGATCTTCTCTATTCCTTCTTCCATTATGATCTTCTTTATTTTGTGCTGAACTGCACTATCTTCACCAAATTTTTTTGTTATTTCCCCTGTTCCGGAAATAACCAATGTTCCATCCTCTGACAACTCATACCAGGCATCCGGCCCACACGGTTTTCTGGATTCTGCGTTTACTTTAGCAGGCATGGTAAGGCACAATAGCAGTGCCATTACCACCATCATTGATACATATTTTTTATACAACATATTTTAACTCCGTTCCTCGCAGTCCTCATCGTATGTTGCTATAATAAACCATATATCATTTCCGTTCAAGTATACACTTCGGATCTTTACAGACAATTCTGCAAACAGCTCCCCCGTTTCCCTCATTCTTCCACATAATTTCTCCGGATCACCACATTAAAGGTATCCTTTCCAAAATATTTAGGACCTACTTCCCTGTCAAATCCATCGGTGCCCAATTTAGCCTTCCTCGATAAACATATTGCGTAGGAAGTCGCCGGAACTCCCTGCCAGTATTTCCTGCCATTTTTATCCACAGCGGCAATACAAAGCCATGCATGATCCTCTTTTTCGTTGCTGGCTAATCCTGCTTTCACTCCAAGCACTTCACATATATCGTACAAACGATTGGATGATTCCCCACAGACACCTTTATAAGTTCCCTGATAAATTGCCTTGTAACAATTTTTCACGCCGCCTTCTCCATGAACCGGCCTGCCCTTGGAGTTTTTATTATACTTCATATTCATGTCACAATATGTTTCCAAAATAAGGGCAATCTTCTGAGACTTTGTGGCCTTTTGGATCACATCATCTACCGTACACTCGCCGCCAAAATTCTGCAGTGCCGTCCATTCATATGTGTATTTCTTGTTTGCAGACCGCCTCAGCATATTCTTATACGCCCGGGGATTGCTTTTCAAATGTTCAAAATAGTCCTTTTTCCCGGTTTGATAACACTCCTCATATTCACGGGCAATCACTCTCAGTCCTTCGTCCGGATCTGCCACAAGAGGGCGGAGTTTTTCAGCAATCTTGTTTAAATACGGATTCACGGTTTTTACGATAAATTTCTGTTTTTTTCCATTCGTATATGTTACGGTAATATCCTCTTCGTCCAGTCCTGTGTTGCCACTTACCTTTCCTGGAGTAAACTTAATTTTTCTGCCGGAAATTTTCTTTCCTTTTGCCACGCCCTTCAAGGTCTGATTCACACCTGTCACTTTTTTGATTTTCTTCGCCTTCCTTCCATTGTTCTTTTACCTATAAGACAAGAGAAAGGCGAAAAAAGTTTTAATTTTCAAAAAATTGACAGAAAAGTTTGCACCGCGTGGGACAAAGACCCACAAAATGCAGCTTTTCTGTCAATTTTACAAATCATATAAAAAGTGCCAACACTTACTTAATCCTAATATTACTGATATAACAAAGTTCTCCAGACAGCGACAAGCACACCGGCAGATTCTTTTCCATCGGGATCTGAACCTGTGTCTCTATAGTCACGCCGTCATTTTCCAGTGTGATCAGTATTGTATTTTCCTGACGGACGGCTGTTACAGAAGCCTTCACACCATTTTTATTATCCTGAAGCCACTGATCCCAGGATGTCCATTTCGATTCAAAAGCCGTTTCTGTCTCCAGTGCTCCGGCACCGGCATTCCAAGCATAAGCATCCGAACGGATCACCGCATACTCATCATACAAAACACCGTTTACCAGTTTGTCAAATGCCGAGAATACAACTATCAATGGAGTGTGCCAGTTCTCTTTCGCCTGCTGGTAACTAATGGTATCAAAGGTGATACAAACCGGCTTTTCCGTGACCTCAATTCCGTCCGAATGTGTGGTCCACCAGCCAAAGCAGTCCAGATTCGGTATATCACCTGTCTTTGTCTCTGTATAATACTTGGTCAGCTGTACCGGTTTGATGGCCGCTTCCTCTACTGCTTCGTATTCCAGCTGATCCTTGAAATCCCACATGCTACAGTTTTCCCCTGTCACAGTAAGATAAATATCCGAGTTTTTTTTCTCTTCTGGAAGTGTTGTAGTAGAAACCACTACCACTCCGGTATTTTCCATTCTTACCAATACATACCGTCCAACCCTGACTGCCATGATACTGCACTCAACGGTGGCCTTGTTTTTCTCAAGCCAGTTCTCCCAGTTCTCCCATTCTTTCAGATGCTGGCTCTCATACTGGTATTCTGCTGCCTCCTGCTTGATCCCATAGGCATCTGAACGGGTAACCGAATATTCTGTATACCGGTTCGCCGGTGCTTCTTCCTTCTGCCCCGCCGGCTTTCCATCCAGGGAAGAAAAAACAATGGCTGACGGCGTAAACCAGTTTTTGTCAACCTGTTCCATCGTTTCATTTTTGTATGTAAGAAAAAGCGGGTACTCTTTCAAACGGTAACTCTCACTATATTCTTCGCCAAACCTTCTGCAAACCACCGATACATCCCCCATAACAAAAACCTCCTGTCCTATGCCCCAATCTCTGCATTTATATATAGGTATATTCTACCTAAAATCAGGGCAAGTTACAAGAGGTTTCTTATTTATCTTTTACTTATTACTGTACGCCATCGTTCGTTTCTGCACCCATATTAGTTGTCTGCAAACAATGGTGTAGAAAGGTAACGGTCTCCTGAATCCGGAAGCAGTGCTACGATCGTCTTTCCTTTGTTTTCCGGACGTTTGGCAAGTTCGATTGCTGCGTAGAGAGCTGCTCCTGAGGAGATACCTACGAGAACGCCTTCTTTCTTGGCAAGAAGTTTCGCTGTTGTGAAGCATACTTCGTTGTCGATCGGCATGATCTCATCATAAACCTGTGTGTTGAGGACTTCCGGAACGAATCCGGCTCCGATACCCTGGATCTTGTGCGGGCCGCCTTTTCCTTCGGAAAGTACCGGGGAAGTTGCAGGCTCTACTGCTACGATCTTGATGTCCGGGTTCTGTTCTTTGAGATATTCACCTGTTCCTGTAAGTGTTCCGCCTGTGCCGACACCGGCTACGAAGATGTCTACCTTTCCGTCTGTGTCGTTCCAGATCTCAGGACCTGTGGTTGCTTTGTGTACTGCCGGGTTTGCCGGGTTTACGAACTGTCCCGGGATGTAGCTGTTCGGGATTTCTTTGGCAAGTTCGTCTGCTTTGGCGATCGCACCTTTCATTCCCTTGGCTCCCTCTGTCAGAACCAGTTCTGCGCCGTATGCTTTCAGGATGTTTCTACGTTCAATACTCATGGTCTCCGGCATGGTGAGGATGATTCTGTATCCTTTCGCTGCTGCGATGGATGCAAGACCGATTCCTGTGTTTCCGGATGTCGGCTCGATGATCACGGATCCTTCCTTGAGGATTCCTTTTGCTTCAGCATCCTCGATCATCGCTTTGGCGATTCTGTCCTTGACGCTTCCTGCCGGGTTGAAGTACTCGAGTTTCACAAGGATGGTTGCTTCCAGTCCGAGTTCTTTCTCTACATTTGTTACTTCTACAAGTGGAGTGTTTCCGATCAGTCCAAGTGTTCCTTTATAAATGTTTGCCATGGTATTTACCGCCTTTCTGTTTTCTTATTTATTCGTGTTTGTTTTTTATTAACATACCTCTTTGATATGTTTAGTATGTTATTCCTTTTTACCCGAAATGTCAATAGGTTTTTGGAAAAAAATTGAACTTTTTTTCGCAGTATTGTATAATCCATTTATACGCGGAAAATAAACCTTTAGGAGAATGCATTTTATGAATCAGCAAACAGATAAAGCGATCCTGGTCGTGAGCTTCGGAACCAGTTATGAAGCTTCCAGGAAAGCTACCATAGAAAAGATCGAGCAGGATATTGCCGATGCTTTTGGCGATCATCGGATCTATCGTGCATGGACCAGCAAGATGATCATCTCTGTTCTTAAGAAAAGAGACAATTATATCGTTCCTACGGTAAAAGAAGCCATGGAACAGATGATCGCAGACGGGATCCGGGAGGTGGTTGTGCAGCCGACACATATCCTAGACGGTATCGAGAATCATGTTATGAAGGAAGAAGTTCTTTCTTATAAAGAATCTTTTGACAAAATTGTCTTCGGTACTCCTCTTCTGACCTCACCGGAGGATGAGCAGAAAGCGATCGAAGCTGTAAATTCTGAATTTTCTGATCTGAAAGATCCGGAAGCACTGGTACTTATGGGTCATGGAACCACGCATCAGGTCAATGTTGTTTATGCAGGACTGGATAAGAAGTTTAAAACTTCAGGACACTCCAACGTCTTTATCGGAACAGTGGAAGCAGAACCAACGATCCAGGATCTTGTCAGAGAGGTAACTGCTTTCCAGCCATCCAAGATCTATATGACACCGTTTATGATCGTAGCGGGCGATCATGCACATAACG
>ERZ827156.5072-NODE-5072-length-10175-cov-11.703063_pt1 | contig 10175 bp, 11 predicted proteins | sample MGYA00519919_ERZ827156 | MGnify/ENA primary metagenome ERZ827156 (study PRJEB31778, sample SAMEA3449269) | human gut metagenome | biome: human gut; feature: human-associated habitat; material: faeces | place: United Kingdom | collected 2010/2012 ... | reverse complement strand
CTCCCATTCACCACCGGAATCACACAGTCATCCTCCTCTTCCATCTGCCCGATCAGAAAATCCATACATTCCGTAGTCATCATCGGATAATCACAGGCCACGAAAAACACTGCCTCATAAGCCGCCCGCTGTAAACAACTGGAAATTCCTCCCAGCGGACCAAGATCCGGAATCTGATCCTGCCAGAGCGGATAGGAAATGTCCTCTGCATTCTCTTCATTTACTTTTCGTCTTGAAATTGCAATCTCACCAAATCCTTGAAGCTGCTTCAGAATCCGGGTCTGGAAGCTTTCCCCATCAAGCATCAGCTGCTGCTTCGGATGATGCCCCATACGGCTGGATTTTCCCCCTGCCAGTAAAACAGCTGTCATACATTGTTTCTCCCTCATAATAATCCCATTACCATTCTACCAAAATCGTGCGGTCTTTTACATAAAAAATGATAATATAGATTTCCCTAATGTTTTAGAGAAAAAAATAGCAGAATTTAAACAAGAAAACAATACAAATGACGAAAATACTAATAATATTGAAATAGGAAATTGGTACATTGAAATACCTGCAATATCCTTAAAAGCACCCATTTCAGAAACCACCAATATGGAAATTTTAAATTCATATATTGGGCATTTTGAAGAAACATCTTTAGAAAAGGGAAATATTGGTCTTGCTGCACATAATAGAGGGTATGAACATAACTATTTTGAAAACCTTAAGTCCGTACAAATAGGAGACAAAATAAAGTATTATTATAAAGATTTTCAAGGAACATATACAGTAGATAAAACAGAAATTATAGAAAATACTGATTGGAGTTATTTAGAAAAAACTGAAGAAAACAAAATAACATTAATAACATGTGTTGAAAATGAACCTAATTATAGAAGAGTAGTACAAGCAACAGAAGACGAAAGTAATGTATAAAAAAAAACTTCTAGAATAAAAATGTAATAAATTTATTTATAGAAGGGAGAAAAAAATGTTAAAAAATAAAAAAATATTATATTTTTTTATAATTATTTTAATAATTATTATTTCATTATTTATTTATAAAAAAATGATTAAAAAATCAAAAATTGGAAACAATATGGATAGTCAGGAAATCGTAAATTATATTTTAAATATTAATTCATACAAATCAAATATAAATGTCCAAGTAAATAGCAATAAAAATAAAAACAAATATATTTTAAATCAAGAATATAATAGTGAAAATGGTAACATTCAAGAAGTAATAGAACCTGCAAATATAAAAGGAACAAAAATAATAAAAAAAGACGGAAATTTAAAAATAGAAAATACTAATTTAAATTTATCAACAATTTTTGAAAATTATAAGGGTTTAGAAGAAAACTGTTTAGATTTAAATAATTTTATAGAAAATTATAAAAATTATGAAAATTCCAATTATGAAGAAAATAATGAAGAAATAATAATGAAAACAAAAAATAATATTAAAAATAAATACACTGAAAACAAAATATTGTACATAAATAAAGCAAGCAAAAAACCTACAAAGTTAATTATAGAAGATGCTAACCAAAATATGACAATAAACATACAATATAATGAAATAGAATTAAATTAAAATATATTTATACATCCCATAAACAACTCTTATATATGGGAATAGTTGTAAAAGAATTCTATTTTAAATTAATTTACGAATATACAGACTTAAAAAATATGGTAATAGTAGGAGTGAATATAATGACAATAAAAAGAGGAGATATGTTTTATGCAGATTTAAGTCCAGTAGTCGGTTCAGAACAAGGAGGAATCAGACCAGTTTTAATTATACAAAATGATTTAGGAAACAAATATAGTCCTACGGTAATTGCTGCTGCAATTACATCTCAGACAAACAAAGCAAAGCTTCCAACACATATAGAAATAAATGGTAATGCAGATGGACTAAAAAATAATTCTGTAATTTTAGCTGAACAAATAAGAACAATAGATAAAAGTAGACTAAAAGAAAAAATAGGGCATATAAATGATAAATTAGTTATGAGTAAAATAAATAATGCATTAGGTGTAAGTTTTGGACTTGATGAATAAAAAATGAAGTAAATCACAGTAAAAATAATTTTTTACTGTGATTTATTTTAAACTTTTAATTTTTTTATTATATTTACTTCATTGTATAAATTATCTATTTTTTCCTTTCTTGTTTTGTATGCTGTTTGATAATCTTCTTTAACTTTTTGAAAGTTTCCTAAAGTTTCATTATCCCTAAAATATGACATCATAGCTTGTTCATATTTCTTTTTCTTTTTTGCGTCTTTACATTTTATCATTTTATTATAATATTTATCTACTATTTTAAATCTATTAATATTTGCAAGAAGATATTCTACATATGTTTCAGTACAATATATTTCATATTTTACGTCATCTAAAACAACCTTTATTAAAACTCTAACTATTGCAGGATTATTTTTTCCAAACTTTGAATTTTTCACAACTTCTCCTAATGCATCTGAAGATTTTATTGGTTTAGAGTTTTCTATAAGTATTTTTAAAGTATCTGAAATACCAATATGTGATTTATATTGTCGTTTACTAACAATAGCGTCATATTCATCTGCAACTCTAATTATTTGACCTTCATAAGGAATATCTTTTTTTGAAAGTCCACGAGGATATCCAGTTCCATTTAATGCTTCGTGATGATATAAAGGTCCTGCTGAATATGGACGTAATTTTAAATCTTTCATACACATTTCATAACCTATTGTTGTATGAGTTTTTATAACTTCATATTCTTCGTCTGTAAGTTTTGCTGGCTTTTGTAAAATTTCTGCTGGAATAAATATTTTTCCAATATCATGTAAATATGCACAAATTGTACAATATTCAGTAAAACCTTTAGAGCAGTGTAAATATTCACATAGTCTACATGTAATTGCTGCAACATTTTCCGAATGTTTTCTTGTAAAAACATCTAGTGAACCTAATGCATTTAACTGATCTTGCATTGTCTTATCTAAATTATATGATTTTAAAGATGTTCTATCATAAAAATCAAATAGTTCTTTTTTCATTTTGTACTTCTCCTTTATTAATTTATCCTAAAAAAATTATACTATAGTTCAAACTTAAAAGCAAGCATTTAAACTTATAAAATATATTGTATAATTTATTAAATTGATAATATATTGTTTTTTATACCTTGGTGTCGCTAATCCCCGTATGTTCCAAAATAAAAAATTAAAAATTTTTTATTATTGGAACGAAAGTAGATTGCTCCAATTCGCACTCGCTTTCGCTCGTTTGGTCGCTTACGCGGTATTTCAAAACAATATATTATCAATTTTTTAGTCAAATATTGAGGCTCTGTGAATTGTAACGTATTCTATTAATTTTAACCACTAATCCCTTATTAAATTTCCAGCATAATTAATTTATCTAATAATTCTTTATATGTATATCCAAAATCTTCCATTAATTTTGGATACATAGAAATATCGGTAAATCCTGGCATTGTATTTATTTCATTTATATAAATTTTATTTGTTTTTTCTTCTACAAAAAAATCCACTCTAGAAAGCCCATTTCCATCTATACTATTAAATGCCTTTATAGCTAATTTTTGAATTTCCTTTTGAACCTCATTATCTATTCTTGCTGGAATTAAAGTTTTAGAATTTGCATTCTCATATTTTGCGTCAAAAGAATAAAATTCTTCTGCAGATATAATTTCTCCTACCCTAGACGCTTCAACACCAACAACATCATTTCCTAATACTGCACATTCTACTTCTTTTCCTTTAATTCCTTCTTCAATTAACACTTTTTTATCATATTTAATAGCATTTAAAATAGCAACTTTTAATTGTTCTTTATTTTCCACTTTAGTTACACCAACAGATGAACCAGAATTTGATGGTTTAACAAATACCGGGAATTTTAATACTTCACAAGATTTATTTATTATTTTATTAATATCTACTTTTTCTTCACTAAATTCTTCATTTACAAAAATAAATTTATTATTATTACATTTTTTTATATATAAATATTTCGTTTGATTAATTTTTGCTTTATCAAAAATTATTTTAGTATACGCTTTATCCATTCCCACACTAGAAGCTAAAACTTTACATCCAACATATGGAACATTAATAAGCTCCAACATACCCTGTATTGTTCCATCTTCCCCATAAAGCCCATGTAAAACAGGAAATACAATTTCCATTTGTTTTAAATAATCTATTATATTTTTAATTTCTTCATTTGTTTCATAGTTAAACCAATTTCCGAATTTATCAATATAAATTGGAAAAATCTTGTATTTATTTTTATCTAAATTATTTAAAACAGATTTTGCGGACATTTTTGAAACCTCGTTCTCCGTAGACTTTCCGCCAAAAATTACAGCTAATTTAATCATATTTAACCACATTCCTTCCTCTAAATTAGTTTTAGCTCAAAAAAACTACTATTTTTGAGCTTTACTAATATTTATTTTATGTTTTTCATTAAGTGTTTATTATTTTTTCTTTAATCTTAAATCTTCTCCAAAAAAATAATAAATATCATAAAATCCTGCAATTCTTGAACCAATTCTTTCTTCATAAATACTAAAAATTTTACTAATACTTAAATTTGTAGAAATAATAGTTTTAGTAATTTTATTATTTAAATTTAAACTTCTCGAATTTAATATTGTAAATAATTCACTAAGCTTCATACTATTTAAACATTCTGTTCCTAAATCATCTATAATTAATAAGTCTGCTTCTAATACTTGATTATTAAAATTATTTGTATTCGTAGTTTTATATTTATTAAATTTATTGTCAATAATAGTTTCTAAAAGAACTGGTGCTGTTTGATATAAAACTGTTTTTCCTTTTTTTAATAATTCATTTGCAATACAATTTGTCATATATGTTTTTCCAAGTCCTGTATTTCCTGTGAAAAATAAATTTTTTTTATCTGAATTATCAAAATTGTTTATAAATCCTATACATGCTTTTTTTATATTATTTATATTTTCCCTAGGAGAAATATTCATATTATATTTTTTTAAATCTATTTTATCTGAAAATATTTTATCATTAAAATTATTAAAATTCTCTTTTTGAACATTTTTTAAATTAGACTTATTATAAGAAATATCTATTAATTTTTGTTTTAAGCAATTACACATAACCGTTTTTTTATCTTTATAGTTAATATAACCCGTATCTTTACATTTTTCACATTCATAATGTGGTTTAAAAAAATTCTCATCTATATTTTCACTTTTTAGAATTTTACTTCTTTCTTGTTTTAGTTTTAAAATCTCTTCTTCAAATTTATTTTCAACTTCGGCACTTAAACTATTTGTTAAAATATTTTTCGTTTTATTAATAGATATTTTATTAATTTCATCTTCAATTTCTTTAAGCCTTGGATTTTTTTTATATATTTTTTCTTTTCTATTTTCTAAATTCATATTTGCATCTCTTCTTTTTTGCTCATACTGCACCATTAATGTTTGTATATCTTTAGCTAGCATCTCCACCTCCTTCTGGAATTTTATTAGCATATAAAAAGTCCAAATTACTATATTTTCTCTGGTCAAAACTTTCTTTTTGTACTTGTGTTTTTAGTTCCTTTGTATCTTTTACTTGCTTTTTTCTTTGCTCCAAAAATTGATTTACTTGCATTGGAGTCTTTAAATTTCTATCATGCCAATCTGTAATTATATTATTTATATATTCAAAACTTGGAGCTGACCTAAAGGTAGTTCTTTTAAGTGCAATTTCAATAATAGACATATCATACCCATATTCATCTGTCCATTTTTCAATATATGCCTCTTCATATTGAGTAAGCCCATTTCTTTTTCCTAATTTTTTTGCAATATCACTTTTCATTTTCATTAATTTTTCTTGTTTTTCGTAATAATTTTCTAAATCATCTAAATTTTTTATTTTATTTAATCCCCATGCTTCGGCAACAGTTTGCACATAATTTTTATGAAGTGCAGCTTTATTAAAACAGTAATCAAATAAGTTAATCATAACCTGCTCATCAAACCCATATTTTTCAAACCATGTATCTATATCTGTATACCATGTAGGTCCCATTACTCCTTTAAAATATCTATTATTTAAATATTCTATTAATTTTATTCTTTCTTTATTTTTAGCATTTTGTTCTACTCTTTCAGCAGAATTTTGCACTTTTAAAGTATATAAATTATTTAATGTTTTTTCTTGTAAATCTACTATTACAAAACCATTTTGTTTTCTTAAAATTAATCCATTTTGTTCTAAATATTTTATACCTTCATTTATTGCATTTATTGGAAGGGCAAGCTTTTTAGATAAATCATTAACAGATATATCACTATTATATTTAGATAAAAATATTAAATATAAATATATCTTTAAATAATCTCCTGTCATACTTGTTAAATATTCTGCAAGAAAAATATCTGGTATTTGTGTATTTGCAAATATAATTGCTTTATCACTTTGCTCTAACTTCATAATCTTATTCCTCCCTAATGTTTAGTTAGATTATATCACGTTGTAACTTTTATTTGCAAATTTATAATATTAAGATTTTGAAAGATTTTGTCAGTTTATTTACTACTTTTGTCATAAAATAACAATTTTGGTTTTATTATAAATTTTGACATATAAATAATAACATCAATAATTTTTTCTCCATTTATTCCAACAACGCTAAATATTAAAATAGGAAAAACAAAACTAATAAACAAAAATATTTTAATATTAATATTTTTAAATAAAGTATTAATAATTAAAAAAATTCCTCCTCCCCAAATGCAATTTAATATCGCTGTTTGGTAATCTATTAATCCAAATATTTTTGTACTAAATTTATAATTTTGCGGAAAAATAAATTTCAAAAAACTCACCTACTTTCATCTACCTCTTAATTTTAAATTTTGTATTCCACTTTGAACATTTGTTGTAATTCCTCCCAGTAGTTCTTTTACAATTGAATTTGCTTTTATTAAAGCATAAATACCACCTATATAAATAAATTTATTTATAAGGTTTCCTTTTGTATAATCCATAGAAAATAACAATAATAAAATTATAGCAACTATTATTTGAATAAATAATAATGAAAATAAACTTCTAAACCATGATTTAAAAAAATGCTCTGTACTTTCTAACATTAAAGATAAAAAAGCAAATGGAGAAATTAATATTAATACTTTTATTATTACATATCTTAAAGAATATGTAAAAACTAAATTTAAAAGAGAAACTGTAATTGTACTTTTTATTAATCCATCTATTGTAAAAATATTAATATCTTTTTCATTCATACATAATTTTTCATTTATTTCATTAATTAATTCTGTAAATCCTATATCTCTTTTAAATAAATCTTGTCCTAAATTTCTAATTATTTCACAAACATTATTATTTAAACTTAAAATTTGTTGTACTATAAAAAAGGAACAATTCATACAAATTCCAAATATAATACATTTAAATATAAATTGAGATGGTGTTTCTATTTTTTGAAAAGTAAAATTAGAAAGCATAAATCTAGCTGCATAATATAACAAAAAACCTATTAATAAAGAATTTGCAATTAATAATATACCGGTTTTCTGTAGAAGCACCAAATATTTTTCCAAAATAATTTGAATTTAAAATATCTTCATTTACAAAAATTAAATTATCTAAAACTTCATATAAACTATTATCTACTGATGAAAATAAATTCCCCATTATGGTATTTATCGTATTTATAATATTTGCTGTTATATCTGTAGTATTTTCCAATTATTCACTTCCAATCTATATTAAAGATTCTATTGCTGATAAAATTAAATCTATTCCTAAAATAAAAGCATACGAAAACAATGCTGTTTTTACAAGTTTTCTTCCAGACCTTATTTTTTCTTCATCGCCAAAACTAAACTTTTTCATAAAAAGTCCTGTCCCTACAGCCACTGCTGCCGCAGGTGTTGCTATTTTTATTAGCCAAGATTCTATATTTCCAAATGCCTTTTCTAAAGTACTAATAAGTTTTGGTGTTCCTACTGCAAAAATATAATTTTGCATACACACTCCCATAAAAATTATAAAAAATATTATTATAAATTTTATAAAAAAAATAATTTTTTTCTTTTTCATATATTTTACCTCCAATTTATTAACTATTTTCTTCTAAAAAGTATGGGTACATTCCCATTTTCCTTGGTTTTAATATTTTTCTTCCATCAGATAAAAAGCAAAGTGCATTAAAAACATTTAAGTCCTGTGTAAAAAAATTTGTATCACATACATAATCTAATTGTGTATATAAATTCAAACTTTCTGAAATTGTACTATCTTTGTTTATTAAATTACCTGTAAAATAATTATATTTTGTTTCTTTTGCACTTTCAGAAATGTTTTTTGAAACTTTTTCTTTTTCTTCTTTCCCTAATTGTTTTTGTGCTTCTTCTATTGTAAAAAGGTCATCTGTTCTAAACCAAATTTTATTTATTAAATTTTGACATATAACTTTAACTGATGTTTCATCTTTTAGTGTATTTTTTATTGAAGAATAACTTTGAGTACTAACAATATTTATACATTTTGCTTCTCTGCTTAAAGAAAAAAAATCACAATCGTTTTTTGTAACATATTCTGCATACTCATCACAAATAAAAGCTGTCGTTCTAGATTTATTTTTAGATAAATTCATCATGATTTCTGTTTGAAAATCCAATTTTAAATATGCAGCAATAATTTTTGATAAATTTTTATATTCTGCAATATTCATATTTAAAACAACTATTTTCCCATTATTTGCGACATCATAAAAACCTTTAAAAGTAAGTTTTTCCTCTTTAGGGCAAAAAGTTTTTAAAACATCATAATCAGAAATAAAAATGTTTGTTATTCTTGTAATTTCAGATTTTAAAATAGAAAGTGTTCTTTGATCTAAACTTTCAAATTCTTTTTGAAAAAAATCTAAAGATGTGCTTAATTCATAAATTTCCTGATTTGTTAATTTCGAAGAAATAAATAATTCACGCAACTTAACTACTTTTTCTTTATAATATTCTGGTACTGTTATCAATTTATGCAATTCCACAAATGTAACATAGCCATTATTGTAAAGCCTGCATAATTTTATTGCTTCTTGTAAAACTTGCTCTGCCTTGTCAAGCCAATAACTTTCAGAATTATTTTCAGAAAAAAGTTCTAATATAGTTTTTAACCTATTTGCTAAAACAGCTGGCTTTAAATTCGGCTTATGTAGTGGATTATATGTTACATTAGAGCCTAGTTCTATTACAATTAAATCTTCTAATAAATTATATTTTTCACAATATTGTTTTACTTGGTTATAATAATTTCCTTTTACATCTAAAATAAGCATTCCAATTTTATTTTTTGGATTATAAAAATTATTACGTAAAAGTTGTTTTGTAAATGGGTACATTGCCGAACTCGTTTTACCAGAACCTATTGTTCCTGTTATTAAAAAATTTTGATATAACCCAGATTCTGGCAAATAAATTTTTTCTCTTGTTTTTATATCATAACCTATAAGCATTTTTAATTTATTATTTTCTTCTATTTCCGTTATATCTTCTTTATTCTTTTTATCTTTAAATTTTATTTTACTAAATAAATAATTACTATATAAAATATTTGTAAAAACAAATGTTATAATATATAAAACTTTAATCAATTTCCATAATTTATAGTTTTTTTGGCATATATCAAATGGCTTTATTCCGTAGGTTATTATAAGTTCTTTTGCCACAAAAATAGGCATAAAAACTTTGAAAACAATTGCTAAAGAAATAAGCAAAAAAATAGCACAAAAAATAAACCTTTTAAATTTAATTTTCATTTTCCTCCTCATGCTTTTTTAAAGAATTTTTTTTGATATTTAATTTTATTCCCTGTTTGTTTTGAAAAACTTTGAAATCTAAAAAATTATAAATTGTATAAATTGTTATAAAAAAATTAATAATAAATGTTATAAAGAAAAAATTAATTAATTTATTTATGTCCTTCACCACCTTGCACAAAATATATTATCACTTTTTTTTCTTTTTGTCTATACTTTTTTAAAATTTTATGTTAAAATTTGTAATGTAGAGTTACAATTCACAGTTCAGCAATGTCTAACTTAAAAAATTTGATACTATATTGTTTTGAAATACCGCGTAAGCGACCAAACGA
>ERZ827156.5071-NODE-5071-length-10176-cov-20.741132_pt1 | contig 10176 bp, 10 predicted proteins | sample MGYA00519919_ERZ827156 | MGnify/ENA primary metagenome ERZ827156 (study PRJEB31778, sample SAMEA3449269) | human gut metagenome | biome: human gut; feature: human-associated habitat; material: faeces | place: United Kingdom | collected 2010/2012 ... | reverse complement strand
GGGCAGACTCCCGTACAGATCCCGCAGTTCATGCACGACTTCAACCCCTCGCGGAAGCGAACGTCCTCCATCAGCATTTCGAAATAACGACTCATAACCTACAACTTTGCATCAGGCAAAGTTACCGGTAACGTATCGGACGGGAAACAGTATAAATACCTATTTTCAAACGCCGTTGCGCCGGAACGGCCTCCTTCCCCGCATCCGGCGCACGCAACCGGAGAGAGGGGCGAACGGCCTTCCGCACACCGGACGCGGCGTTCCGAAGCGCAATTTTTCCGTTCCGGCCATGCAGTAAACCGGCATGCGCCTTGTTTTACTTAAAAAATTGAAAAATACGAACGTCGCCTGCCGACGGCTTCGTCACTTCCAAATTTTCAGAAAAACATGAAAACGAATTTCCGATTCCCGTCCGGAACCGGCTGCTCCGGACGCCTGCTGCACGGCGCGCTACACACGCTCGCCGCCGCACTGCTGCTCTTCGCGGGGAGTGCCTGCGAAAACGAAGACCCCGATGTCTACACGCCGCCCGCCCCCGAGCCTCTCGCCCCGCTGACGCTCGTGCCGAACATGGATCCCCGCGTACAGAACGACATCGAAATCGAAGAAGAGACGACGGGCGTCTACCGCATCCATACTACCGGAGAAGATCCCTATTTCTGCACCGTTCCCTTCGACGGAAACGTCCCCGCCGACCTCAACGTACTGGCCTTCGAATATCAAACCGACCGTCGCACGGACCACATACAGCTCTTCTTCTGGACGGAAGTCGACGGCGAAGTGATTCCCGACGTCGAACGGACGATCGTCACCACGCCGTTCGAGGCCGCCGACACATGGAAGGAGTATAGCGTGCGCATCCGCAAATGCCGCGAGGAGTTCTTCTGGGGCGAAGCGGGCAACCTGCTGCGTATCGACTTCGGCACGGTGAAGGACGCCGACATCCGCCTGCGCAACCTGCGGCTGCGCGAAATGACCGACGCCGAACGTGCCGAAGACGCGGCCGAAAACGAGAACGACCAGAATGCATCGGTCTACGAGGAACGGCTCAAAGAGTACCTCCACGCATCGTACACGAGCAAAGTAGACCGCGTCGAGGCGACCGCCGACAAAATCCGCATCATGGGCAGCTATGCGGGCGAAGGGAGCTTCCTGCTCTACGAACTGCCGCCCTACGCCGACATCACCCGCATCGAGACCGCCTACCAGAAATACGCCACACCGCTCACGCAGAGTCCGTTCGACGTCACGCTCGACCGCATGGCCTCGCCCGAAGGATTTCCCTACGACCGGCTGCTGTCGCAATGGGCCGTCGTATGCCGCACGGCCGAGGGCGACCGCATCGTCTCGCACGGCCGTTACGCCGACGAGGTCGCCGCGCTGCGTAACCTGCCGCCCGTACCGATGCGGTCGAAGAAGGGACTGGGCGGATTCTACGCCGGCGACTACACGAGCGATCTGGACGACCTGGGCATCACCAGCGCCACGGTCAACGTCAGTCCGTTGCAATTCATGTACCTGTCGCCCGCAAAGGCCGGCATGGTCGAACACGCCTACTGCGGCGAAACCTACTATTTCGACTCCGAAAAGCTCGATGCGCTCGACGCCACGCTCCGCGAAACCGCCGCACGCGACATTACCGTCGCGGTGATCCTGCTGGTCGATCCCGCCGCAGAGGCGCGCGACGCCGAACTCGGCGCCCTGCTGCAACACCCCGACTACACGCGGGGAACCTACACCATGCCCAACATGACCACCCCCAAGGCCGTGCGCGCCTACGCGGCGATGATCGATTTCCTCGCGCAGCGCTACTGCCGCGAGGACGACGCCTACGGCCGCATCGCGCACTGGATCGTCCACAACGAAGTCGACGGCGGCGTCGACTGGACCAACATGGGCGACGACAAACTCATCACGACCTACACGAACGCCTACGTCAAATCGATGCGCCTGTGCGCCTCGATCGTCCGCCAATACGACGCCAACGCCGAATTCTTCGCCTCGTTCTCCCATTCGTGGAGCCGCGCTTCGAACCCGGGCTGGTATCCCGTGCGCGACATGGTCGGGCTGCTCGGCGATTTCAGTCGCGCGGAAGGCGACTTTCGCTGGGCGCTCGCCTGCCACAGTTACCCCGAGACGATCTCCGACCCCTGTACGTGGCGCGAACCGAATGCGACTTTCGCGATGAACACCCCCTTCGTCACGCTCAAAAATCTCGAAGTGCTCAGCAAATGGGCCCTGACGCCGGCCAACCTCTTCCGCGGCACGACGCGCCGCTCGGTATGGCTCTCCGAAGCGGGAACCAACTCCCCCACCTACGCCGAAGCCGATCTGCGCAACCAGTGCGCGGGCTTCGCCTACGGCTGGAAGAAAATCGCCGCCCTGCCCGGCATCGACGGCATCCAGTGGCACAACTGGTTCGACCACCGCAACGAGGGGACGCTGCGCATCGGCCTGCGCCGCTATCCCGACGACGCCGAAGACCCCGGCGGCAAGAAACCGATCTGGGAGACCTACCGCGACGCGGGCACCGACCGCGAGGAGGAGGCCTTCGCGCCCTTCCTCTCCGTCATCGGCATCCCCGACTGGAACATTCTGCAACCCGTCGCAGACTGAAACGGACGAAAAACGGCATCGGGGCGTTCGAGATTGCTCGAACGCCCCGATGCCGTTTCCTGCCCGCAGAACGGACTACCGCTGCCGCCTCAGTGCAACCGGATATTCCCATCGGCAGGATCGTTGGCGACGAACTCGCTGCTAAAACCGGTCGGCGTGACATCGACCACGTTGATGCCCGTCGAGGCCCCGTAGAGCGGATAGCTCGACGCTCCCGCGATAATCATCGGAATACCGGCCACCTCGGTCAGCCCCGTGATATGGGTGTGGCCGGCGAAGATCGCACGCACGCCGTATCTCTTCATCAGCGCGGCGTACTCCGTGCGGAAAGGTTCGTCGTAGGCCGATTTGTGCGTGACCCGGCTGTCGGGACTCAAAACGAGCGGGTGATGCGTGAAGACGAAGATGTGATTGCACTTGCGGTAGCGCTCCAACTGCTTCCCGAACCACTCCAACTGGGCGCGGGCATCGGCCGCCGCACGTTCGCTGTCGCAGACCATCGCATTGCTGTTCAGCCCGATGAACGCCGAACCGTTGTAGGAGAACGAGAAGCGGTCGTAACCGAATTCGTCGAGGTACTGCGCCAGGGCTTCGGCCCCGTAGTCGGGAATGTCGTGGTTGCCCGGAATGTGGAACACGGGGATCGACGCATCGATCAGAGCGATGTTCTCGCGGTAGGCCCGGGCCTGCTCGGCGTTCTTATGGTTGTGTATCAGGTCGCCCGTCACGATCACGAAGGCCGGTTTAAGCTCGTTGACACGTGCGACGGTCGCTTTCAGATTGTCGACCGTCCACCGCCAGTCCTGCCCCTTGTCGCAGAAGCCCAGCTGCGGATCGGCGATCTGTACGAACGTGAAAGGCTCCTTCTTCGAGCCCTGTTTTTCGATCACGGGCTGCGCATCGGCCGCAAGCGACCACAGGCATCCCGCCAAAAGCAACAAAAACAACTTTTTCATCTTATTCGGTTTTAAGATTGAATTTCATTCTTCCATTTCTCGCCTCGGCAGAGTCCGAACAAGCCCGGCTTAACGAAAAAGGCTCTTCTCCCTACCGCTTCCGTTCGTAGGTCTCGAACGTGAAGGGATACTCGTACCGTTCGCCGCAGGGGAACGACTCGCTCCCGACGAGCCGCCACTCGGCGGCGTCCCACTCCGGAAAGCGTGTATCGCCCTCGTAGGCGCGGTGCACGCGCGTGAGGTAGAATCGGTCGGCCGCAGGCAGCGCCTCGCCGTAGATCTGCGCGCCGCCGATGACGAACACCTCCTCCTCCGGCGGGAAGAGCGCGTATGCCTCGTCGAGCGAATGCACCGTCCGCGCACCGTCGAACGACAGTTCCCGCCGCGTGACGACGACGTTTTCCCTCCCCGGCAGCGGCCGGCCCAGCGACTCCCACGTCTTGCGGCCCATCACCACGGGATGCCCCGTCGTGATGCGTTTGAATCGGCGCAGATCCTCGGATATGTGCCACAGCAATCGGTTGTTATCCCCGATGACGCCGTTTTCGGCAACGGCTACGATAATCGAAATCATGTCAGTTTCAACTTTTAACGGTCGTTCCGGCGCCTCAGAACGACATGGGAGCCTTGATCGCCGGCCACGGGTCGTAGCCTTCGAGCGTAAAATCCTCGTAACGGAAATCGAAGATCGACCGCACGGCGGGGTTGAGCCGCATCGAAGGCAACTTGCGCGGCGTGCGCGACAACTGCTCGGCCACCTGCTCCATGTGGTTCAGGTAGAGGTGCGTATCGCCCAGCGTATGGACGAAATCACCCGGACGAAGGTCGCACACCTGCGCCATCATCAGCGTCAGCAGGGCGTAGGAAGCGATATTGAACGGCACGCCCAGAAACGTGTCGGCACTGCGCTGGTACAACTGGCACGACAGCCGCCCGTCGGCCACATAGAACTGGAACAGCACGTGGCAGGGCGGCAGCGCCATGTCGTCGACCTCGGCGACATTCCACGCCGAGACGATGATTCGCCGCGACTCGGGATTGCGGCGGATCGTATCGACGGCCCGTGCGATCTGGTCGATCGCACTGCCGTCGGGCCGTCCCCAACTGCGCCACTGCCAGCCGTAGACGTGGTTGAGATCGCCGAAGCGGTAGCCTTCGACGGGCGACTCCCCGCCCGCGGCCGACAGGAACGTCTCGCGGTCGACGGGCAGCACGCCGTGGCGCACGCACAGTTCATTGTAATAGCGGTAGGCGTCGTTGTCCCAGATATGCACGCCGTTCTCGACCAGATAGCGGATGTTGGTATCGCCCCGCAGAAACCAGAGCAACTCGTGGATCACCCCTTTCAGGAAGACCTTCTTGGTGGTCAGCAGCGGGAATCCTTCGCCGAGGTCGAAACGCATCTGGTGGCCGAAGACGCTGCGCGTGCCGGTTCCCGTGCGGTCGCCCCGCACGACGCCTTCGTCGCAAATCCTGCGCAGCAGATCGAGGTATTGTTTCATAGCGTCACAGTCGTTTGAGTTCCAGCTTTCCGGCATCGTCCAGCACGGCACAGGCCGGAGCGTCCCACGCCCCGAGCAGCACGACCCGCAGGCCGTCAGCCGCATAGTCGCGCGCGTAGTGCATGTGGCCGAAGATATAGTAGTCGACCGGATCGATCCGCTGCCGGTCGCGGGCATAGGCGATCAACGGTTCGGTCACGCTCCGGTCGGACTCGCCGCCATGCGACTTGCGCGAACGACCGCTCCACCAGCGGCCGAACTTCACCGCCCAGTCGGGATGCACGCCCCACGAAAAGAGCCAGCGCAACGGCCGCGACCGGAAAACACGATTCATGAAGCAGAGCCACGGCAGGTGGCCGACGTTGATATTGTCGCCGTGCGCCAGAAAGAGCCGCTTGCCGGCGAGCGTCACTACCTGCGGCTCGGTATGGATCTCCACGCCGCATTCGCGGTGCAGGTAGTCGCCCACCCACATGTCGTGGTTGCCGGTGAAGAAGACCACGCGCACGCCGCGGTCGGTCAGTTCGGCCAGTTTGCCCAGCGTGCGGACGAACCCCTGCGGCACGACCCGCCGGTATTCGAACCAGAAATCGAACAGGTCCCCGAGCAGGTAGATCGCCTCGGCATCGCGGGAAACGGCGTCGAGCCACGCCGTGAACCGACGCTCGGTGCACCGCGCCGTCGCCGGATCGCCGGCACCCAGATGAATATCCGAGGCGAAGTAGATCATCGCCCTTACAACAGTTTTTCGAGTTGCTGTTCGAGCGAAGTTCCGTAGAGATCTTTGGCGACGATGTCGCCCTTGCGGTCGATCAGGTAGTTGGCGGGCAGTTTGCGGACGTTGTAGATCGTCAGCGCGGGCGATGCTTCGCCGCGCAGGTCGCAGACCGAAATCCACGGCAGCGACTGCTCCTGCACCGTATTGATCCACATCGGTTTCGACGTCTCGACAGCCACCTGGTAGACCTCGAACCCGCTGTCGTGGTATTTCTCGTAAAGTTGTTTCAGGTCGGCGTTCAGCGCGTTGCTGTTACCCAGCGACGGCGACCAGAAGTCGATCAGCACGACATTGCCTTCGAGCGACGACAGCCGCACCTTCTTGCCGTACATGTCGGCGATTTCCAGATCGGGGAAACCCGCTTCGGAGACCGTCGCCGAGAGGTTCTGCAACGCATCGAGGCGCGAAATCTCGGCATGGAGCGACGCCAGATAGGGCGACTGGGGATAGCGCTCTTCGAGCGCATCGGCCACCGTGCGGTAGTAGACGGCGTCGCCCTGCCCGTTGAAGAGATAGCGATCGCCGGGCAGGCGCTGCGAAAGCGCATAGACCGCCGCGATCGACGCCTTGTGTTCGACGATGAATGCGAGCTGCGCACGCTTGATGCGCAGGTATTCGTCCGAATAGGCTTTGGCAAGGCGTTTGAGCTCCTCCTCCGACTGGCCGTTGCGGGCATAGGCTGCGGCGATGTCGTTGAGCTTTTCAGCCCCCTCGACATAGGCGAGGTTGAATTCGCGCAGCAGCGACGACTCCTCGTTCCCCTCGACCGTATAGTTGCGGGCGAAACTGCCCGCCGAATTGATCGTCAGGCGGTCGCCGCCCTCGATCAGCACGGGCACGCTCTCGCCGTTGTAGGAGATCGTGTAAAGCGACGGGGTGGAGGGGACGTTCTTCAATTCGAACCGGTAGTTGCCCGCGTCGTCGAGCGACACCGAATCGATCAGGGGGGCCTTGCCGCCCGCCGAAAGCTGTTCGATGTAGACCTGCCGGGCGTCAGCCCCGACCAGGCGGCCCGAAATCTTCACCTTGGACGACTGGCAGGCGCCGAGCGTCGCCGCCGCCAGAATTCCCATCACTATCTTGCTTTTCTCCATTTTTTCGCACGTTTTCATTCAGCGCGGAGAGCGTGCCGCTCTTCCCGACGCAGGAAACACACAATATTCGGTTTCGGCGAACGAAGGAAAGACCGCGCGTACCGGGAACGTCGCCGTCCGCGGGAATATCCCGCACGAGGCCGTCCGCGCAACACGACGGGCCGAATCGCACCGTTCCCTATCCCGCTTCCGGCGGGATACGCCTGCCGCAACCGGATTTTCGTAACTACAAATATAACTTTTTTGCCTTATAACGCAAAATTATTTGGTCGAATTGTACGAACGGCCGTTTTTAACGTATCCCTGATGCTGCCCCTGGTGATTCTGCTGATAATTGCCCTGACGGGCACGCGGATTGTTACGGCCTTTCTGCACGGGACGTCCGCCGGTGCGCTGGGGGCCTTTTTGGGGGTGGGCCGTAAAGTGTTGTTTATAGTCGCTTCGGAGATTATTGATAGCAGCTTCGTCTATCGAAATGTTCCCGCCGGACATTTGTCTTATATCTTTTATGATCACCTCGTTGTTGGGGTGTTCCTGATTGTACTCGTAGCTCTTGGCACGCATGTAACGCGCCAGATTGTCGACCGTCCGGCTCACGTCGGGACTGCTTTTGCCGACCAGCGAACGGATCATCTCTCCCACATATTTCCCGTAATGCTTGAACAGGATGCGCCGCTGCGAATAGGGCATCCTCCGCGGTGCGACCGTCAGATCCTGACGCGAGGGACGCGGATAGGGAGAGTCCACATCCAACTGAAAATCAGACATGATAAAGAGGTGATCCCACAATTTGTGCGTGAAGTCGGCCGTATCGCGCAACAGCGGGTTCAGGTTGCCCATCACGGCGATGACGGCCTTGGCCTGCCGCGTCCGCTCGCGGCGGTCTTCGATTTCGAGCAGCGACGCGACCATCTCGTGGATATGGCGCCCGTACTCCGGCAGGAAAAGTTTGCAGCGGGTGTAATTATAATTCTTTTTCATAACGGAATTGATTCGCGCAGACCGTCCCGCAGCCGGAACATTGTTCCGTTCGGACCGAATACATCGAATTTTTAATGGTAAAAAAGGCTCTCCGCAAGCGTTTGCACCGAACTTACAGGAGTTTGACTCGCCTGAAAATTTTCACTAATTTGGCTACAAATGTAAACAAAAAATCGAGAGAAAACAGAATATTTATGACAAAAGTTTTAATTTTAGACCATTCAAAAAGTATGCGAAAGACGCTCGGCGAACGACTCGCATACGAAGGTTATGCCATCGAAGCCACGGACGACGTATCGGAGGCTTCCGAAATGTGTCGTCAAATGGCCTTCGACGTAGTCCTCACCGACGACAGCAGCAATGCTTCGCCGCTCGGAATTCCCTTTATCGTACTCGCGGGCGCGGGCGACAACCAGATTCAGCGCGCCGTCACCGCATTCCGCGACGGTGCGATGGACTTCCTGCAAATCCCCTCCGACATCAACCGTCTCTACGACACGCTGCGGCGTTACTCGGAAGAGGAGGCTCCGACACAGACGCCGCTCCCCAAACAACGCATGTCCGCACATGCGATGGGGCGCGCCCGGCGCACGCGCACCTCGTCCGTGCAGCCTATCATCGGCTCGTCGAACGCCATCGGCAACGTGCGGCAGGTCGTCGAACGGATCGCAGCCTTCGATACCCGTACCCTCATCACCGGCGAGAACGGGACCGGCAAGGAGCTGGTCGCCCGCTGGCTCCACGCCAAGAGCAGACGGGCTTCGGGCCCCTTCGTCGAAGTCAACTGCGCGGCCATTCCCTCGGAGCTGATCGAAAGCGAACTCTTCGGCCACGAACGCGGCGCCTTCACCTCGGCCATCAAACAGCGCAAGGGCTAGTTCGAACAGGCCACGGGCGGTACGCTCTTCATGGACGAGATCGGCGACATGTCGCTCGCGGCCCAGGCCAAAGTACTGCGCGCCCTCCAAGAGAACAAGATCTGCCGCGTGGGAAGCGACAAGGACATCGACGTCGACGTACGGGTGATCGCAGCCACCAACAAGAACCTGCGCGAGGAGATCGCCAAGGGGAATTTCCGCGAAGACCTCTACCACCGTCTCAGCGTCATCGTCATCCGCGTCCCGCCCCTGCGCGAACGCTCCTCCGACGTTCCCGAACTGACGCAGCACTTCGTCGACGAAATATCGTCCCTCTACGGCATCCCGCCCAAGCCGATCGACTCCGACGCCATGGAGGCGCTCTCGGCGATGCGGTGGAGCGGCAATGTCCGCGAACTGCGCAACGTAATCGAACGGCTCATCATCCTCAGCGGCGACACCATCACGATCGATGATGTACATAAATACTGCCAATCGTAACGCCGCCCGCACAAAACGGAAAACGGAATCTCTCGGAGATTCCGTTTTCCGTTGATAACCAGCGAAGAATCCGGCTCCGAAGAACCGACCGGAAAGATTACAACAGTCCGAGCAACTCCGCAGGGCGGTCTACGATGTGCCGGGCGCCGCTCTGCTCCAACTCGGCACGCGTGCGGAACCCCCACGTGACGCCCGCCGAACGGACGCCGGCGGCGGCGGCCGTCTGCATGTCCACCCCCGAATCGCCCACGTAGAGCACCTCGCCGGCGGCGACGCCCGTCGCAGTCAGTATCTCGCCGACGACCGCCGGATCGGGTTTGAGCGGCACGTCGGGACGCTGTCCCAGAACCACGTCGAAGCGGATGTCGGGGAAATAGCGGCCGATGAGCTTCTCGGTGCCGGCCTGGAACTTGTTCGACGCGACGGCCAGCCGCACGCCCCGCCGCTGCAACTCGTCCAGCAGTTCGGGAATTCCCTCGTAAGGGAGCGTATGTTCGTCGATATGCGCGAGATAATACGCCACGAAATCGCGTCGCACGGCGTCGACCGTGTAAGGCGTGCGCAGTGCTTCGGGAAGTGCGCGCTCCACGAGCCGCATGATGCCGTTGCCTACGAAACGACAGTAGTCTTCGTAACTGTGCTGCGGCAGTCCGCGCAGCGCCAGCACGGCGTTGCAACTGACGGCCAGATCGCCGATCGTGTTGAGCAGCGTTCCGTCGAGATCGAAAATAGCGAGTCGGGTCATCGGATTCTCTGTTTATTTTGCAGCAAAAATACGCAAAGCGGGGGAACCGGACAATCCTCCCCCCCCCGCATTTGTAGCTCCACCGCGACTCGAACGCGAATTTAGGGTTTAGGAAACCCTCGTTCTATCCCTTGAACTATGGAGCC
>ERZ827156.5070-NODE-5070-length-10177-cov-2.812191_pt1 | contig 10177 bp, 6 predicted proteins | sample MGYA00519919_ERZ827156 | MGnify/ENA primary metagenome ERZ827156 (study PRJEB31778, sample SAMEA3449269) | human gut metagenome | biome: human gut; feature: human-associated habitat; material: faeces | place: United Kingdom | collected 2010/2012 ... | reverse complement strand
GACTTCGCAAAAACGTCGGGCGCGACCTTCGCGTCCCGCCCCAACGTACGCTTCAATGCCTCCGTCACAGCGGTAAGCGACGTTTCAATCGCCATTTTGGCCTGCGGCACGTCGCTGAAATCCAAAAATTCCGCGGCCAAAGAAGATAGAAACGACCGGATCTTGTCAGGCGGCACGTCGTCACCCATGTCGGCCAAAATCCGCCGTTTTTCTTCAAGCGCTTCGGTCAAAACGGCAAAACGTTCAAAAAGCGCCGCGTTTTCGACCACGCCGTCCTGCCAACCGGCACCGTCCGCCGCCGTCAAGTCCCCGAACACCGACGGCACCGCATCGTCATAAAAGAAGGCGAGCGTAAGGCGTTCCAGCGCCTTCATGAGGGTGCCGTCCGTATCCGTGTCTTCCGCGGGATTTTTTGCGGCCAGTGCCGCCACGTGGTCGTCGGACAACCCGAAGCGGTAGCCGCCGGCGGTGAGCCACGTGTGAATCACCGCCAAGTCCGAGGCCGTCATCGACCAGCGCTTCAAAACGAGCGGCAACTCGAGCCACGCTTCAAAGGCAGACATCTCCGCACGGGAAAACAAAAACTTCACCAACTTTTCCCAAGAGGCGACGGCAAGGGCTTCCGCCCCCGACGCGGGCGACAACACCGTCCAGGCAATACGACGCTCGGCGGGCTGCGCGCTCATCACGGCTTCAATAACACCTGCGTCTGCATCAATATCAGGCGTTACGACGAGAATATCTTCCGGACGCACGTCGCCGGCCGCCAACACGGACTGCATCCAATCGACAAGATTTTCTACTTCCCGTAGTCGCCCCGGCGCCGCACACACGGTGACCGAACCGTCCGTGATATCCGCGTCGTTCGCTGCAGACTCGTCAAGCGCCAAAAAAGCCGTCTGAAGAGACCTTAAGAGCGTCGTATTTCCCGGTTCGACGAAATAGCTCTCCGTATCCTGCTCGGTCGCGAGCTTCACTGCCTGCAGGCGCTGCACCACCGGATCAAAAGCCCCCGTCGTCGTTACCCCCGAAACATTCACTTCCCCGTCCGGCGCGTCTTCGGGTTCGACGCCGATCAAGGGCACCGCCGACTCCGTATTTAAAAACGCGTAAACGCGCTCGATAACGGCACGGGTACTCGCTGCGTTGCGCCGCAGGTAAGCAAGGACGACTTCCGACTCGTCTTCCGTCTTCCAATCCCCGGCGCCCCTCGGCACGGACTCATACCAGTATTCCCGCGAGGGATTCAAAAGGTAGAGGTACACGTCCGCTGCGTCCGCAAGTTCCCCTTCGGCCATTTTTTTCAACATCGGCAGAATCAGGGGCGGCAGTGCAAAGGGCATGAAGATATGGACGGTTTCCCCGCAGTTCGCTTTCCCTGCCTTCATCAGCGGAATGGTGTCGGCGGGGGGGGCCAGCACTACGAGGTCCGCCTCGGCGACGCCCTCTTCGAACGTCACCATGCGGTCCGCCAGCCCCAGTTGCAGGGCTTCGGCGGCGTGTTCTTCGGATAAGGAGCGACGCAATTCCTGCCACAAGGCCCGTTGCCAAGCATAGTCGGGATGCGCTTGCAACGCCGCCTTTTCCCGAGCGGTACGATCGTCTGCCGGAAAATCCGTTTCCGCCTTCACTCCCATCCACTGCAGCACCCAATCAAGCCGATACGTGGCGTACCGGGAAAATACGGCCGCGACGTGCATCGCAAAGCTGTAGCGTTCCGTCGGCGTTTTGTCCTTCAGGTAAAACGCGAGCCGGTCAAACCTCGCGGCAAATTCAGGGGTCGTGAGAATACGCCAGATAAGAAATTCAAGTTCGCTCCCCGCTTCCCCCATCCCGATCAAAGGGCGTCCGAATTTAATAAACCAGGAACCGATCGACTTAAAGGCCACCCCCGCGCAAATGCCGTCGCGATCCGCCATAAAGCGCCGCAGGGCGTCCGCTACGGCTTCCGACGGTACGACGACTTCCGTCGGCTTAAAAAGCGACACAGGGTTCTGCCGTCCTTCGTTATCCGAATGCACGTTGATGAGAAGCGCCTCTCGGAGCACTTCGTAGGAATTACTGAAGACCGTATGCAGCATGGGAGAAACCGACGGAGAAAAAGACGGGAGGATTGTACGGCCTCAACATACAAAAACGGCCGACGTCCGTTCTCTCGTAAGAGAAGTCCGTCGGCCGCTTCGTCAGTCCGAGCGTTTAAGGCTCAGACCGCATGCGCCGTTACTTCGCGCAGATCTGGCAACGGGGCTTAATCTGCTTGAAGAAGTCGTTGCCCTTATCATCGACGAGGATGAAGGCCGGGAAGTCTTCCACTTCGATCTGGTAGACGGCTTCCATGCCGAGTTCCGGCCATTCGATGCACTTGATGCTCTTAATCGAGCTCTGAGAGAGCACCGCAGCCACACCGCCGATCGTGCCGAGGTAGAAGCCGCCGTGCTTCTTGCAGGCGTCCGTCACCACCTGGGTGCGGTTACCCTTGGCGATCATCACCATGGAGCCGCCGTGTTCCTGGAAGAGATCCACGTACGGATCCATACGGTTGGCGGTCGTCGGACCCATGGAGCCGCACGGCATACCGGCCGGGGTCTTGGCGGGACCTGCGTAGAGGATCGGGTGATCCTTCACGTACTGCGGCAGTTCCTTACCCTGGTCAAGGAGTTCCTTCATGCGGGCATGCGCAATGTCGCGGGCCACGATGATGGTACCGGACAGAGACACGCGCGTCGCAACCGGGTACTTCGTCAATTCGGCGCAAACCGCCTTCATCGGCTGGTTAAGATCGATCTTGATCGTTTCGCCTTCACCCGCCTTACGATATTCTTCAGGGATCAATTCACCCGGATTCGTATCGAGCTTTTCAATCCAGATACCGTCCTTGTTGATCTTGGCGAGGATGTTGCGGTCCGCCGAGCAGCTCACGCCCATGCCGATCGGGCAGCTCGCGCCGTGACGAGGCAGACGAACGACGCGGATGTCATGCGCCATGTACTTGCCGCCGAACTGAGCACCGAGGCCGATGTTGCAGGCTTCTTCAAAGAGCTTCTTTTCGAGTTCGAGATCGCGGAAAGCGCGGCCCGTTTCATCGCCCGTCGTGGGAAGGTTGTCGTAGAACTTCGTCGAGGCGAGCTTCACCGTGAGCATCGTCTTTTCCGCGGACGTTCCGCCGATGACGAAGGCGATGTGGTACGGCGGACAAGCCGCGGTACCCAAAGTCTTCATCTTGTCGATGAGGTAGGGAACGAGTTTGGCGGGATTCAAAACCGCCTTCGTTTCCTGGTAGAGATAGCTCTTATTGGCAGAGCCGCCGCCCTTCACCACGCAAAGGAACTGGTATTCGTCGCCTTCGGTGGCTTCGATGTCGATCTGAGCAGGAAGATTGCACTTTGTGTTCACTTCTTCGTACATCGAAAGCGGAGCGTTCTGGGAATAACGGAGGTTTTCTTCCGTGTAGGTCTTGTAGACACCGAGCGAGAGCGCTTCTTCATCGCAGAAGCCCGTCCACACCTGCTGCCCCTTTTCACCGTGAATGATGGCCGTACCGGTGTCCTGGCAGTAGGGCAGCTGACCCTTGGCAGCCACTTCGGCGTTTCTGAGGAACGTGAGAGCGACGAACTTGTCGTTTTCGCTCGCTTCCGGATCCTTCAGAATCTTCGCGAGCATTTCATTGTGCTTGCGACGCAAATGGAAGTTCACATCACGGAAGGCGGTGTTCGCAAGAAGCGTCAGCGCTTCAGGTGCCACCTTCACAATGGTCTTCCCTTCGAATTCTCCCGTGGAGACGCCTTCCTTCGTGAGGAGGTAGTACTCCGTGTCGTCCTTGCCGCGCTGGAACATCGGCGCGTACTTAAAAGCAGGTGCTTGTGCCATTTGTTATTACCCTTTTAAAGGTTGGGATCTAAACACAGAGCGAACAGTACTCCCTTCAAGGTACCGTCGGTACCCGAGATAAGGTTAATTTCCCTCAAAAACTTTGCATAAAGCAAAGATCAGCTAATCAGGATTACTTACTTCTTCGGGATAATACTGAGGAACCACCGCGCGAATCCCATTCAATTTTCAGCTTTTTATCCCCTGACGGTCCCCATAAAACCGAAGTCGTTACCCTTTTGGAGGTACTCCGCAGCAAAAAGCCGACCGCCCCATGGGAAAGGGCGGCCGGCGTTTTTTTTTGCTGAGGCAGCGGCTCGGTCAGAGCGGTGCGACGATTTCAACCTTCAATTTACCGACGCCGCTCACGCCGCCTTCAAAGACGTCTCCGACGTGCGCTTCCGGCACTTTCACGGGCGCCCCCGTGAAAATAATGTCCCCCGCCTTCAATTCCCAATACTGAGAAATCTGCGAGATGAGTTCCGCGGGCGAGGCAATCATCAGGTCGGTCTTCGCTGCCTGCATCTTCTGATTGTTCTGATAAAGGAAGATATCGACGGGATCCGGCAGCGGGCAACGCGTTGCCGGGCGGATGGCGGACACGGGAGCCCCGCCGTCCAACGTCTTCATCTGATCCCAGGGGGAGCCGTCCGCGCGATCTTCGGGCGCGAGACGCCGCGTAAAGTCATACCCCACGCACCAGCCCCAGATGCAGCATTGGGCTTCTTCGGCGGTGAGGTTGCGTCCGCCCTTATTAAGACAGGCCACCAATTCAAATTCCGGCACCATCTTCACCGTACGCGAAGGCATCGCCCAGCGGTACGTCGCACCGTCTTCCACGGGTACCACCACGTCCGGTGACTTCATGAAAAGAGGCGGACGGAATCCCTTCTTGGCATCGCGCTCTTCGTAAGTGGCAGCGTAATTTCTCGCCGCACCGTACACACGGTGAATCGGGAAAAAGTCATAACGCTCGTCCTGCACGGGAATTACGGGTTGCGCAGGCGGAGCAAAAAGAAACGTCATTGGGTACTTCCTTTCGAAATTCGTAGGTCGAAGGCTTACGCCTTCACCCAAACGGTGCATCGATCTCCGTTGCAGTCTGATCTTGTCATTTTAGCCGTGTGCCAGATGTGCCATAAACGCTTTTTTATTTTCAGCGGCCGTGGTCGTCGGCCGTCCCAAATCCGCTCTGGCTCCGATGGCGCATTTCACCTCAATAAAATAAAGTGCACCAGCTGATTTGGCACGTGCGAGCGCCGCATCAAGCGCTTTTGCATCTGCCACCGTTTCAACATGCGGATAACCGCAGGCGCGGGCTACAGCCGCAAGATCCGTTTTATCCGCCGCCGTCGGCATCCCGCCGACGCTTTCATGCGCCTCATTGTTCACTACGACATGAATGAAGTTTTTCGGAGCCAAACGCCCAACCACGGCCATGGCCCCCATATGCATCAAGACCGCTCCGTCCCCGTCGATACACCAAACGGTGGTATCCGGTTTCTGAAGCGCCACGCCGAGTGCAATGGAAGACGAATGTCCCATCGATCCTACCGTAAGAAAATCCCGTCCGTGTCCGGCGTGAGCCGCTTCCCGAATTTCAAAAAGTTCTCGGGAGGCTTTGCCCGTCGTTGAGATAATGGGGTCATTGCCAGAAACAGCCGTTATGTGACGAATAATGTCTTCCCGCCGTAAAGTATGATGATTTTTGAAAGTCATCTGCCCCTCAAACGTCAGAGCGCCCTTTCTCACGACGAAAGCCACGTCCTTCCCTGCCGACAACAGGGGACGGAACCGCGCCATCGCATCACGAACTTCATCTTCCGTCGTGTCTTTGGAAATCACCACGGATGCGATATCCATCATACCCAACAGAGGCAGCGTCACTTCCCCCTGAAAAACATGCTGCGGCTCGTCATGCACACCGGGTTCGCCTCGCCAGCCCACGACGAAAATCATCGGAATGCCATACACCTTGTCGTTCAGAAGACTTGCCGCAGGATTGACGATATTGCCTTCACCGCTGTTCTGCAAATAGACCACCGGCGTTTTCCCCGTCGCCAAATGGTAGCCCGCCGCCAACGCCGCGGCGTTTCCTTCATTTGCGGCAATCACGTGATGCTTTGGGTCTTCCCCATAAGTTGCCAAGCACCAATTGGCCAAAGCCTTTAACTGCGAATCCGGAACTCCCGTAAAAAAATCCGCCCCGACAATTTCGACAAACTTTTCAACCTTCATATCACTGCCTTATAAAGGATCGATCAAGGTAATGATCTGCTTTACCGACATCAAACGGTCATCCACTTCTTTTGCCCGGTGATACCGCAGAATGTCTTCCGCCGTCTTCTGCATGGCAGGGAACGCACTGCGCGTCAATTGATTCGCGTAAATCACGAGATTAATGCCGTGCCCCGCAAGTTCCGTTTCGGTCGCCGTATTAAAGGACGTCGGCACGACGACGATCGGCGTCGTCTTATCTTCCCGACGGAACGCATCACAGAACGCATAAATCTCGGCCGGATCCTTTTTACGGCTGTGAATCATGATACCGTCCGCTCCGGCTTTGACGTAGGCACGCGCGCGATTCAAGGCATCTTCCTGTCCCTGTTCAAGAATGAGGCTTTCAATGCGGGCAATGATCATAAAGTCATCCGTGAGCTGCACCTTCTTACCCGCTGCAATCTTTTCACAGAAGTGTTCAATCGTATCCTGCGTCTGCTTTACTTCAGTGCCGAAGAGCGAATTCTTTTTGAGCCCGGTCTTATCTTCAATGATGACGGCGGACACCCCCATGCGTTCCAAAGAGCGAACCGTGTACACGAAGTGTTCGATCATGCCGCCGGTGTCGCCATCAAACACGATGGGCTTCGTCGTCACTTCCATCACGTCGTCAATCGTGCGGAAACGCGACGTCATGTCCACCAACTCAATATCGGGCTTCCCCTTGGCCGTCGAGTCACAAAGCGAGCTGATCCACTGTGCGTCAAACTGGTCGAGTTCCCCGTTGTGTTCCACAACGGTTTTTTCCGCGAGAAGTCCCGTCAGGCCGCTGTGAACCTCTATCGCCTTGACGATGGGACGCAGCTGCAGCAACTGCCGCAGACGGCGACGGCGAAATTCCGGCATCATCAATTTGGCCCTGATGCGGGCGTCCGTACGCTTAACGTCGTCGTTATAGGTATAGGGCACATCAATAATCTGCCCTCCCGTCACCGCCAACGCTTTTTCCGCATTATCCCGAATGGCTTTCTGAGGCCCGGTAAGCCAGTTGTCGCCGTGAATCACATAGTCAGGCTTAATCTGATCAATGATCCGATCATACATCACCGCATCCTGCAGCACTACCTCGGAAACGCCTTCCTGTGCCTTCAGAAGCGCCATGCGTTCGTCCTGCAAAATAGTCGGAAAACGGTCGAATTTCACCAAAGCCGCGTCGCTCATCACCCCTGCAATCAACCGTCCGTATTTTTGAGCTTCTCGGATAATGTTGAGATGTCCGGCATGGATAACGTCCGTGGTAAAACAAGCGTAAACAGTCTTCATAATTGCCCCTGAAGTCAATGATCGTAACGAACGGGAACAGCGACACCGGCGGTGTCAAGCGCTTCCCTAAAAACAACAAAAAAGTCGCTGATATCCCCTTCGTCAATAGCCCCTAAGGCACAAAGACGGAAGGTATCGTAACTCGCAATTTTCCCCGGATAAATAGTGAAACCGTGCTCAAAACAGTAGTCGTGTACCTTCATGAAATCCCAGTGGGGGTCATCGGGATAAAGAACGGAAACAACAAGACCACTTTCCATTTCTCGGGGCAGCAATGTTTTGAATCCCAAATTGGCGAGCCCCTCGTGAATCGCGTTGTAAACGCGCGTATGTCGAGCCCATTTAGCCGCTTCACCTTCGGCAAAATATTCCTTCAGAGCCTGAATCGCGGCGTAGATCGTCTGCACGGGAGGCGTGAAATGCATCTGTCCCGTTTTCTCAAAATAGTCATACTGCAGGAAGAGATTGCAATAGTACGAACGCTTGGGATAGTGTGCCGACGCCTTAATTAATTCCGTACGCCCGATGATCAACGAGAGCCCCGTCATCGCCTGCAGACCTTTTTGAGCAGACGCCATGCAAAAATCAATGTTGTCCCGCTCCACATCAATCGGACGCATCGCCAGAGTTGACGTCGTGTCTACCGTAAACGTTGCACCGTAACGGTGTGCCAGAGCTCCGATCTCACGAATGGGGTTTAAAAGTCCCGTGCCGGTTTCGTTATGTGTCGTGTGCACAAGCTTCACGTCCGGATTAGCCTTCAGAGTCTCTTCCACTTTGACCAAATCAGGCCATTGCGTTGCCGGAAAAGCCAAATCAATCACAGGAAGCCCGTAATACCGGCATATTTCCACGGCACGGGTGCTGTAGGCCCCGTTGTTAATTACGAGAACTTTGCCGCCCTCAGGCAAAAGCGAATTGAGGCACACATCGATATTTAACGTACCGGATCCGCAAAAAAGAACGGACGTGTATTCTTCAGGATCTGCGTGCACGGTTTTCAAGAGATCCGACCGCAGCGCCTTCATAAGACCGGCAAATTCTTTTTCCCGAGGACAAATGTCGGGAACCACCTGCGCCAACTTTACGGTATCCGTTGTTGTGGCAGGACCGGGGTTCAGCAGAACCTTGCGAATGATTGTGTTCTTCATGAAATTATTCAATGTCCATCGAGTAGAGAGGTCACTCAGTGTAACGGGTAACCTCTCTGCTCGCTAGAAAATCGGCGCCCATTCGAGGCCCGTCGTTACTAACGAAAACCCCTGAAGCCAATGACAACAGGGGTTTACGAGAAAATCGAAAAACGCTGATTGGTAGGCCCAGTTGGACTCGAACCAACGACCAAGGGATTATGAGTCCCCTGCTCTAACCGACTGAGCTATAGGCCCGAAATTCATGCAACAGCTGATTTTTCTGAAACGAAACGACAAAACATCGTCCCGATCAAGGCGCGGATTTTACATGAAGGCCGCGTTTCGCGCTATGCTCAGAATTTAGGCGCTAAAGAAGCGCTGCAGTACTTAAACGCCCTTCTCTGGTGAGGGCACCATTTTCAAAGGATTGCACCAAATGGCAAAAAAGACTCAGAACGCGGTTTATCTCGTGGCGGCCGACGGCCGTCTCACCGTCAAGAACTTTGAACCCCGCACCTTCGGGGATGCCCTGGAAGGCAATCTCAAGAAGGGATGGAAAAAGGAACCGAAGAAACTCGCGAAAGCCGTGGCATCGAACCCCGACCTGCTGACGGCCGCCGTGGGACTCATGGGCGCGGCGCAGGACATCCTCGCCAAGGAACTCGACAAACTCTCCGACAAGATCAACGGCATCTACGAAACCGCGATCGCCGACAACGACCGCGACTTTACGGACGAAGAAATCAAACTTCTCGACAAACTTGAACCTAACGCCGATCAGCTCTCCGAAGACCTCGAAGACATGGCGACCATGCCGCCCTCCGATTGGCTCCTCCTTTCCTCCAAAAAGAGCTACAAAATCGTCGTGAAGGTCTTTGAAGAATTCTTCAAGCTCCCGGTGGTGGACGGCTGGGAATGCTTCTCGGCGGCGCTTGATACGCCTGAAGGTCTTGCCGCGCACGAACTCCGCAGCATGGGACTCGCCGCCGCGGACGATTTTGAACTCGAATTTAACTACGGCGCCGACATTGCCCCCGAATCCGTCACGACCAAGATGACGTTGGAAGAACTTTCGGTTGCTGCCTCCCAGGGCGGCTACCCCATTACGTTCGTGGAAGACGTGATTCCGCAGCGTGCGGCCGACATAGAAGAAGAAAAGACGCCGGCGAAGAAACCTGCTGCCAAGAAGGCCCCGACCCAAAAAGCGGCAACTAAGAAGCCTGCGGCTAAGAAGACGGCGCCCAAAGCAGAACCCAAGGTTGAAGTACAGACGGAAGCGGCTCCCAAGGCAGCCAAAGCAACGAAAACTTCCGCCAAGAAAACCGTTGCCAAACTGGTAAAGGCGGAGAGGATCGAGAAAGCAGTCCCAGCTGAAAAGCCCGCCGCTAAAAAGACGTCGGCTAAGAAAGCCGCGGCCACCAAAGCGGAAACCCCTGCTGAAGTGAAAGCCGAAACGCCTGCCGTACCGGCGCCTGTCGTCAAGGCTTAACTAAGTTCCAGACAAAAGGCCGCTGACATCCTAAACTCCCGCTCTCATAGATCAGCAGGGCTTTGATGTTTCTCAGTGAAGAGGACAATCATCCCCTTCCACCCCCAAAAATCCCGCGTTTTGTCACTGTTGTGATTGCGGGATT
>ERZ827156.5069-NODE-5069-length-10179-cov-2.111023_pt1 | contig 10179 bp, 6 predicted proteins | sample MGYA00519919_ERZ827156 | MGnify/ENA primary metagenome ERZ827156 (study PRJEB31778, sample SAMEA3449269) | human gut metagenome | biome: human gut; feature: human-associated habitat; material: faeces | place: United Kingdom | collected 2010/2012 ... | reverse complement strand
ATATCGGTGATACCACCTATACACTAAGCTACCTTCCCGAAGCACTTCAGGTTCCGAACAATCTGGCCTACTATCTGTCAAGCCCGCTTGATAACGAAAGTCGAAACATTATCCGAATTAACCCCAGCGAAGTTGGCGATGATTCGATGGTTCTTTGGACTACAATGGCACATGAGGGCTATCCTGGTCATCTTTATCAGCACCAGTATTTTATGCAAAATTCTTTTGAATACAATATTGAGACTCTCATTGGTTCTCTTGGTACCTCAGAGGGATGGGCTTATTACGTTGAAAAGCTTTCTCTTGAATGGGCTGGACTTGACGAGGCAACTGCTGATGCCTACTTTACTAACATGATCCTTGGAATGGCTGCACTCTCCGTTGTTGACATTGGCGTCAATTACGAGGGCTGGGGCATAGAAGAAACCTCTAATTTTTTAACAACCTATTATGGTGAATTAGATAAAAACACTTGCCGGAATTTTATAGATACCTGCGCTAACGATCCTGGCGTCTATCTGCCATACAGCGTTGGCTACTATAAAACTGAAGATCTTTTTGAACAGATGGCTGACGGATATTCATCTGACAAAAATATGTATGCTGCTTATCTTAAAATGGGCAGTATGCCATTTACATTGTTAGAGAAATATTTGATTCCTGATAACTCCATTTAAAAACAATTTTGCCAGGCATGAAAAAACATGCCTGGCATTTTATCAACTCACTATTTTTTTTGCACAACTCCATATTTTATCTGATAAGACACTCCATTTGACTCTATCGAAGCACTGTATGTCCAATCAAGATAACCTTTTTGAATATAATAACTAGTTCCATAATATTCAACAGGACCTGTATATGTCCAGTCTACCTGACCTTGATTAACATAGTACCAGCCTCCGGCATGCTTTACAAGACCTGTATAACTTTTGTTTAATCTGCCTCCACGAACAAGCTGCCAAATACCCTTATCATAAACCAAACCGCTGTAGCCCCAGTTCAATTCTCCCTTGTATACATAATACCATGTTCCATAATATTCAACAAGACCAGTATATCTCCAGTCTAAATAACCATTTTGTACATAGAACCATCTTCCATTGTAACGCACTAAGCTTGTGTAATTCCAGTTCAGACATCCTTTTTCTACATAATACCAACTGCCAGCATGGAAAACCAATCCTGTATAATTTCTATCAAGCTTTCCTTCCCTTATGTAATACCAAACTCCCTGATCAAATACTAAACCAGTATAATTATTGGCTAATTTTCCATGATTATAGTAATAAGATGCACCGTCTGTTTCTGTGTGGAAACCATTATAATTTTTAATTTCTGTTGCTGGGAGATTTGCACCTGACGCTTCCACACAATATTTTCCTGTCTGTCCATAAAGATATACATGTGTAATATAATGACCACCTTCACCATTGTGTGCAGACGTATTTACATAAAAGGAAGCTGTATTCCCACTCACCTTAGCAGTGTGCCAGATCAAGTCATCCTGCCCACCTTTTTCTGTCCAAGTTGGCATAAGCACACGTGATACACCATACGTTGCTTGAAAAGTTACATCTACCTGATACCCCTTCGAAGATACATTTGAAATCTCTATTTTATCAATCGACAGCTCTTCTTCTAATTTAGTATCCGTGTCAACAGGAACAAGCACATATTTTGCAGTTAATCCATTTGTTCCTCTGGCTACATTTGTAATACATACGCCTGTTTCCTTATTAAATGCTTCCAAACGCCAAATTCGATTATAGACCCCTGAATACCCATCTTCAGTCCATATATCATTTCCAAGCCAATTGCTGTCCATCCATGTATTTGGATACGCTGTAATTGAATTTGTTCCCATAAGCAATGACTTGTCTGCACCATATCTTGCTGCAACCTGTGATGCCACATAATTTCTTGTTTGATCAACAATCGCCACGTTATCATTTACTGGATCTAAGCCATAATCTTGACGTGCAAAAGAGCCTAGCGAAACAGCCACATGTCCGCCGCTATAACCTGGTTCAATCAATACGATAATAGTTCCTGGAACCAAAAAGGCATCTGGATTGCTGATTTCATCCGTATTAACTGCTGTAAGCTTGTACGCTACATAATTTCCATTTCCATGAAAACTAATCACATCACCAATCTTCATGCCCTGCAGTCTATTATTCCAATCATAAGTACTATATGGAACTCTGTTCAACCCAAATTCCTGAAGACAGCGAAGAATTAACGAACTGCAGTCATAATAATTCGCATCATAACGCAAACTCTGGCTATAACCTTTTCCGACCTTTGCTAACATTGAACGCAACAGCTGCACCTGACTGATAGCTACCTCTCCTTGTCCATTCTGATTTGCCCAGAAAAGATCATTTTCATCATATTCGTTAAAATATGTACCATCACCCTCTGGTGAGGCATTTACCATATTTTTTCGTGCTAATATAGATTCTTGTGTCTGTTCCTGAGATTCTGTCTGAGGTTCTGTTTGAATTTCTTCTGAAGATTTCTCTTCATCTGCTGACTGTGTTTTTGATTCTGTACTTGTCTCCTGCTCTGTTGTTGCCTCTGACTCAGCTTCTGTTTCCTGCTCTGCTGTTACCTCTGGCTCAGATTGTATTTCCTGCTCTGCTGTTGTCTCTGACTCAGATTGTGTTTCCTGCTCTACTGTTGTCTCTGACTCAGATTGTGTTTCCTGCTTAACTGTTTCAATTTCCTGTAAAGTCTCCTCAGACACTTCTGGCTTTGTTTCCTGAAACTCCTGCGTACAGTTTTCCAACAAGATATCGCTGCTTTCTGTTTCAGATATGCACTGTACCTCACTCTCCTGCGATGCACCCACACTACATGGTGCAATCCCAAGTACTGCAGCTAGGCATGCTGCCACCACCCTTTTTTTCATTTTTATCCTCCTTTGTTCTTAGTTGGTAAGACTAATTTTTTAAAGTACCTCCTTTTGTTTATTTTTACTGGTTTTAAAACTATATCTAATATAATGAATTCAGGGAACGTTTTCTATAAACGCCATTGGAAAGTTTTTATAGATATTGAACAATTTCAATAAACGCAAATGAAGTTTTCTGTCGAATATCGTTTTCGTTTATTCACATTGACCTTTTTTTATCCTGTATTGATAAAATTTTTTATTACTGTTTTAAGCCATTCCGATACTCAACCGGAGTGCACTGCATAATTTTTTTGAAGACGATATTGAAATGGGTCGAGCTGTTAAAGCCAGTCAGTTCTGCAATCTCATAAATTTTCAGCCGGAAATCATTCAAGTATTCTTTCGCCTTTTCAATCCGGATGTTATGAATATAATGCTGGACGGAAACCCCCAGCTTTTTTTGAAACAAGCGGCAAAGATAGGATTTGCTGATCATCAAATGCTCCGCGATTTCATCTAAGGAGATATCGCCGCGGCTTAAATTCTGCTGAATATAGTCGGTAGCCGCCCGGATTAAATAATGTTTTTGATCCAGCTCCGGCTCTTCCGCTTTCAACTCCCTTTGGAACTCCGAAAGGAACTGTTCGGTATCCTCTAGATTTTCGCATTTTTGCAGCTTGTCAATCGTTTCTTCTGGAATTTTCCCCTCCTGCAGCAAAATGAAGCGAACCATATTGGAAAAGAAATTCAGAATTCCCGCAACGTCGAGATTTTCCCTGTGATGACGCCGTAACCATTGAATAAAAGTATACAGATGGGAAAAGGCATGGGAATACTGCTTTTGGGAAATACAGGAGTTGATCTCATTTAACCCGGATTTAACCTCTTCCTCGCTCAGCGTTCTGGCTGGCTTACGCACCTCTTTGAGAATTATTTTATCCGGCTGGAAATAATGAAGCTTGTAGGAATATTGCGCCCGCTCAAACGCTTCCGGCAAGCTAGAAAATTTCGAAACGATACCGCTTGCCCCATAGTAGGTCTCCGCGTTTAAATAATTTTGAAATACGGTATACAACTCGTTGATCAGAGAGAAAACCTCTTCCTCCCACTGAGCCCCGCTAACGCTGTCCCGGCTGCTGAGCAAAAGCACATATTGGTTTTCCTGGAAAAGAAAAATTTCCATTTCCCGCGTTCGCTGGCGGATAACTTCCTTCGCTAAATTTGTGATGCTATGCTCTAAAGTAAAGGGATAGCCATCCTCATACCGGGTAAGCACCTGCCGATAATGGCTAACACCAAAAACAACGCAGCAGAGTCCTCCCTCTTGAATATGCAGCCGGCTCACCGGAACTGAATGTCCGTCCGCCTCTGTTCCTTCGGTAACCAGGCGCTGCAGCCAGCTGTGCCGCGAGCAGCCGCCCCATTCCTCTTTTTCTTCCGACGCCTCCTTATTCTTTCTTTCCTCTCGGACCGACTGGCGGACTTCCTCTAAAATATTTAGGATGTTTGCGCTGTTGATCTCATTCTTTCTTAGATAATCATAAGCGCCGTTTTTCATAGCCTCCTTTACAAAATGGAAATCATCGTGGCAGCTGAGAATAATGACCTTACAGTCAATTTCCATTTGCTGAAGCCGTTTCAGAACCTCTATTCCATCCATAACCGGCATACAAATATCCAAAAGCACGATATCCGGCTGTTTCTGCTGAATCATTTCCAGACCGTTTTGGCCATTGTCGGCTTCTCCTATGATCTCATAGCCATAGTTCTCCCATTCTACAGAGGACTTAATTCCAAGTCTAACTAAGCTTTCATCGTCAATTATGGCAATGCTGATCTTATTCATCTGCCTTTCCCTCCTTATAAACGCGGGCCGGGATTTCCACAAGCACTCTGGTATACCTGCCTAGCTCACTGTCAATTTTCACGCCGTAATCTCCGCCGAACGTATATTGGATTCTTTTGTTGACATTGTATAATCCAATTTTGTTGAAGGAATGGGAATTCTCCGAGCGTTCCTCCTTTAGCGCCTGTCTTATCTTTTCCCTGCTCATCCCCTTCCCGTTGTCGATTACCTCATATAAAATCCTGTCCCCCTTCCGACTGATGTTGATTTTAATCGCGCATGACTGCGTCATTTTATTAAAGCCGTGATAAATGGAATTTTCTACAATAGGCTGCAACAGAAATTTTAAGGTTTCGTAGCGTTCTACCCCTGGTTCCACTCGGATCAGTGTAACGATTCTGTCGAAATATTTTAAATTGATCAGATTGATATAATCCTTGATCAGATCTATTTCATCCTGAATCCGGATGACCTCCTGGTTGTTTTTCGATGAAAACTGCATCAGCTTAATCAAAGAATCCAGAGCCGTCACCATCCGTTTGGAGCCCTGCATATCCGCCATCCATTTAATTGAATTCAGGGTGTTATAGATAAAATGGGGGTTGATTTGGGACTGCAGCGCCATCAGCTCCGCTCGGCGGAGCTGGAGCTCCGTCTCGTAATTTTTGATGGTCAGGCTGTTGATTTCTTCAATCATGCGGTTATAGCTTCTGGACAAGCCCTTAATCTCCACCTGGTTTTCCGGAAGGGGATTCCCGCTTTTTTCCGCCTCAAACCGGCGCATTTTAACATACAGCTCCTGAAGTGGACGTGTAAAAATCCTGGAAATAAAAAGCGACACCAGCACCGCCAAGCCTATGAGAACCAACACAAGGGTAATCGTCATATAAGGAACCACTGCGATTTCCTTGTCCAGCTTGCTGCGCATGATCATTTTGACGCTTTTCCAGCCCTGATGGCCGGATTCCGACACCATCGCGTCGTAAAGAACGCCTTCCATTTCGCAAGAGGAAATTCCAACGCTCAAATCGCTCATAGAAAACTGTCCGCCGATTTCCTCTGATGAATCACTGAACACCACTCGATTTTCATCATCCACCAGGTAAAATTTTTCCTGGAAATTTTGGTCAGGCTCAGGCCACAGCTCCTGAAGGTCCCGTACATTGACGTTAATGATAATCGTTCCCAGCAGCCTGGACTCATAAGCGGAATAAATACTTCTTCCAATGGTCACACAATAGGGCTGCCGCGCCTGAAAGGATGCCTGAACCAAACCATTCTGATGAATTCCAATTAACGCCTGCGCTCCTTCTTTTTCTAAAATACGGCTGTACCATTTTTCCTCTCTAACATCATAAGCCGGATTAATGGTTTCTTTGGTGCAGTAGTAAAACATGTCGCTGTTTTCGGGAAAGATCGCGATTGTCTCGATCCGATTGTCCAAATAATAACCGTTCCTGTAAAGCAGTTCCTCTACCTGCCTTTTATCCCGGTAGTTTTGAAGCTGCGCTTCCGGACCCTGGTAGGTGTTTTGAAGGATTCTCGTGAGTTCCTCGCTCATGAGAAGAGAATCAGAAATTTTAGAAAGTGAATTAAAAAAATCATCTAAGCTGTAAATGATCTGATTGTTGTTTTGCAGCTCTCTTTGCTGCACATTGTTTAGCAGAACCTTGCTGAAGTATTGATAGCAAAAGCTGCCTAACACTACCACTGGGATCACGGCGATGGATATCATGGACAGCATCAGCTTTTTTCTCAGAGACATCTTTTTTCCCCTTTCGATTAGCAATATTTTCTGTGTTCCTGAGGAGCTTCCTATCTTTCCGCTGTAGCCAAAAAGCCGCCTGATGACAGCTTCATTAGGCGGCTTTCTGATGATTTTATTAGCAATAGGTTTAATCCCTAAGCGAAACTAAATTTCCTGTTTCCGCAGACTGAAACGCCGCTTCGATTACTTTCAGCACCTTGCGTACCTGCCAGGGCTGTACGATCAGTTCCGCTTTTCCGTCGATGGCGTCCCGAACATTCTTGTAATATTCAGACCAATCAGCTTGCACCTCCGGCAATTCGCTTTCCAGCTTTACGTTATCCGGCCTAGGCGCAAAAGTACGTGTCGGCCCTGCGGATGTCATGATGATTTCTGATTTTGTTTCCACAGTGTTATCCAGCCGGATAATGCCGCCGTTTCTGGAGAAATCATTCACATAAGCGGTAGCCTCGTCTCCTAAAAGAACCCATCTGGGCAATTCTTTTAAAACAAAGGTCCCAATTTCCACCTGGACATGCCTGCCATCCTCTAAATCGAACACCAGGAAAAAATAGTCCTCTACCTCTGTGGTTTTCACATGATAAGTTTTACAAAATACGCTCTTAAAATTGTCATAGCCCAGCATCCACATCAATTGGTCTATAAAATGCACTCCCCAGTCATAAAGCATACCGCCGCCGTGCTTTTTTTCTCCGCGCCAGCCGAACATAACGCCCCCGGAGCCATGAAGCCGGGATTGAATCGAGTATACCTTTCCCAATTCGCCGGAATCCAAAATTTTCTTTACGATCCGAAAGTCTTTATCCCAGCGCCGGTTCTGATGCACGGTGAAAATTTTTCCGTTGCGGCCCGCCGCGGCTATCATCTGGTCCAATTCCCGGACATTCATGGCAACCGGCTTCTCACAAATCACATGCTTTCCTGCATTCGCAGCTTTTACGCATAACTCCATATGCTTATCGTTTGGCACCGCAACCAAAACAGTATTGATCTCATCGCAGGAGAGCAGATCCTCTAAAGTGGAAAAGCCTTTAATTCCGTTTTTCTCAGCAGCATGTACGCGTACCGGATCGGTATCGTAGGCACCAATCACCTGCACTCCTTCAATCCTAGATGCGTTTCTGTGATGAAAGCCGCCCATTCCGCCATAACCAATAATTCCCAGTTGAATCCCCATATTAAAATTCCCTCCGTTTTTATGTCGTACTGTTTGTGTTTATTATAAAATTGAGACTTTCCTTTTACAATAAACACGGTTGTTCAATCTCTTGGAATGTTGAACGAGTATGCCTTAATTTAGACAATTAAGAAAATTTATCCTGATTGGATTAACGCGAAAAAGCGCCTGAACATCTAATGTTCAGGCGCTTTAAGAGGCGCTGACAAAATAAGTATCCGCTATAAGCTCGGTCATCAAGCCAAATAAAAAAAGCCCCGAATGCAAACTGCGTGCCGAGGCTCTCAATTGGGATGCATTGACAAAAAGATCCCCGTCTTTGAGTGCGAGCAGACAGGCAAAAGAAAAGGCCGGACCTGGAACGCAATGTGCGTCCAGGCACAGCCTGGGATGCGTTGACAAAAAACATCTGCCTCAGACGCGGGTGCAAAAACAGCGCACCCCATAACAATGAGGTGCGCGTCTTGGGAGCGGCAGCTTGCCGCTGGTGGAGATGAGGAGAGTCGAACTCCTGTCCGAAAACCGCTTACAAAAGCCTTCTACGAGTGTAGCCATCTTATTAAAATTCCCTCTGCGCCGCGCCAAATGGCGGGCTCAGCGCTTCAGTAGCCTCTTAATCATGACCGAAAACGAGGCGGTTTCCGGTTCACGTTCACCGCTTAGGTTACGCCCCTATCCGAGCCGCGGTACTCACGGTTAAGGACGGCAGCTGTAATTAAGCTGCTAACGCTACGCTCCTATTAAAGGAAATAACGTTATTGGTTTTTTGAGTTTTGTCGTTTATTTTGAAACGTGCGAAGTTTAAAGTGTATCCGCCTCCACTACTCGCTTACCTTTGCTCACAATCCCCGTCGAAACCTTTACATCCCCCTATAAAACCGGTAAAACTACCGGTTTCTTTCTTTCATCGCTCTCTGGATATCCCGCTTGGCCGCCCGGGCGGCCAAATCGCTGCGCTTATCATAAAGCTTTTTACCCTTGCACAGACCGACCTGTACCTTAACACGGGATCCCTTAAAATAAAGAGATACTGGAATCAAGGAGTAACCGTCTTGCTTTACCAAGCCGAACAGACGCATAATTTCACGCTTATGCATCAGCAGCCTGCGGACACGCATTGGGTCTTTGTTAAATATATTTCCTTGCTCGTAGGGGCTGATATGCATTCCATTGACTAGCATCTCGCCGTCCACAATCGAGCACCAGCTGTCCTTTAAATTCACCCGGCCTTGCCGGATGGATTTCACCTCTGTACCGCAAAGCTCAATACCGGCTTCAAAGCTTTCCTCCAAAAAGTAATCGTGGAAAGCTTTTTTATTTTGGGCAATGGTTTTTAAATTTTCCTTCAAAAAGCTTTCCCCCCCTCTTGGGATTTTTTATCATAGCAGATTTCTAATCAGCTGTCAAACTCTAAAATTCCTGCCGTCCCGCCAAGGCCCTGGAAAGAGTCACTTCATCGGCGTATTCCAGGTCGCCGCCCACAGGGATACCATAAGCGAGCCGCGTGACCTTAATCCCCAAGGGCTTCAAAAGCCTGGAAAGATACATTGCGGTGGCCTCTCCTTCCACAGTGGGATTGGTAGCCATGATCACCTCTTTCACACCGCCCCGGTTTACCCGGTCCAAAAGCTCCTTGATCTTAAGCTGATCCGGCCCAATTCCGCCTAGGGGGGAAATCACGCCGTGAAGCACATGATAGGCGCCTGAATATTCATGGGTACGCTCAAAGGCGGCTACATCCCGGGGATCCTCCACCACACAGATGACCCCCTTCTCTCTCGCCTCATTCCGGCAGACCGAGCACAGCTCCTGGTCCGTCAGATTGCAGCACACAGAGCAGTAGTGGATCTTCTCATGGGCGTCCAAAATAGCCTGGGCAAAATTTTCAGCCTCTTTCTTTGGCAGCTGCAAAACATGGTAAGCAAGCCGCTGGGCGGTTTTTCTTCCGATCCCCGGAAGCCGCTCAAACTGCTCCACCAATCGGGAAAGAGGCGCAACCTGATACCCGGCCATACATTAAAACATGCCCGGAACGTTTAATCCGCCGGAAATCTTCTCCAAAGTAGCGTTCTTTTCCTCTGCCGCGGCCCGAAGAGCCTCGTTAGTAGCGGCTATGATCAAGTCGGACAGCATTTCCAAATCCTCGGGATCTACCACTTCAGGCTTCATTTCGATAGATTTTACTTCCATTTTTCCCGTTACGGTCACAGTCACGGCTTCCCCGCCGGAAGTGGCGGAATATTCCTTTTCCTCCAGCGCTGTGGTAGCGGCATCCATTTCCTCCTGCATCTTCTGTGCCTGACGGGCCAGCTGCTGGATATTCGCCGCGCCTGGATTATAGTTTTTGGGTAATCTAGCTTTCATTTTGGATTCCTCATTTCTATTTTATCTTTTCTACAGTGAGAAATTAGTCCTTTTTTGTCACCGAAACGCCGGCACTTTCCGCCGCCGCCGCTAACTGCTCCAAAGGATCCTTCTCCTGTTTT
>ERZ827156.5067-NODE-5067-length-10184-cov-12.112943_pt1 | contig 10184 bp, 10 predicted proteins | sample MGYA00519919_ERZ827156 | MGnify/ENA primary metagenome ERZ827156 (study PRJEB31778, sample SAMEA3449269) | human gut metagenome | biome: human gut; feature: human-associated habitat; material: faeces | place: United Kingdom | collected 2010/2012 ... | reverse complement strand
ATTGCAATTATACCTAATATTTCAACAAGTGCTGAAATCAATACAAGTTTTGGCATATGTATTGGAACACTTCCCATTGTTTCCTTTGTTCTTGCATTTACAGCTACATAATGAAGTAAACTCTTATTTCCTTTTTTTTGTTGATAGCTGTAAAGCCATACTGGTAAATATGCAGATTTCCATTGTTGTCCTTTTACTTCTAAATTTTCAGAATCCCATCTAACACCACGGTCATAAAATTCCAAAGTTTTATTAGCTGCAAATCTTGCTACATCTTTTGATTGCTCTTGAACTAAACCTTTTAATTCTTCTACATTAGTATCTCTTTTTTCTGATGTGTATCCTTTAATATAATTTGCATCCCATTTTACACAGTTTTCTGTGTCAAATGGCATTATTGAATTGATAATATTATTTGTTTTATCTTTAGCTCCTGTATCCAATTTATCTTTGCTTGATTCTAGGGTTAAGCCTTCTATTGTTAAATCAAATTCTCTTTCTACATCATATAAGTCTGCATCATAGTATGTATCATAACTATCCCCATTTTTTTCTGTCCATCTTCTTGTTTCATGTTCTCCTTGTCCTTTTAAATTTGCATGTGTATTTGCATCAACTATCATATACGGTAAATATACTCCCATTACGTTGTCTGTTGTAAATTCCTTTTTAAACATTGGATGTGCAAAGAATTTTCTTTTACCAACAAATTTTTCTATTGCTTCTTTTGCTTCTTTTTTAGGAATGCTAAATGGTAATACTGTATCTGGTATAGCACCATTTGGTATTTGTTGATTTACAGATAATGTATTTCTACACCAGTGACATCTAGCTTGTGTTGCTTTTGCAGTATCTACTACTACCTCTGCACCACAGCTACTACACTTAAATGTTACCATATCATTTGTATCTGCTATTATATTTGTAGCACCTGAACCAACTATTTCCCCTTCTAGTTTGCTTATGTCTTTTTCCATTGCGTCTAGTTTTTCTGGTTCAAATTCGTGTCTACAAAAATTACATCTTAATTTCCCATTTTTTGAATTCAAAGAAATATCTGTTGCTCCACATTTAGGGCATTTGTTTTGTCCATCTTTTGCATCTGCATCTGTTTTTATAACAGTTGCGTTATTGGTTTCTTGTACTTGAGCTGTTTCTTCTTGGTTTTTCATTACTTTTTCATTTTCGTCCATATATTAAACCCCCAAAAGTTTTTTCTTTGCTTCATCAAATTCTTCTTGAGAAATAACTCCATCGTCTAATAATTTTTTTAATTTTGCTAATTTTTCATAAGGATCTTCTTGTGGCTGTGTTTGTTGTTGAGGTTGTTGATTAACTGGTTGTTGAAATCCTCCCATAACATTTCCAGCAGCATTCATGCCCATTCCCATAAATGCCATTCCTGCTCCTCCACCATTTTCGCCAGCAGCTTGAAAACCACGAGCAACTGATTGTTGCATAAATGAATTTCCTCTTGCACCTGATAATGCATCTGCTTTTTTTACATCGCTTAATAATTTCTTTGTGTCTTCATCATATTCAATTGCTGTTATTGCAACTTTTACTATTTCTAATCCTCTTCCAGATTTCCAAGTATATCCTTCTTCTACTGCTTGTGATAAACTTTGAGCAAATCCTATTTGATCTCCTTGTATTTTTGATATACGGTTTCCTCTACTTGGGTCATTTGTATAATTTGAAAATGCTGCTGATAAGCTTCCTACTACTTCATTAAATAATTGTTCACCTGCTGGATTATCCATATCAGCAAAATCAAATACTTCTGCACCTGGTCTTAAATATTCCATTGGAACAAAGTTTTTTGCAAATAGTATTGGATCTACTATTTTCATTGTATATGTTCCTCTTGTTATAGCTCCAACCTGTGTTCCTAAAAACGCATCATCCCAATAAATTTCAGCTTGTGTTCCAAATCTATTTCCTGGTATTTCTTTTAGATTTACATATATAACAGTTTGCTCTCCACCTGGTGTTCCACCAAATTTGAATCTCTCCCAAGATGTTTTTAGTGTTGATGAAAAGAATCCATCTCCTGCTAAAAATGATTGTGAATTTTGATCATCTGATGAATATATAAAACCACCTGGTTCTGTTACACATCCTGTTATTGCTCCATCTTGGAATGTAAGTAATGCTGTTCCTTCAGGTACTACTATTTTACTGCCATTTGTTATTATGTTTTCTGATCCTTTTGTATTTGATCCTCTTCCACTGTCTGTTCCTCTTCTTTCAGCTCCAAAAATTGCTGCTGTTGCTGGCACATCACTTCTTGGTACAATAAAATCCTTCCATTGATCTGCAAATGTTCCTCCTAATGCTCCTGTAAATGCTTTAATAAATCCCATATTTAATTCCTCTCTTTCTATTCTTATATTATATTAATCTTGAGTTGTAAAGTTATTTAATACATTATTAACTAACTTTTCTCCAAGACTATCATCAACCCCAACATACTGAATATATAGAAAATCATATACTTTTCCATCTTTTTCAAAATAACCTGCTATCCAAGTTTTGTATTTTTCTGGTGATGAACTTTCTCCTATTGCGTGTCTTGATACATCTACTTTAACTTTTTGTCCAAATAATGTATAATCTTCAAATTTCTTTTTGAATGTTTTTTCTTGGTATGCAAGACATGTATCTAAATCTTTGTAGTTTCCTTCATTTCCATAATATGTTAGTCTGAAAGAGGCTCCTTCTCCTTTGTATTTATTTACTTCTTTTAAAGCATATATGCTTGTTACACCATTTGTATCTGGATATTGATTAACATAATACTTACTTTCATCTGGATTTTCTAGGTTTTTTACTATTAATTTATGGTTTGATGATATTATTCCATCAACTTTTTTACCTTCTATCTTATCATTTAATGTCATAGAACTTAAGATATTTTTTAATTCTTCTGTTTTTGCAAATTCTGTTACATCTAAATTTGCTCCATTATTTTTGTTTTTACTTATTTTGACTATAACTTGTAAGCAACTACCTTCTTCATTTTTGTTTAATAAGCTTACTCCATAATAGTTGAATTTATCATAATACTCATATCCACCTAATTTAGTATAATTTGTTTCCGCATAATTTTCTTGGCTAGACTTATTCTCTTTTTCTTTTTTCATTGAACTTTCATATGTTTTTGAAAAATTAAATGAAATTTTGATATTTTTTTCTTCGTTTATAAGTTTACCTGCTACATATGGTGTATTTTCTAAATCTGCTTCGAATTTATATCCTGCATCTTTTGGATATTTAATTGTAAATTCAAAAGGAGCATATTCATCAACTAATTTTGCTGTTTCTTTGTTTTCATCTTCTTTGTTTTCATCTTTTTTGTTTTTACCACAACCTGTTAGTATTAAGCATAAGGTAATTAAAATTGCTAATACTGAAAAAATTATTTTTTTATTCATTTTATTTCCTCCTAAAATTAAATATTATTTTTTATAACTTTGTTTTCACCACCTTTATTTATAATAATTTCAAATTAAAAACTAATATATTGATATGTCTTTTACTAAATTTTTATAATCAGTAAATGTAAATTTTCCATCCATACCACTAATCATTAGTGGTATGGTAAATTTTGTATCGCCAAATTCATATTCTACACCAACTCTTGGAAACACTTCTGTACATTGTGTTTTTATTAATAGTGGTGTTCCTATTTTTTAAATTAACTTTTGTTTATAAGTTATCTAAAAATATTCCTTTAAAGAAATTTGCTGTTCTTTCTGTTGTACTTGATGCAATTCCTGTTTCTGCATCAAGAGTGTATTCTGCCACTAATTCTGTATTATGATATATTGTTACATATGTAAAATTTAATATTCATTTTCCTATCATTAAAATAATTATAATAAATTTATAACATAAAATACATTAAATTACTATTGTACTTTTGGTGCAAATTTTCATTAAATTTTGCACTAAAAGTGCAAAAACGCCAAAAGTTATTTATTTTTTCACTTTTTTATGATACAATATATTTTGATGTGAGTAAGTTAGGAGGTTTCTATTTTGTATAATATTATTGTAATTGATGACCATAAAATGTTAAGAGAAATGATTTCTGAAACATTAAATACAAGAGGTTTTAATGTTATCGCTTCTAGTGGAGATGCAAAAGACTCTGTATCTTTATGTGAAAAATTTAAACCTGATTTAATTTTAATGGATATTTGTACTGAAAACAATTCAAGTGGATTAGCATATTCAAAAATAATAAAAAAGAACTTTCCAAGTGTGAAAATTATTCTTATGACAGGTGTACCAGATTTAACATTTATAGACAAGGCAAAAACTAATAATGTTGATAGCTTTATTTATAAAAATATTAGTAGTGATTCTCTTATAAGCACAATTCAAAATACTATTGATGGCTATTCTTTGTATCCAACTTCTAATAGTCCTAAATCCAATATTCCTGATGTTTTAAAGGATCTAACAGATACTGAATTAGGTGTTCTAACTGAGTATTGTAAAACATTAGATAGAGATGAAGTTGTAAAAAAACTTGGAATATCTGTAAGAACATTAAAATCACATATTTCATCTATTTATGAAAAAACTGGTTATAATAATTTAGCAAAACTTGCAATATATTGTGTGGGTAATGGTTTAATAGTTCCAAACCTAGAAACTCCAGAAGAATAAAAGAATAACTGCTATTTCAATATTAGCAGTTATTTTTTATTGATATATTTACCGAATACATATCCACTCATCTTTAATTATGATTGCTAAACCTTCCTAATCAGTCGCCTTACGATCGATTTTGTGGCAATTTTTATTCATTTTAGAGTAAGTTATCGATTAAAGAAATGTTAAGCAATATCAAGCGTTTCTGATATTTCCCCAAATTGTATGCTCATACGGGGGTAAAATCTCCAGGGTGACTAAAAAATACCAGCCATTTCCCTTTATAATCATTTAATGTTCTATTTCCATATGTAGTTATTGCGTTAAATCTCGGCGCTTTCATTCCTATTTTAACACTTCCATTCATCATCAATTCATAATCCATAAAAATGAGCCTCCTACATAATTTTTTATATATTATGTAAGAACTTTTATTTTTGATACAATTGCAACCCCGTCTTTATTCGCCTGCAAAAAAACATTGCAATCTATTTTCATCTGTTTTTATATTTGCTTTGTTTTCAACACCACCCGCCATTCCTACGATGAATCGTATAATATTGGATGGCAAAACCGTTCCACTAATTATCAATTTCCTATACTAATTATTCTACAATATTATTTAAAATTTATCTATAAATTTTTCCATTTTATTGCTACAAATATTAAATCATGATATAATATTAATATAGTTTTTCTATGAAGGGGAAATAATTATGGAAGAAAAAATAAAAGAATTAGAAAAAAATGCTATATTAAAAATAAGCCATTGGTGGGGGCTAAAAAATTCAGGTTATGCCGGAACACTTATAACATCCGATAAAAAATTATATGTTTATCAATATTACCATAAAATACCTGAAGAATTAAAAAATGGAAATTTCATTACAATGAAAAAAAAATTAACCAACGAAGAATTTGAGAAAATAATAAATTTTATTGAAACAGATTTATTAAAAGATTATGAAAATATAAGAATATTTGATTCAGGATATAAAATAACTGTAAATTATAAAGAAACCAAAAAAATAATAAATAATAACATTGAATTATACCAAAAAGCTGAACAAATACTTAATAAAATTTAAAATGGACGTTTTATGCGTCCATTTTACTTTTTAAAAATTTTATCTAGAATTTTTTCATACCACTTGTTTGAGTCTTTTGTATCTTCTTTTATTTCTTCTGTTGCAGTTTCAACATAGTCTTTTTTTTCTAATTCAACATATACTTTTTGGTCATTATCTGGTTTTTTCATACCTAACCTATCTTTTGCAGCTTGCTCAATACTGCTTAAATTAACACTTTCTTCTATACTAACTTGCAATTGACCATTTGTTTTTTCAATTGAAGAAAGTTCAGTTTTCTTGTTTTGTATTTCATTAAATTTTTCATTAATTAGTGAATTTCTATAACTTATTGCTAATAATATTAAAAATATAGCCACAACTAATGCCACATTTTTTTGGTGTTTTTTCTTTTCTAATTTCATAGCTTGCTTTCTTACTTCTTCATTTCTTTTTATTCTTGTTTTTACATCATTTTTATTTTGTTTTTTGCCTCTTTTATAATTTGGCTCTATTTTTCTCGGATTAGTCCCATATTCATAATTATGCCTATTCATAAGTTATTTTATTCACCTCTTCTCTTTTTGTAATTTATTATATCTTCTCAAAAATTCTAAGCTTTGCACTTTTAGACCTTGAATTTTCTTTTTGTTCCTCATTACTTGCTACAATTGGTTTCTTATTTATTACTTGTCCTAATTTTTTTGCACCACACACACAATATGGAATATCTTTTGGGCAAATACACATTCCTTTTGCTCTATTCATTGCTATTTTTACTGCTCTATCTTCCAATGAATGAAATGTTATTACACACAATCTTCCATTTGGTTTTAAAATACTAATACAATCTAAAATAGTATTTTCAAGTGGTTTAATTTCATTATTGACTTCTATTCTAATAGCTTGAAAAGTTCTTTTAGCCGGGTGCCCATCTTTAGGGTTTAACCTTGGTATTGACTTTTCAATTATTTTTACTAATTCATCTGTTGTTTCTATTTTCTTTTTTGCCCTTGCAATACATATATTTTTAGCAATATTTCTTGAGAACCTTTCTTCTCCATATTCATATATGATATTTGCCAAATGTTCTTCTTTATAGTTATTTACGACTTCTTTTGCTGTTAATCTTTGTGTTTTATCCATTCTCATATCTAATTCGTTTGAACCTAAATAACTAAATCCTCGGTTTCTTTCGTCTAATTGATATGAAGAAACACCTAAATCTAATAAAATTCCATCAACAAAATCTATATTCAATCCCTGTAAAATTTCTTTAATATCATCATGATTACCATGTATATATTTTACATTTGGAAATTCTTTAAGCCTTTTCATAGCTTCATCAAGTGCTTCTTGGTCTCTATCTATTCCAATTAATAAGCCTTCTTTTTTATCAAGCCTTTTTAAAATCTCTTTGCTATGACCCGCTCCACCTAATGTTCCATCTATATATATACCATCTGGTTTAATATTTAATCCTTCAATACATTCTTTTAATAAGACTGGCTTATGTTTAAATTCCACCTGTTTCTCCTTTTTATTTATAAATTTTAGCAGCCAGTATATTGTTGAAAATACCAGCTGCTATATAAAATCTTAAGTATTCGCAAAACTCTTATGTACTTTTTTCTTACGCAGTACATATCTTTTGTTATACATTCTTACTTTGGTATCTTCATTTCTTTAGTATGTTTATCTTTTGAAGAAAAATAGGGAATTCATAATTTTTGCTTTAGTTTTTTCCTCATAGGAGTTTTATCTTTAGTATAATCTTTTGTAAATATGTCTTTGGCCTTTTAAAATCTTATGTATTTTTTATTTTATCATAAGTATTATTTTCTTTTGTTTTTAACATAATCAATTTCCAGAATATTTCTAGAATTTGATTTTTATATAAACTTTTCTATAGAAAAGATTATATACCAAGCATTGTCATGTTTTCTGCAATTTCTTCTGCAGAAATTTCTTCATCTTTAGATTTCCAAATAGTTTTATCCCAAATTTCTAGTCTTGTTCCTACTCCAATTATTACTGCTTCTTTTTCTAATGAACCAGCTTGTCTTAAATTACTTGGAATTAAAAACCTACCTTGTTTATCTATTTCACATTCTGTGGCTCCTGCTAAAAAGAATCTAACAAAATTTCTTGCATTTTTATCTGATAGTGGAAGTGATTTTAATTTAGTTTCGAAATTTAACCATTCTTCTTGTGAAAAGGCAAATAAACATCCATCTAACCCTTTAGTTAAAATAAATGTGTCTCCCATATCTTTTCTAAGCTTTGCAGGCATTGAAATTCTGCCTTTAGAGTCTATAGTATGTTCATATTCTCCCATTAACATAGTTAAATTTCACCTCTTTTCTTTACCACTTCATACCACTTTTAACCACTTCAATTAGATTTTAATACACTTTTTCTTATTTTGCAATACTTTTTTTAAAAAAAATTAAAATTTTTTTGTTTTTTGGTTATAATTCACAGTTCATAAAAAAAATTCATTTTAAATTTTGATAATAATTTCTTAACTAATTTTCAAAAAATATTCGCGCGGTGCCGTGAAATGGTGCTGAAAATTATATTTAGAAAATTTCAAATTATATACCAAAACTATAATAGTTTGAAAGCAATTTATTATCTATACTCTAACCAAATATAATTATTATTTTTACAAAAAAATCCATAGTAAATAAATTACTATAGATTTTTTTAACTATGCACTTTCTTTTTTAGATTTTATTTTTTTCATTTTAATATTTTTGTTTTTCTTAACTTTGTTTTCATTAATAATAACTTCTGGTTCTTTTTTATTTAAAACAGTTTCTTTCGTAATTATGCATTTTTCAATTTTTGGATTAGATGGGATTTCAAACATTATATCTGTCATTATTTCTTCAATTATAGAACGAAGCCCTCTTGCTCCTGTTTTTCTTTCTTGTGCCTTATTAACAATTTCTTCAATTGCTTCATCTTTAAACACAAGCTCAACATCATCAATTTCAAATAATTTTTTATATTGTTTAACTAATGAATTTTTAGGCTCAACTAAAATTTGTTTTAAAGCATCTTTATCAAGCTCTTTTAATGTTGCAACAATTGGAAGTCTACCAATAAACTCTGGAATTAAACCAAATTTTAATAAATCTTGTGGTAATAATTCTTCAAAAACTTTATATCTACTTACTTCTTTTGTAGACTGAATATTAGTTCCAAAACCAATTGATTTTTTACCTGTTCTTTCCTTTATAATATTTTCTAATCCTTCAAAAGCTCCTCCACAAATAAATAAAATATTATTTGTATTTATTTGTATTAATTCTTGATGTGGGTGTTTTCTACCACCTTGTGGTGGAACAGAAGCTATTGTTCCTTCTACTATTTTAAGTAAAGCTTGTTGAACTCCCTCCCCACTAACATCTCTAGTAATAGATGGATTTTCAGACTTTCTTGTAATTTTATCTATTTCATCTATATATATAATTCCTCTTTCTGCTTTTGCAACATCTCCATCTGCTGCTTGAATAAGTTTTAAAAGAATATTTTCTACATCTTCTCCAACATAACCAGCCTCTGTAAGTGTTGTTGCATCTGCAATTGCAAAAGGAACATTTAAAATTCTAGCAAGAGTACTTGCAAGAAGCGTTTTTCCACATCCTGTTGGGCCTAATAATAATATATTGCTTTTTTGTATTTCAACATCATCATCTTTATTTTTAATACTTTCTTCATGACTAATTCTTTTATAATGATTATACACTGCTACAGACAATATTTTTTTAGCTTCTTCTTGACCAATTACATAGTCATCCAAAACTTGCTTTATTTCTTTAGGGCTAGGAATTTTATTTTCATCTCCTAATGTGTATCTTTCATCATCATCAACATACCCTTCCTCAAGTATATTATTGCATAAGTCTACACATTCATTACAAATATATACACCTGGACCTGCAATTATTTTTCTAACACTATCTTGTGGCTTACCACAAAAAGAACAATATACATTTTTTATTGTATCACTATTTTTTGGCATAGATTTCTCCTTTATTTTCTTTTATATAAAATTTCATCAATTAAACCGTATTCTAAAGCTTCTTCTGCTGTCATATAATTATCTCTTTCTGTATCTTTCATAACCTGCTCTAATGGTTTTCCTGTTCTGTCTGCTAAAATTTTTGTTAATCTTTCTCTTGTTTTTATCATTTGATCTGCATGAATTTTAATATCTGTTGTTTGACCAGATATTCCACCACCTGCAATTAAAGGTTGATGTATTAATATTTCTGCATTTGGCATAGCAAATCTTTTTCCTTTTTCACCATTTGCTAAAAGTACAGCTCCAAAACTAGCTGCAAGCCCCATGCAAAAAGTATAAACCGGACATTTAATATAATTCATTGTATCTACTATTGCTAAACCATCTGTTACACTTCCTCCTGGTGAATTTATATA
>ERZ827156.5060-NODE-5060-length-10199-cov-3.623324_pt1 | contig 10199 bp, 4 predicted proteins | sample MGYA00519919_ERZ827156 | MGnify/ENA primary metagenome ERZ827156 (study PRJEB31778, sample SAMEA3449269) | human gut metagenome | biome: human gut; feature: human-associated habitat; material: faeces | place: United Kingdom | collected 2010/2012 ... | reverse complement strand
CCGGAGTTTGTAGCAGTTCGGGACTTTGTCACGCTTTTCCATGCGCTCGCGCTGAAGTTTCTGAACAGCCGGATCTTTCGGGTCTCCGAGGACTTCTCCGCGCTCACAGCGGTTGTTGGTGACCCAGGACTGGCCGTTCGGGAAGCGGACGATCGTTCGTTTGCAGTGGTTCGTGCAGAACGGGCACGGGGCATTCGCCTCTTGGGTGTAGGAGAAGGAATCCATTGCGTCGAGTCCGATAAAGGTCCGCTTCTTCGTTCCATCCGCCATCGCCTCTTTTGTGAGGATCGCGGCGCCGATCGCACCCATCATGCCCGGATACGGGGCGCGTACGATGGTCTTTCCGGTGTACTGTTCAAATGCGCGCAGAACGGCGTCATTCCGGAAGGTTCCGCCCTGGACCATGATGTGATCCCCGAGAGAGTCGAGGTTCGAGATCCGGATGACCTTCGTGAAGACATTCTCGATGATGGAACGGCAGAGACCGGCCATGATATCTTCCGGCTTTTTCCCGTTTCTCTGCTCGGTGACGATACTGCTGTTCATGAAGACGGTGCAGCGGCTGCCCAGATCCACAGGGCGGTCCGCAAACAGGCCCAGCGCCGCGAACTCCTTGACGTCGTAGCCCAGCGCCTGTGCGAAGGTCTGCAAGAAGCTGCCGCAGCCGGAGGAGCACGCCTCGTTCAGGAAGATGTTGCTGATGGCCCCATCCTCGATCTTGAAGCACTTCATATCCTGTCCGCCGATGTCGATGATGAAATCCACGTCCGGCATGAAGTATTTGGCGGCGGTGAAGTGGGCCACCGTCTCCACCAGACCGTAATCGCAGCGGAAGGCATTCTTGACCAGCTCCTCGCCGTAGCCGGTGGTGGTCACGCTGGCCACCTGAAGGCCGGGATGCTCCTTGTGGATCTTGACGAGCTGTTCCCGGATCAGGGGCAGCGGGTTGCCGAGGTTCGGCTGATAGTTGGTGTACAGGATCTGGCTCTTTTCATCCACGACCACCAGCTTGACGGTGGTGGAACCGGAGTCGATGCCGATATGGACCGGGCCGCACTGTGCGCTGAAGGGCACATGCGGCACGCTGTGGGACATATGGCGGGCGTGGAACGCCTCATACTCCTCCTTGGTGGCAAAGAGCGGCGGCTCGCTGGCGTAGGTGGCGGTGGCGGAATACTCATCCAGCGCCTTGGCCACGTCAGAAAGGCTGAACGCCTTGTCCGCGTAGAGGGCAGCGCCCAGCGCCACATAGAGCAGACTGTTCTCCGGGCAGGTGCCGGTAACGCCCAGCGCCTCGTCGAAGCTCTTGCGCAGCACGGTGCTGAAGGTCAGCGGGCCGCCCAGATAGAGGATATTGCCCTTGATGGGGCGGCCCTGTGCCAGACCGGCGATGGTCTGGTTGACCACGGCCTTGTAGATGCTGGCGGCGACGTCCTCGGTCCTCGCGCCCTGATTGATGAGGGGCTGCACGTCGCTCTTGGCAAAGACGCCGCAGCGGGAGGCGATGGTGTATGTACGGGTGGCCTGTTCCGCCGCCTTGTTCATCTCATCTGCGCTCATCTTGAGCAGGGTCGCCATCTGGTCGATAAAAGCGCCCGTACCGCCGGCACAGCTGCCGTTCATCCGGACTTCGGTGCCGTTGGTCAGGAACAGGATCTTCGCATCCTCACCGCCCAGCTCGATGACGCAGTCCGTCGCCGGGACGAACTTTTTGACCGCCACGCGGGTGGAGAACACCTCCTGCACGAAGGGCACGCCGCAGCTGTCGGCCAGCCCCATGCCTGCCGAGCCGGAGATGCTGAGCAGCGCTTTCCGGCCGTGCAGCTGCTCTGCGTCGATGCGGCGCAGCAGCTCCTGCGCCTTCTCCAGAATATGGCTGTAGTGGCGCTCATATGTCGAATATAAAAGGGTATCGTTTTCATCCAGCACCACGCACTTGATGGTAGTGCTGCCGATGTCAAGACCTACTCTCACAGTTGTTTTTCCTCCTGAAGGACAATGCACTCTCCCTCTGCGCGCAAAGCGTTTCTGCCCGGGCAGAAGTTGTTTGCTAACGAATCAAATACTTGACCCGCATACACAGATATTATAGTCCAAATCCGTCCGACAATCAATCATTCGGGATTATTTTACACCTTAAAAACAGTAAATTCTTCTTCTAAAGTTAAACATTTTGTTAAATCTGCAAACTTTTCCGGGGATTTTTCGCCGTTTCTGCTAAGATTCTTTACCGTCCGTCAATTTTGCAGCGCTTCCCTCCCACTCTCCCGCACAACGCAAAAGGCATCTGTCCTCTGCCCTACCGGCAGCAGTACAGATGCCTTTTTTTCGTTCAGTATCTCCGCAGCAGGAGGATCTCCTGCGCTGCCCGGTTGGCGAATCGCGCCGCCCGGATGGCCTCTCCCTCACCGGAGTGCAGCACCAGTTCCGGCGGGATGGCCTCGCCGGAGGCCAGCGGGAAAGCCACCTGCGCCCGGGTGCCGCCGCCGGGGCGGGCGGTCAGAGTCAGCTTCCAGCCGGCGCGGCGGCAGATGAGCCTGCAAATACGCAGGCCCAGCTTTGCGCCGCTGAGGAAGCGCCGGTTGTTCTCGATGGGGTCTTCTTCCATCAGGCCGCAGCCGTCATCCTCCACCCGGAGCACGACGCCGGTCTTTTTCTGCTTCAGGCTCACCCAGACCCGGCCTCCCGGGTCGCAGGCGCACAGGGCGTTGGAGATGAGGTGGAGCAGCAGCTGCTCTGCCTCGTCGGGTGCGCCCATGACGACGCAGCGCCCGACGCCCTCCCGCTCGGTCATGAGCTGGATCTCCAAGGACTTCTCGATGTCCGGGGCCATCCGTTCTGCCTTTTCCAGCAACTCGCTCACATCGAAGGGCTGCAGTTGGCACGGCTCTCCATTTTCCAGCCGATAGAGCAGCATGGCGTTGTGTACGGTGCGGCTCACCCGGGCAGACTCTATCTGGATGTCCGAAAGCGCCTGCCGGGTGGGCAGGTCGGCCGACGCCAGCAGATGCATCTGAAGATATTCCCGGTTCTGGTCGATGATGCCGAGGGCATGAAAGCACACATCCTCAAACTCCCCTTGGGGGGAGCTGCCTGCTCCATCGTTTCGCCTGCGCATTCTGCTCTACCTCCGCGTCGTGTGATCAGCACCTCACTGCTGACTCAGTTTACTTTCCAGCGCATAAAGCAGGCGGCCGATAGTCACCTTCCTGCGCTCTAAGCCATACTCTTTTCGAAAATCCCGCCATGTCTGGGTACCGGTCTCGTCCAGCGTCTCCAGCAGCCGCCGGAGGGCGCTGTCCACAGCCGCCACGGTGAGACCGTATTCCTCCGCCACCGGCCCTAATATCTCCTTGCGGATGGCCAGACGGTGGTCAGAGCCCATCATCATCCGAAGCGCACCGGTCAGGTAGCGCTTGTTGGCATCGTAGGTGCTCAGACCCCAGCTGCGGTAGATGCGCTCGCAGCGCTTTTCCAGACTCTCCGCCGGGCTGTGGGCCGGGGCACGCAGCTCCCGCAGCATATCCTCCAGTGTGGCCTGACGGATGAGGTAACATGCATCCTCCTGACTCAGGCTCTCCACGGCGGCCTTCTCATTCCGTCCGTCGTCCCGCAGAAGCACCAGAGGCTTGCGGGCCAGACCCCGCAGCCGGGGCAGGAACTGGATGCTGTCCACATCCTCGAGCCTGCCGCCCAGCACAAGAACATCCACATCGCCCTGCTCGAGCCGACGCAGCAGCGTCTGGCTGGTGCGGTAGCCGGTGCAGCGGATAGCCGGGTTGCACTCTTCAAGATAGCGCATCCAGACCCGCATCTCCCGCGGGTCATAGCTGGCCAGAGCGACGCGCCAGACAGCTTCCTGTTGTTCCTCAAAGCTCACACGACGCGCCCCCTTCCCGCAGGACTTCTGCCGCCGCTGTCTGTGGATACCAGTTGGAAATGGCATCGCGCCACAGCTCCGGCTGGACGGAATTCTCGTATAAAAATCGCAGCAGCCGCGCACATTCTTCCTGTGGGGCCGGGACCCATGCACGGGCGGCGTCCGCCGAGCCGTCCCTTGCCATCGTCCGGCTCACGCTCAGCCAGCAGCCCGGCCCTGTCGGCTCCAGAGAGCAGACGAGAGTATATGCCTCCTGATATGGCTCCAGCTTCGAAAATCTTCTGACCAATGGGACATTTTGTTCCATTCTGCTTCCTCCTTGCCCCGTCTGCCCGGCCTATTCTTCCGCCGGACAAATTTTTACACATTCTCCTAATATAATATTGTAGAAAGGGCAAAAAGCAGATTCAACTTTTACTTTGCGTCATATTTCGTCGAGCCCTGACGAAATTTAAGTTTAAAATTCAACGCTATACCAAGGATACCATCCACAAGGCCAAAAATCAAGAGATTTCCGGCTCATTTTCCGCATTTCAACGCTTTTCTGCTCCGGGCGCGGCGCATTTCCATCCTTCGGCAGAAATCACAGAACTTGGCACCCGTTACGACATACTTTGTTCACATTATTCTGATAAAATCATACAGATACTACGTTTTCCCGCTCCGTCCACAGACGCCGGGCGGAATAGGCCGCAGACGCTCCCCGTCCTGCTGCCGGAAAGGCAGGCCAATGCTTCAGCTTATCAACATCGAAAAGAAATACACCACCGGCGATCTGACACAGGCAGCGCTCAACGGGGTCAGCCTCAACCTCCGCGACAGCGAATTTGTCGCCATCCTCGGCCCCAGCGGCTCGGGCAAGACCACCCTGCTCAACATCATCGGCGGCCTTGACCGCTACGACAGCGGCGAACTTATCATCAACGGCATCTCCACCCGCCGCTACACTGACCGGGACTGGGACTCCTACCGCAACCACACCGTCGGCTTCGTGTTCCAGAGCTACAACCTCATCCCCCACCAGACCGTCCTCGCCAACGTCGAGCTGGCCCTGACCATCTCGGGCGTGTCGGGGGCCGAGCGCCGCCGCCGTGCGGCCGAAGCGCTGCGGCAGGTGGGTCTGGGCGACCAGCTCCACAAGCGCCCCACCGAGATGTCAGGCGGACAGATGCAGCGCGTGGCCATCGCCCGCGCCCTCGTCAACAACCCCGACATCCTGCTGGCCGACGAGCCGACCGGCGCACTGGACAGTGAGACCAGCATTCAGGTCATGGAGCTGCTGAAGGACGTCGCCAAAGACCGTCTCGTGGTCATGGTCACCCACAACCCCGAGCTGGCCGAACAGTACGCCAACCGCATCGTCCGCCTGCGGGACGGCCTCATCACCGACGACACCCGCCCCTTCGAGCCGGACGACACCAAGCTTGCCCCGCCCATCCACAAAAACATGGGCCGCTCCTCCATGTCCCTGCTCACCTCGCTGGCCCTGAGCTTCAACAACCTGCGCACCAAAAAGGCCCGCACCCTCCTCACCGCCTTTGCAGGCAGCATCGGCATCATCGGCATCGCCCTCATCATCTCCCTGTCCGCCGGCGTCAACGCCTACATCGCCGACATGGAGCGCTCCACCCTGAGCGAATACCCGCTGCAGATCCTGAGCAGCGGCGTGGACATCACGAGCTTTTTGTCCTCGGGCAGCAGCGGCGGCACCACAGCTACCGGCCTGCCCACCGACGAGGACGGCAAAAAGGACACCTCCGGCGGCGTGGAGGGAATGGTCTCGGTCCGCCAGCTCATCACCAAGATGGTGTCGGGCCTGACGTCCAACGACCTCACTTCCTTAAAGAAATATCTCGACAGCGACGAGTCCACCATTGCAGATGACGCCACCTCCATCGAGTATTCCTACAGCGCCCAGCCCCAGATCTACCGGCAGGACGCCGACGGCAGCGTGCATCAGGTCAACCCGGACTCCACCCTCTCGATGCTGGGTCTGGGAAGCTCGGGTTCCGGCTCCACCTCCGTCACCAGCAGCCTCATGAACAGCGTGGGCAGCAACACCAGCGTCTTTTACCAGCTGCCCGCCAACAGCGATCTCTACCGCTCGCAGTATGAGGTCAAGGCCGGGCGCTGGCCCGAAAAGCCCACCGAGTGCGTCATGGTCCTGAGCAAATACGGCACCGTCACCGATTACGCCCTCTACTCCATGGGCCTGCGGGATTCTGCCGAGCTGGACAAGATGATCCAGCAGTTTGCCCAGAACCAGAGCGTCGATGTGCCCAGCGATTTTCGCACCTACAGCTACGACGAGCTGATGGGCCTCAAGTTCAAGCTGGTGAACAGTGCCGACACCTATGTCTACGATGAAACCTACAAGGTCTGGAAGAGCAAGGCCGACGACAAGGAGTATATGCAGCAGCTGGTGGAAAACGGCGAGGACATCACCATCGTGGGCATCGTCCAGCCGGACTACACCGCCTCGGCCTCTATGCTCACCTCCGGCATCGCCTACCCCGCCTCCCTCACCGAGAAGGTCATGGAGGACGCCGCCGACAGCGACATCGTGAAGCAGCAGATGGCTGACCCCACCACCAACGTCCTCACCGGCGAGAGCTTCGGCAAGGCCGAGAGCATCCGCGACTTCGACCTCGCAAGCCTCTTCTCCATCGACACCAATGCACTGAAGGATGCGTTCCAGTTCGACGCCGCTGCCCTCGATTTCGACCTGAACGGGGCTTTCGACCTCAGCAGCGGCAGTTTCGACCTGAGCAGCCTGCTGGACTTCTCCGACTTCTCCCTCAACATCGACGAGCTGCCCGACATCGACCTCAGCGAAGCCCTCTCCGGGCTTGACCTCTCCGTCTCGCCGGAGGCGCTGCAGGACCTCGTGCAGAAGATCTTCAAGGACTACAAAAAATATATCATCGGCAACGGTATCCTCAACTTCAAGAATTGGAGCTTCTCTGCCTACCTCAAGACCGAGCGGTTCCAGAAGCTGCTGGCCGAGTCCATGAAGGAGCTGGTAGACCCGGACAAGCTGCAGGGCCAGCTTTCGGAGGCGCTGCAGGCCACCATCCGGACCGTGATGGACACCTACTCCAACCAGATCACCGCTGTGCTGAAAGAGCAGCTCGACGCCGCCCTCCAGAAGGGCATCGTCACCTTCCAAGATCAGATCCAGACCCAGCTCAAGACGGCCATCCAGCAGAACATCGGCAAGCTGAGCAGCCAGATGGAGGGTGCCATCAAGATCGACTCGTCGGCCTTCCAGAAAGCCATCCAGCTCAACATGACCGCCTCCGAGCTGACCGAGCTGATGCGCTCCACCCTCCGCTCCTCCTCGGCCACCTACGAAGCCAACCTGACGGCCTTCGGCTACGCAGATGAGGACACCCCCAGCCAGATCAAGATCTACCCGAAGGACTTCGCCAGCAAGGCGGTCATTCTGGAAAAGCTGGACGCCTACAACGCGGGGATGTCCGCGAAGGGCGAGGACGAAAAAGTGGTGCAGTACACCGACCTCGTGGGCACCCTGATGACCAGCGTGACCGAGATCGTGAACATGATCAGCAGCATGATGGTGGCCTTCGTCTCCATCTCGCTGGCCGTCTCCTCCATCATGATCGGCGTCATCACCTATATCAGCGTCCTTGAGCGCCGGAAGGAGATCGGCATCCTCCGGGCCATCGGTGCCTCCAAGCGGAACATCTCCGAGGTGTTCAACGCAGAGACCTTCATCATCGGCCTCTGCTCGGGCATCATGGGCATCGTCCTCAGCGAGATCCTCCTCATCCCCGGCAATATCATCATCCAGAAAGTCTCGGGCACCTCGACCCTCGTGGCCGCCCTGCCCGTGGACGCGGCCCTCTTCCTCGTGGCGCTGGCCACCCTGCTGACCATTCTGGCCGGCATCATCCCGGCCCGCGGCGCAGCCAAGAGCAACCCCGTCAAGGCCCTGCGCTCCGAGTAAATCTCCCCAGATTCCATTCCCGGTATCCTTTCCGCTCCGGCGGCAGGGATACCGGGATTTTTTGCCTGTTTTCCCTCTGTGCACATCCGTTAGCTTGTATCCATCCCACATGAGAACGTATTTTTTGGTCTTAAAAGTTACAAAAATGTACGGTCACACCGGGAGTTTCCGGTAGTTTCCGGGAATTGCCGGAAATTCGTTTCCATTTTGCTTTGCGGGCAGATCAACCTGCACAAAAGAGGGTTGATTCATTATGCACTTCTGCCAAAAGTGTTTCAGAGTTATTGATTTATTCCACAAAATGTGCCATACTATAGTCACTGAAACCGTTCCCGACATCGTTCCCATACAGTTTCAGAGAAAAAACCGTTTTCGACAAAAAGAGAGGGGTCTCCCGGAATGCCGAATCTGACCATCAAAGACATCGCACGGCTGAGCGGCTGCTCGGTGAGCACCATCTCCCGGGTCATCAACGACCGGCCCGATGTGCGGCCCGAAACGAAGGAGAAGGTGCTTCAGGTGATGCGGGAGTCGGGCTTCGTTCCCAACACCAACGCCCGTCAGCTGAAGATCCAGCAGTCCCGCAGCCTCGTCTTCGTGGTCAAGGGCACCCGGAACCTCTTCTTCTCCGACTTTCTCGTCCAGCTGCAGCGGGCCGCGACCCTCTACGGGTACAACGGCATCGTCTCCTATCTGGACGAGAATGCCAACGAGATCGAGGCCGCTGAAAAGATCCTGCGCGAGATCAAACCCAAAGGCATGATTTTCCTGGGCGGCAGCGTCGCAAACTTCCAGAAAGGATTTGCCAACATCAGCGTCCCTTCGGTGCTGGCCACCCTCGTGTCGGACAAGCTGGACTTTTCCAACCTGTCCATGGTGGGCGTGGATGACCGGGCAGCCGCCTATCAGGCTGTGTCCTACCTCATCCAGCAGGGCCACCGCAAAATCGCCGTGCTGGGCGGCCCGGCCACGAGCTACCCCAGCATGATGCGCCGTCAGGGTGCGCAGCAAGCCATGGAGGATGCGGGCATTCGCTTCGAGGACAAGCTCTACGGCCTGTCCAACTACGATTTCGAGTCTGCCTACCACGCCATGAACAGCCTGCTGGCCCGCCGGGCCGAGTTCACTGCCCTGTTCGCCATGAGCGACGTCATCGCCTTCGGTGCCATCCGGGCGCTGGTAAGCGCCGGGCTTCGGGTACCGGAAGATGTCTCGGTCATCGGCTTCGACGGCATCACGATGTCCCGCTACTGCGTGCCGGTGATGACCACCATCGTCCAGCCCAGCGAGCAGATCGCCCTCCAGAGCGTCGAGCTGCTGATGCGGCAGATCGAGCATGGTGCCCCGGCCCAGAAGATCACGCTCCAGCCTGAACTTCAATTCGGCGAGAGCGTCCGGGCCATCTGAGTTATTTCGTCTCATTTCCGCCGCGGGGCGGAATGTATATATCACATGATGAAGAAGGAGAACAATTATGAAAAAGATGATCTCTCGTCGTAACTTCCTGAAGGCCGCTGGCGTTTCTGCCGCTGCTCTGGGTCTGGCTGCCTGCGGCGGCTCTTCCAGCAGCACTGCTGCCTCCACGGCCAGTTCCACCGCCGCCTCTGCCGCTCCCACTGCTTCCGGTAAGGTCTACTACCTGAACTTCAAGCCGGAGCAGGATCAGGATTGGCAGGATCTGGCCGCTGAGTACACCAAGGAGACCGGCGTGCCTGTGACCGTTGTCACCGCCGCTTCCGGCCAGTACGAGACCACCCTGATGAGCGAGATGGAAAAGAGCGAGGCTCCCACCCTGTTCCAGGTCAACGGCCCCACCGGTCTTAAGAACTGGAAGGATTACTGCGCCGACCTGTCCGATACCAAGCTCCGCGGTGAGCTCATTGACGACTCCCTGGCTCTGCAGTCCGACGGCAAGGATGTGTGCATCGACTGGGTTCAGGAGAGCTTCGGCATTATTTACAACAAGCAGCTGCTCGAGAAGGCTGGCTACAAGGCCGAGGACATCAACTCCTTCGACAAGCTGAAGGCTTGTGCCGACGACATCCAGGCCCGCAAGGACGAGCTTGGTGTCGAGGGTGCCTTCACTTCCGCCGGCATGGACGACTCCTCCAGCTGGCGCTACACCACCCACCTTGCCAACATGCCGCTCTACTACGAGTTTGAGAAGGAGCACAACCAGGAGGACGACGAGATCAAGGGTGAGTTCCTCGACAACTACAAGCAGATCTTCGACCTGTACATCACCGACTCTACCTGCGATCCTTCGCAGCTTGCTTCCAAGACCGGCGACGACGCCACCAACGAGTTCGCAACCGGCAAGGCCGTCTTCTACCAGAACGGCTCTTGGGC